>OBEQ010727182.1_pt1 | contig 23559 bp, 20 predicted proteins | sample 1670901 | NCBI WGS metagenome assembly OBEQ01 (sample SAMEA104232315, study PRJEB22302) | groundwater metagenome | biome: forest; feature: aquifer; material: groundwater | place: USA | collected 2011-08-07 | depth 5.4 m
AACGTATCATTTGCAAAATGGATTAAAGTTTTGCAAATATACAAATAATACGTCATATTATACTTAACTTAACACTAGCTCAAATGAACTAGCTGTTTTGACATGTTTTAAACTTTATTCTTTTTCAAGTTTTTTTGTTCTTGCTGTAATTTTTGCATTTGCTCTAAACGTTCTTGAAATTTAGACTTTTTCTTAACAACTGTTGATTTCTCTAGTTTTCTAGCTGCCATTTTTTCTTTTAATTTTTCTTCATCCACAAAGAATTGTTTAATAACAAGCATCAATAAAATAGAGATAAAAGTTGATATAAAGTAATAGTAACTTAAACCAGAAGAAATATCATTGAACATAAAAATCATCATAAAAGGCATAATGTACATCATTACTTTCATGTTTGGCATTCCAGGTTGCGTTGGTTGTTGAACATTTCCACTATTCAAATACGTAAATGCTAATGTTGCAAAGCAAAACAATAAAGTAAATAAACTTACATGATCACCGTACATTGGGATATTAAATCCAAAATTCCAAATAGAATCATAAGAAGATAGATCTTCTGCCCATAAAAATGGTTTTTGACGTAATTCAAAAGCAGCTGGGAAAAATTTATAGACAGTAATTAAAATAGGCATTTGAATCAGAGCAGGAATACAACCAGCTAAAGGACTTGCACCTGAAGCTTTATACATAGCCATCATTTCAACTTGCTTTTTCATAGCGTCTTCCTTATTAGGAAATTTAGCATTCAATTCATCAATTTCTGGTTTCAAAATTTTCATCTTTGCAGAGGACACAAATTGCTTCCATTGTATCGGCATTAATATTAATTTCAAAACCAAGGTTAATAATAAAATCGCAATCCCTATTCCAGTTCCAGTATTCGTAAAGAAACTAAAAATTGGATAGAAGAAATATAAATTGATCCAACGGAACATTCCCCATCCGAAATTTAAAATATCGTCGTAACTGTTATCGTAGGCTTTTAAAATATGGTAATCATTTGGTCCAAAAAACCAATTCATTTTAACTGAAGCTTTACCAATTGAAGAGATATTCAAATTCATTGAGGCTGAATAATCTTTAATATGAGTAAAAAATTTCTTATCACCGGCTTTTAAATTAGTAATTCTGAATTTTGTTCCATTTTTTGCAAATCCATTTTCAGATCTTAAAATAGAAGAAAAATAGCTCTGTTTGAAAGCTACCCAATCAATTTTATGTTCCGCTAATTGACCATCATCAGACATTTCAGACAAATAATCTACTTCTTCTTTGTTGTTCATGAAACAAACAGTAGAAACTTGCTTTTGTAATTTCAATAATCTTTCTGTTTTTCTCAATGAAGTCTTCCAGTTTAACTGAACATTTTGAGCAACAACTTTCCCTTCAAAACCATCTAAATTAATTGCGTAATCTAAATCATACGCATCTTTTTTTAATGTATAAACATATTCAATAGTTTGACCTTCATTCGGAGTTAATGTAAATGAAATAGAATGATCAGAAAGTTTTTTAGCTTCAAATTCTAAGTTTCCTGTTCTTAATTTTTTTCCACTAATAGGAAAAACCAATTCATTCACTGCATCCCCATCTTGAAATAAATTCAACGGAACTTTCTTATTCTTTTTATCAGCAAAATGTTTGTAAGACTCATACTCTTTCAAGTAAACAGCTGCAACCTTCCCTCCTTTTGTAGAAAAATCAACAATTAATTTATCATTCTCTAAACGAATTAATTCTCCGTTTCCAACAAGTGGAGCTTTCGGATTACTTTTTACTGGCGAAGTTGAATTTAAAGAACCAGGTTTAGAAGCAGATTTTAAAGACTCTTGTTTTAATCTTTCGTTTTCTATTTGAGCTGACTTAACTTTTATAGAATCATTCTTTAATTGTTCTTTTTTATCAGACTCTATTTTCGCTCTTTCAGCGTCTGTAGGTTGATTGATAATAGTGAAAATTGTAAAAATTAACCCGATCAGAACGAGACCGTAAACTTGTTTTTTATCCATGATTATTTTTGATTATATTTAACTGCAGCATCTATAAATGCTACGAAAAGAGGATGCGGATTTGCAACTGTACTTTTATATTCTGGGTGAAATTGAGTTCCTACAAACCAAGGATGATTTGGAATTTCAACTATTTCAACTAAACCAGTTTCAGGATTCTTACCTGTTGCAATCATTCCTGCTTTCTCAAAATCTTGTAAAAAGTCACTGTTAAATTCAAAACGGTGTCGATGACGTTCAAAAATTAAATCAGAATTGTAAGCTACAAAAGTATTCGATTCAGGTTTTACTTGACATTTATAAGAACCTAATCTCATCGTTCCTCCCATATTCGCTATGTTTTTCTGTTCTTCCATCATGCTAATTACAGGATATTTACAATCTTCTACTATTTCTGTAGTATGAGCATCTGCCCAACCTAATTCATGACGAGCAAATTCAATTACTGCACATTGCATACCTAGACAAATTCCGAAAAAAGGAACATTATTTTCTCTAGCAAAACGAACAGCCTCAATTTTTCCAGAAATTCCACGAGAACCAAATCCTGGAGCAACAAGAATACCGTCTATTCCTTCAAATTCAGCGTCAATATTTGATTTCGTTAACTTTTCAGAATGAATCCATTTTACATTTACTTTACAATCATTTTCAGCTCCGGCATGAATAAAAGCTTCACTGATCGATTTATAAGAATCTTTCAATTCAACATATTTACCAATCAAACCGATATTCACTTCTTTAGAAGGATTTTGAACAAATCCTAAAAATTTATTCCAGCTTTCTAAATTCGGAACAGATTTACTTGATAAACCTAATTTTTCAAGAACAACTTTGTCCAATTCCTCTTTTTGCATTAACAAAGGAACTTCATAAATTGTACTAGCATCTTTCGCTTCAATAACGGCATTCATGCTAACGTTACAGAATTTCGCAATTTTCTTACGTAAAGTTAAATCTAAATCGTGTTCAGTTCGACAACATAAAATATCAGGTTGAACCCCTAATTCTAATAATTGTTTAACAGAATGTTGAGTAGGTTTCGTTTTTAATTCACCAGCAGCAGATAAATATGGAATCAACGTTAAATGAATTACGATGCAATCATTTTCGAATTCCCAAAGCATCTGACGAACTGCTTCAACATACGGAAGAGATTCTATATCACCAACCGTACCACCAATTTCAGTAATTACAATATCAAACGTTCCCTTTTTAGATAACAATTGAATTCTTTCCTTAATCTCATCCGTAATATGAGGAATAACCTGAACTGTTTTACCTAAAAATTCGCCTTTTCTTTCTTTATCAATAACAGATTGGTAAATTCTACCTGTTGTAATGTTATTCGCTTGAGAAGTTGGCACATTTAAAAAACGTTCGTAATGCCCTAAATCTAAATCCGTTTCTGCACCATCATCGGTTACAAAACATTCTCCGTGTTCATACGGATTTAATGTACCTGGATCGATATTTATATACGGATCTAATTTTTGAATTGTTGTTGAATACCCTCTGGCTTGCAATAATTTAGCAAGAGAAGCAGCAATAATTCCTTTACCTAAAGACGAAGTAACCCCGCCTGTTACAAAAATGTACTTTGTTGAATTTGACATGTGTATTTTTAGAAATGTAACTACGGAGCGCAAAGTTAAGATATTCCTCGTAGTTTAAGGTATAGAAATTGAATTATTTTGAAACTAATGTATAATATTTTAATTGTTTATAAAAAAGGAAGATTATTCGATCGTTTTTAAGCTTTCATTAATTCATTTTTGATACTTGGTATTTATGAAAAATTCCAGAATTAAATGGCGACCATAAACAAGCTGGTAAATCTGCTTCTTTTAAGCCATCATTTATCCAAGAATTACATGTATTAAAAAGACCATAACTTCCATTAGTTTGATAAAAACTATCTGTTTTCCAATATCCTCTATTTTTTATACAGTCTAATTTATTATACTTATTTTTTTTGATTGTCTTTTTTATGTAAACTATCAATTTTTTATATTGCTTATTAGATACTTTAAATTGGACATGTTTATATTTGAAATCTAATTCACTTAAATAATTAGTATGAATAGCCGATTTCCCTAAATAAAAACAAGCATCAATAGCAGTTGAAGCTTTTAATTCTGCCCACACTGGAGTGTTTAAGAAAAATCCCTGATCACCCCATCCTATGGCAATGTATTTTAAAGTAGAATCTTTTCCTTTTGTATCTTCTGGAGAAATATATTCTCTCCAATCAAACACTTGTGATTGAACTGGAAAAACAAAATCTGTATGAATACCATCCGACCTCATGTAGATTGTTATTCCTTTATTTTCAATTGAATGTCCTACTCGAATAGACATAAAAACTAAAGCGATTGTTAAATAAAAAATTACAAACGCAATTATAAATTCAACACCAATCAAGATTGAATTAAGACTAATTTTTAGAAATGATTTAAGTAAGTTCAATTTCATCTATTTCTTTTTGCCAAATAATTACTTTTTTATCATCACTCACTGAAGAAAAAGATCCTTCTGATAACTTTGAGAGTGAATTTACTGAATGTTTATGTCCTCCCCTCTTGAAATCTAATTTTTGAATAACTTGAAAAGTCTCAGAATCCCAAATTTTAATCGATTTATCTCTACTCGCAGTTACGAATTTATTACCATTTTCAATAAAAAGAATTGAATAAATAACGTAATTATGTGCTGGAATACTTTTGATTTGAGTCATCGATTTCCAATCCCAAACTTTCAATAAAGCATCTTTTCCACCAGTTAATAAAAGAGCTGAATTTAAAGGATGGAAATGGGCGATTGTAGCTCCATCTTTGTGCGAATCGATTGTTATTATTTCATTAAAATGAGTCGTATCAAAAATTCGAGTAGTTCCATCTTGACAACTGAGAACTATCAATTCTCCATTTTCTGAACAACATACATTTCTAATTTTACCACAATCTAGAGGTAAATAAATCATCAATTCCAACGTTATTGAATTCCAGATTGAAAAATTTCCGTCAGCATCACCAACATAAAATTGAGCTTGAGTTTCATTGTTTACTATTGAGAAAACAGGTTTAATATGTTGCGTAAAATGTTTGATTTCTATTTTTAATTCTAGATCAAAAACATGAAGCGAGCCATCTGATAATCCTACTATTAATTGCTTATTTGAATTTATAAATTCTATAGAATAAACAGGTTTACCTAAATTGATTGCGAAATTATCTTGAACACCTTTTTCGACTAACCAACGCGTAACATATTTATCTGCACTACCAGTATATAAAAAAATATCATCCGTTTTACATGTGTATATCGCACCTGCATGACCAACAATTTCTTTTTGTTTTTTAAACACGAAAATTACACTTCTTCTTCAACTACACCTTCCTCGTTCACCTGCTTTAATCGATCGGAAAAATCGGAAGGTAAAAAATCAAAAAATGTATCTCCTCTTAATCCTAATCTCAAACATTCCAAAGGAATCATTTCATTCGGACCAATGTTTCCTAAATTTACGTTAGCTCCAAATAGTTTAATAAACCAAACTTGTTGATTTTTTTGAGGAGCTTCCCAAAGAATATCGTTTGGATCAACTTTAGAAATAATTTTATTTATCAAATAAGTGTGCGCCGTACCATTTGGTCTAAACACACCAACATTACCAGCTTCTCTACCTTCGGCAATCACTTTCCATGAACCAGCTTGAAGTTCAGTACTCATCATTTTTACCCATTTACTTGGAGATACAATAATTCCAGAATCTTTAGAACCTACCTCTGACATGATAGTCCTTTCTTTTGAGAAACGGTGAATTAGCTCGCATTTTTCGTTGTGATTCATAATAATAGAACCGTCTGAAATTTCGGCTAGTTCCATTTTGAATTTATCTAATAATCTCAAATAATCTTCCACCATTCCACGAGCATAAAATGCTTCAAATAAAGTACCACCAAAATAAGGCCTTATTCCAGCTTCTTTATACAGATCAACTTTTTTTTGAAGATCATTCGTTACATAAGCAGTTCCAAATCCAAACTTGGCAACATCAGTAAAATGTCCAGATGCGGCAATAAAATCCTCAGTTTCACGCAAACTAAGTCCTTTATCCATCATCATTGTCAGTCCTTTTTGACGAGGTTTACTCGGTCTTTCAGGAATATAAGGTAATTCAAAATTCATTGTAGTATCAAACTTATTAGCAAAGATAATATTTTAAATTGCTAACACTCTTTTTAATTTATAAAATCGTGAAAAAGTCAAATTATTCAGCAGATAATTCAATAAATTTCTTTATTTTTTTAAATTCTGGATAAGTCTCATATAATTCTTTCGCATTCTCATTATTTTCGACTAAACATTTAGAAAATAAAGTCAATGCTTCCGTTTTTCTACCTAATTTCCAAAGAATATTCACTTCTAAAATGGAAGCAAATTCATTTTCAGGATTTTTTTCGATAAAATTTAAAATGAAATCCAAGCCTTCTTTTAAGGATTCAGAATTTATTAGATCGATACAATTAGTAAGGCATTCCTCATCCGTTGGATCTAATTCGATTGCCATAAAATAATACTCTTTCGCTACATCATTCTCTCCTAGTTTTTCATGCGCACCAGCTAAAACAGAAAAAATACCTGCATTTTCAGGATCCAATTCCGCTGCTTTATTTATTAAAACAATTCCTTCTCTGGTTTTCCCTTCCAAATCTTCAATTATTCCTAATCCCAACCAAGCATCAGGCAAAAGTGGGGCTAATTCTAAACTTTGTTTGTAGTATTCTTTTGCTAATTTTAATTCACCTAATTGTTCATGCGCTTCTCCAATATAACAAAGAGCGACAGGATCTTCTCCATCTAACTCCATACATTTGTTAAAACTATCAATGGATAATTGGTAATTATCTATTGATAGATGAGCATTTCCAAGGTTAAAATACACAGGGCCAAATTCTTCATTTATTAAAACACAATAATCATACGCCCAAATAGCTTTTTCAAAATCCTCTGATTTAGAATAAGCATTTCCTAAATTATACCAAGCAGTAAATGAATATGGATTTTCATCTATAAAATCTGAATAACATTTGATTGCTTGTTCATAATTACCTAATTGATCGTAGCAAAAAGCTATTTCATAAATCGCTCCTTCGTTTTTAGGGTTGTATTTAATTGCTTCTGTTAAAACAGTAAGAGCACCTTTGTAATCATTTGAATTTTCGTACTCCATTGCTAAATCAAGATATATCTCGTCTTTATCTTCTGGCTCAGATAAAATCAATGATTCTTTAAAGTATTTTATTGCGCTTTTTGTATCTCTTAGCTGACTGAAAATTGATGCTTTAGTCAATAATACCTCACACATTGGAACTTCAATTTTTTCAATTTGAGAAATTATACTTAACGCTTCTTTTAATTGTCCCATTGCAGACATTGCTTGAGCCAATCTCAAAGAAAGAACGATATTAAATGAAAATTGAGAAATTGCGTGTTCAGCACAAATTTTGGCTTTACTGTATTGATTAGTAATCAAGTAATGATCGATGATTGCTTCTAATCGATCACTATCCAAAAAACCTAATGCGTCACCCTTTAAAAAGGCTTCGAAACGCTCTAGATCTTCATTGAGATTACTTGCGAAATAATCATCATTTTCTTCTTCGTCGTCAAACATAACCTTGTATATTGTTAGTTAGAAACTGTTTTATTTAATAAAAAAACACAAGTTTCTTGTTCTAATTATTGTTATTAATTTAAAACAGTTAATTAAAGTTACAAAAATTAAAGTATGAAAAAAAATATATATTTATTCTTTTCAACACATTAATTAACAAAAAAACCCAAATCTCTCATTTATTGAAAGATTTGGGTTGCACTTAAATAATAACTAATTTATTTTCCTGCTCTTTTTCTGTCAGATTCTTTCAAGTGAATTTTACGAATACGTAAATTCTCAGGAGTAACCTCAACGTACTCATCACCTTGAATATATTCTAAACATTCTTCTAAACTGAATTTGATAGGTGGAATTAATTTCACTTTATCATCAGCTCCTGAAGAACGCATATTTGACATTTTTTTCGTTTTCGTAACATTTACAACCATGTCACCAGCACGAGAATTTTCTCCAATCACTTGACCTTCATATATATTTTCATTCGGTGAAACGAAGAATTTACCTCTTTCTTGTAAGTTATTGATTGAGAAAGGAATTGAAGTTCCTTGTTCCATAGAAATTAATGAACCATTTTGACGTCCTGCGATTTCTCCTTTGTACGGTTGGTATTCAAGATAACGGTGACTCATAATTGCTTCACCAGCAGTTTGTGTTAATAAATAGTTTCTTAATCCGATGATACCTCTTGAAGGAATTTGGAATTGAATCGTCATACGAGTTCCTTTTGGCTCCATATTCGTCATCTCTCCTTTTCTCATAGAGACAGCTTCTATAGCTGTTCCACTGAATTCTTCAGGTAAATCTATTGTCAATTCTTCAATTGGCTCACATTTTTTACCGTCAATTTCTCTTAAGATAACTTGTGGTTGGCCAACTTGTAATTCATACCCTTCACGACGCATTGTTTCTATCAAGACTGATAAATGCAATACACCACGTCCAGCAACTAACCATTTATCAGCTTTATCTGTTGAAGAAACTCTCATTGCTAAGTTTTTCTCTAATTCTTTGGTTAAACGATCTTGAATATGACGAGAAGTTACTTTTTTACCTTCTTTACCAAAAAATGGTGAATCGTTGATAGAAAACAACATGTTCATTGTTGGCTCATCAATAGTAATTGAAGCTAGTGGCTCAGGATTTTCTGCATCACAGATAACATCACCGATTTCAAATCCTTCAATACCTGTTAAAGCACAAATATCTCCAGCTTGAATTTCAGTAACTTTTATTTTTTCAATTCCTTCGAAAACAAACATCTCTTTGATCTTGTGTTTTTCTTGAGAACCATCTCTTTTTCCTAAGATAATGTTTTGACCTTCTTTCAACGTTCCTCTGTGTAAACGTCCGATAGCAATTCTTCCTACGAAAGTTGAGAAATCTAAAGAAGTAATCAACATTTGCGTATTTCCTTCTTCAATCACTTTTGGTGGGAAATATTCTAAAATTCTATCCAATAACGGAGCAATTGTAGTAGTTGGTTGTTTCCAATCTTCAGACATCCAACCATTTTTAGCTGAACCATAAATCGTTGCAAAATCTAATTGAGCATCATTTGCATCTAATTCGAACATTAAGTCAAAAACTTTTTCGTGAACTTCTTCAGGAGTACAGTTTTCTTTGTCCACTTTATTAATAACCAATAATGGTTTCAATCCTAAAGCTAATGCTTTCCCTAATACGAAACGAGTTTGTGGCATTGGCCCTTCAAAAGCATCCACCAACAAACAAACACCGTCAGCCATGTTTAATACACGTTCAACTTCACCTCCGAAATCGGCGTGACCAGGAGTGTCAATTATGTTGATTTTAGTTCCTTTGTATAAAACAGATACATTTTTAGAAACGATTGTGATTCCTCTTTCTCTTTCTAAATCATTATTATCCATGAATAATTCACCTTTCGGTTTTTCATGTTTTTTTGCGTCAGTACCTGACTCAATCATTCTATCTACTAAAGTTGTTTTACCATGATCAACATGGGCAATGATTGCAATGTTTCTAATTTCCATTTTTTATATTATATTTTGATTGAGCTTAAAATTGAGGTTGAGACAATACAAATTTATCCCAACCTTCATTTTAACTTAGCCTTTAAAAACTACTTTTTCCTTTATTGAATGGTTTACCGAATCCACCTCTGCTTCCACCAGAATTTCTCTCGCTTCCACTTCTGTCAGATCTATCATTTCCTCCACCAAAACTACTGCTTCTTTCGTTTCCACCTCTGAAACCTCCATCACGAGATGAACTGTTGTTTCCACCGTCTCTACCTCTTCCACCACCGAAACTACTGCTTCCGTGACTATCTCTACTTCTTGGTCCACCAAAGCTTTTTTCACCTTCTTCTCTACGTTGACCTCCACCGAAGCTTCCTTCACGTCTTTGACCTCCAAATCCACCTTCGCGACGTTGTCCACCAAAACCTCCTTCACGGCGTTGACCGCCACCAGATCCTTGACTTCTACCACCTCTGTCACCACCTCTAGATCCACCACCAGATTTATCTTTTGTGATTTCAATATTTACAGTAGTACCTTCGTATTCTGAACCATTAACTTTACTTAAGATGCTCGTTGTTTCACCTTGATCTGCTTCAAAAAATGAGAAAGCAGGCATAATATCAATTCTACCAATGCTATCTGATTTCAATCCAGTATTGTCACAAATTAAACGTAATAAACCTCCTGGATTTAAACCGTCACGCTGTCCAACACTTACAAAGAAACGTTGTTTTCCAGATTCAGCGCCACTTTCACCTCTGTCTCTACGACGCGGGCGATCATCACTTCTTTCTCTATCTCTTCGGTCGTCTCTATCATCTCTACCTGAAGAATTTAAGTCACCTGCATTACTGTAGTAATTGATGAAACGATTAAATTCTGCAGAAACGAATTTTTTAACAACTTCTTCTTTTGAAAGTTCTTCAAATTCAGCCATAATTTGAGGCATGAATTTTTCGATTTCTTTTTCTTTAACTTCTGTTTGGATTACTCCTTGAATCAATTTCGTTAATTGAATTGCACAAATATCTTCCGGTTTTGGAAGAACTCCTGCTTCAAAAGTTACACGAATTTGTTTTTCAATTGTACGAATTTTAAAGTTCTCACGAGTGTTAATTAAAACAATCGATTGACCTTTTTTACCAGCTCTTGCAGTTCTACCACTTCTGTGTGTGTAGTTCTCGATATCATCTGGTAAATTGTAGTTCAATACATGTGTAATATTATCGATATCTAATCCACGAGCAGCAACATCTGTTGCAACTAATATTTGAATATCTTTTTTACGGAAACGATCCATTACTCTATCACGTTGTACTTGAGATAAATCTCCATGTAGAGGTTCTGCACTGTATCCTTCTTTTCCTAATTTATCAGCTACTGAAGCGGTTTCGATACGTGTACGACAGAAAATTAATCCATAAATATCTGGATTAAAATCAATTACACGTTTCAATGCTGCATAACGATCTCTTTCTTTTACTGAGTAGTAGATATGCTCAATATTTTCGTTACTTTGGTTCTTATGACCAATAGAAACTTCCAACGGAGAATGCATATACGTTTTAGCGATACGCTCTACTTCTTTCGGCATTGTAGCTGAGAACAACCAAACGTTACGTTCATTTGGAGTAGATTCCAATATCAAATCGATATCTTCTTTGAACCCCATGTTTAACATTTCATCTGCTTCGTCAAGCACTACATACTTCACTTCTTCTAAAGAAAGTGATCTACGTTTAATCAAATCCACCAAACGACCTGGTGTGGCAACGACAATTGATACTCCTTTATTGATTTGAGTAATTTGTCTGCGGATATCCGCTCCACCATATACTGCAACCACGTTTATATCGAGGTATTTTGCATACGTTTCTAAATCCCTTGTGATTTGTAAACACAATTCACGTGTTGGACACACAACCAATCCTTGAGGATATCTGGTTTTTTCATCCACTTTGTTCACTAATGGTAAACCGAACGCTGCGGTCTTACCTGTTCCTGTTTGGGCTAAACCAACTAAATCGCTATCACTTCCTAATAAATGTGGAATAGCTTCTAGTTGGATCGGAGTAGGTGCTTCAAACCCCATTTCTGTTAACGACTTCAGCACCTCACTCTTCAACCCTAGTTCCTTAAATGTCATATTTTTACTTAAAATTGAGTGCAAAGATACGTCTAAAAAACTCATATAAAAAAACTTATTAACATAAATAGGTAAAATAGTCGTGTAATCATCTATTATTAATAGCTATTCATAGAGTTAATTGATTGATTTGTATACAATTTAATCTTATTAGTCTAATATGTAAAGATTTGTTTTTCAGTAAGTCATAGTTGATTGATTGTCTTCTATAAAATGAGTTATTAACAATTATTAGCCCACCCTATTTTTTTATCTTGAATTAAAGATTTAATGTTTTTTTAACATTCATTAATCAAAATCACCTCTAAACATGAAGAATGTTTTGGGAATTGTTATTTGTTTTTGAGATTATCTAAAATAACATATAAATTAATCCCTAAAAGGAATTTTTTCTCTCTATATGAATTGTTTGTTGAAGGGTCTACTAATTTAGGCGAATTTAAGCCATACGCAAGATTAATTCGATATCCAATATATACAGACTCTTTTTCATATTGCTTTCCATACTCAATTTGAGGTCCTAGTATAAAAGTTTGATTTGTAATAGATGGTTTTGATTTATAAAAAAATGTATTTGTAATTCCTACTCCAAAATACTTACAATCCTTGCCAATAATACCATAATACCATTCTAGCATTATTGGGATTTCGCTGCTAAATGAACTTTTTACATTGTCAATTTTATTTGAATAAGATAAACCGATAGCTGGATAGAATGAACAAGCAAAATGGTAATTTTTCATTAAATTTAAAGATGCAAATGTTGCCTTATATGTAAACGTGAAACTTGAAAAATCTAACGATTTTTTATAAGCTCTTACATTAGCATAATTATATTTAAATCCTGCTCCATGTATATAATATACTTTAAATGCACTAGAAGGAAATGACAATAAAATAAAAAAAGAGAAACAGATAATTAGCTTTGACATAAAATTATTTTTAAAATGTAAAAATATGTTTTTTTTTCAAAATTTACATGTTTAATAATGATTCTAAATTTATTCTTTACTTTTGAATCTTGGATAAGTTTTACAAAATTTAAAATGACAATAAAAAAAACTATCACTTCTTCTTTTAAAAAAATAACATCAACGATTTTTACAAACAGAAAAGTTAGTATATATTTTAGTGTATTTATTTTATTTTCATTTTTATATCATAATAATGCGAGTTACACATACTTTGAAAACAATATAAACCCCAAAATTATCCAACTTACAGGAAAAGACCCCTTACTGAAACTAAATGGAATCTTGCATTATTTTGACATTATTGGAGTTGTAAAAAAAATGAATAATCCATTAAAAAAATCAGACTTTGTCGACTTAATTATTCCCGAATCAGAACAAAAAAAATTAGATGAATATCTAAAATCAACTCCAATACTCAAAAAAAAAATTAAGATAAAAGTTAAAGTTCAAAATAAATACTTTAACGCTAATTTAAAATTTCATGGAACTCATGATGCTCATTATATCAATAATAAATACTCTTATTCAATAAACCTAAAAACACCTTTTATTTCAAGCCTAAATTTCAAAAAAATTAAATTAATTAAAGGAGAACAATTAGATCCTACAATTATAGCAATTAATAATATCGCTCATTCAATGGGGCTAGTAAGTGCTAAAGGAAGAATGAAAATTCTTAGAATTAACAATGAAATAAAAGGAGATTATTGTTTTATTGAAGACATCAAAAAAGAACTTTTAGAAAGGGATTATGGAATAACAAATTACAGCATCATAAACTTAACGAATAATTGGACAAGAAAAGAAGGCGGTCACTCAACTGAAAATGATTTTTATGTAGGTCAAATTGAAAAAAATGACAATCCACTACATGCCAAAGCCTTATTTCAGTATAAAATTTTGTGTGATTACATTCAAAAAAATGACTTTAAAGGTGTAGCTAGTATGTTTGATAAAGAATACATATCTAGCTTTTTAGCTTTAATTTCCGTTTTTAATGACGCTCATTTTATAACAGGTGATAATTTAAAAATGATCTATGATTTTGACAGAGGTTTTTTCTATCCAATATATAGAGCGGAATCATTAGGTGAACCACTTAATGAGAAAGCTAATTGTACTTTTAAAAATTTCAATTCTTTTCTTTTCCAAAAAAATGATTTAAGAATAAATGAAGAAAGTAAAACAAATATCATCTTCAAAATTTTATTAGCAGATAATTCAATTAGAGAAAAAAGAGATTGTAAATTATATCAAATTGTTCTTCAACGAAAAAAAATAATTCAAAACATTCAAAAAACCTACGATGAAAATGAGAGAATAATGTATCATTCAGGCAGATCAAGAAGAATTTATGATTTAAATAAAATGAAACAAATACAAATCATAAATTCAATATTAGATCGTGGAATTGACTATTTAAAATACACACATATTTATGGAAGTTATGACAAGGAAAAACATGAGCTACATGTGTTTTTTGATGCTTTCTCCCCTATCGCAATAAGCTATCAAAATAAAACGTTTGAATCAAAAAACAACATTGGAATTGAATTTGATGAAAACCTAAAAAGAATTAATAAATACAAAATTTTCAAAATAAAAGATGCCAATTTCAAAGTTAAAAAATTGATATTTATCAATCAATTAACAAAAGATACAATAAAAAAAAATATTCATATCAATTATATCAACACCGCTGATGAGCCCGATTTAAGAACAACAGAACAAATGTTGAACGATAATCATATACAATACACACTCGTCGGCATTAATTTGATAGTAAAGCCCTCTAGCTATTCAATAACATCGAATGTTTTTATATCTTCAAAATACAACACAACTATATCAGCTGGTGTCGTCTTAAAAATTGCTAAAAAAATAAACTTTATAATAGCTGGAAATGTCAATATATCAGGTACAAAAGATAAAAAAGTTATCATTGAAAATTTACATAAAGATGCTCCATTTGGTAGTTTCTCTATTCGTGGATTCAATTCAATTTCTAAAGTAAATATTTCGTATTTAAATGTTTCAGGAGGTAGTGAATCTTATTTTATGGGGAAAATATATTCATCTCAATTTTCAATCTATAATTCAAACATAAAATTATTTAATTCCAATTTTTCAAATAGTTATGGAGACGATGGTTTAAATATAAAATTTTCAAAAGTAGAAATCAATAATTGTAATTTTTACAACAACTTAGCCGATCAAATAGATATCGATTATTCAGTGGCACAAATTTCAAATAGTTTATTTGTATCATCTAAAAAAGACAGTAATGGTGATGGATTAGATTTAAGTGGAAGTTATGCAGAAATAAAAAATTGTACTTTCAATAACTTTTTAGATAAAAGTTTAAGTTTAGGAGAAAAGTCAAAAGTTCTTGTTCACAATTGCCAATTTAAAAATAATTTAAATGCAATTACAGTAAAAGATCAAACAAAATTATATTCTTGGAATAATATTTTTGAAAACAATAAATACGATTTCAGTTCACATATAAAGAAATTTATCTATACTCATCCTGATTTATACATCAATGAAAATATAAAAAATAGAATGCTTAAATTAGAAAAAAAAGAAAGTTACCATAAGCTAACTCATAAACAAATTGAATTTGAACAAAAATATTTTATGTTTTTTAAAAACAATTTTTATACAAGCAATAAAAAACCATTTTTTTAATCATCTTTATTTTACAATGTGAATATACCTTCAAAATACATAGAAGAAGCAGTAGAACAATTATCGTCACTTCCTGGAATTGGAAAAAGAACTGCATTGCGATTAGTATTAAATTTATTAAATAGATCTGAAGAAGAAGTAGAACGATTTTCAGCTTCCTTTACATCCATGAAATTAAATGTTAAAAAATGTACTACTTGTGGAAATGTTTCAGATTTAATAGTTTGTACAATTTGCTCCAATCCTAAAAGGAATAAAAGTCAAATTTGTGTTGTAGAGGACATTAGAGATGTGTTAGCAATTGAAGCAACAGAGTCATATACTGGAATTTACCATGTTTTAGGTGGTATCATTTCTCCAATGGATGGTGTTGGTCCAAGTGATTTAAACATAAACTCATTAATTGAAAAATTAAAAACAGAAAATATCAAAGAAATAATATTTGCGTTAAGTGCCACAATGGAAGGAGATACGACAAATTATTATTTATATAAAAAGCTTAAAACTTTTAATGTAGAAATTACAACATTATCAAGAGGAGTTTCTATAGGAGCTGAATTACAATATGCAGATGAATTAACGTTAAGTCGCTCCTTACTGCATCGTCAACCTTTTCAAGTTATATAAGTATGTTTAAAGAATTTAAAACGTTCGTCATGCGTGGAAACGTGATGGATTTAGCAATAGGTGTTATTATAGGTGCAACTTTTAGTTCTATTGTAACCTCGTTAATTACAGACGTAATTACCCCATTAATTTTATCACCAGCAATGGAGTTTGCTCATGTTCAAGATTTAGCTCAATTAGGAATTGGAAAAGGTGGAGCAATTAAAATAGGGAAATTCTTAGCGGCCGTGATAAACTTTATTTTAACAGCTTTTATTTTATTTTTAATCATCAAAGGTGTCAATAAAACAATCAAAAAGAAAAAAGACGACAATGAGCAAAAAGTCAATATTAATCAATCGAATGAAGAGATTTTATTGACTGAAATAAGAGATTTATTAAAAAAATGAAAAAAAAATAAGAAAAAGATGTTTTGTAAATTTGGTTGTAAATAAAATTTGTTTATTTTCGTATTAATTAATTTATATAGATAACCTTTTAAGTATAGATAAATTCAGGAAACTGAAGCTATTTTTTTTAAATTATGACAAGTATTTTTGTTGCCAAATTAGATTTTGGTGTTACGAGTGAGCAATTGAAGAGTACTTTTGAAGAGTACGGTAAAGTTCTGAAAGCTTCTGTAGCGATGGATCGTGAAACAGGAAAATCAAGAGGTTTTGGCTTTGTTGAAATGGAGGATAGTAACGAAGCTAGAAATGCTATTTCAGCATTAGATAATTCGAATTTAAACGGAAGACCTATTTCTGTAAAAGAAGCTGAACAACGTGAAAATAGACCTTCACCAGGAAACAGACCTGCTTTTACTCCATCAGGAGAACGAAAACCTTTTCAAAGACCAGAAACATCAAGAGGCCCTTCTATTCCAAATTTAACTCCTGAGGATTTTATCAAGCCAACTCCATCTTTTACAAAAACGATTGATAAAAATAAAAGTGAGCCTAAAAAGAAAAAAAATGGTTCAATGGAAGCTTATAAGAAAAGTGGTAAAACACCAAGATATGATTTAGACGATGATATGGATGACTGGAAACCTAACAGTGGAAAGAAATCAAATATTCAATTTGAAGACGACGACGACGACGAATATTAAAATACGAAAGCTGGTACATTACCAGCTTTTTTTTACTTAAACTATTAATAACTTAAAAACTATGAAATTTTCTTTAGCCTTTTCGGCCATTTTATCTGTATCATCTATTTTTTCTCAAAATGTAGTTCTTGAAGAAAAAAATGCGACTTTCACTTCTGGAAGTAAAAACGCAATTATTGTGACTATTCCTTTTTCAACTGTCGATTTTGTAGAGAAAAGAATTAAAGATGAGTTAAAAAATTGGGGAGGAAAATCAAACTCTTCGAAAGGAGAATTTTCGACAACCCTTAGTCAAACAAAAGAAATTGGAGAAAAACCATTTGATGGTTTCGCTAAAATAATCGATTCAAAAGATGGGAATATAATTGTTGCTTTTGCTTTTGATCTTGGAGGTGCTTTTTTATCAAGTTCTAGTCATAAAGATCAATACAATGCCATTTCAAGTAAATTGAAAAATTTCGCAATTAATACTTCAAAAGAATCCGTTTCTGACAATTTGAAAACGCAAGAGAAATTATTAAAAGAGCACCAAAAAAACTCAGAATCGCTTGAAAAAGATAAAGTCAATTTAGAAGCAGACATCGTAAACTATAAAAAGAAAATCGAAGAAGCATTAGCTAAAATTGAACAAAACAAAGTTGATCAAGCAAAAAAGAAAGAAGAAATTAAAGCACAAGAAGCAGTTGTTGTGGATGTAAATAAAAAGCTTGGAGGAATTAAATAATTATACTAACTACTCGCTTTTTATTTGTTTCTAATAATAATCCTCAAATTTCAATTTTTTACTTTTGAAATTGATTATCTTTGTTGATTATTATGATACAATATAAAAAAGTTGCTTTTTACACTTTAGGCTGTAAATTAAATTTCTCTGAAACTTCAACGATTTCTAGATTGTTTGAAGATGCTGGTTTTGCAAAAGTTGAATTTGAAGAAAAGCCAGATATATACGTGATCAATACATGTTCTGTCACTGAAAATGCTGATAAAAAATTCAAACAATTAGTAAAAAGAGCATTAAAAATAAACCCAGAAGCTTTTATCATTGTAATTGGATGCTTTGCTCAATTGAAGCCAGTTGAAATAGGTGAAATACCAGGTGTTGATTTAGTTTTAGGAGCGAATGAAAAATTCAATATTTTAGAACATCTTGAAAATATTGAGAAAAAAAATATAGTCGCAACTGTTAATTTTGAAAATATAAAAAATACCAAAGAATTTGTTCCCGCATTTTCTTATGGTGATAGAACTCGTTCTTTTTTAAAGGTTCAAGATGGTTGCGATTATTTCTGTACTTTTTGTACAATTCCATTGGCTAGAGGGAAAAGTAGAAATACTTCGATAGCTTCAACGATTGTAGAAGCTAAGAAAATTGCTGAATTGGACATCAAAGAAGTGGTTTTAACAGGTGTAAATATTGGTGATTTTGGTCAAGGATCAGAAGAAAACTTTTTTGGTTTAGTAAAAGAATTAGATAAAATAGAAGGAATAGATCGTTATAGAATTTCATCTATTGAACCTAATTTATTGACGAATGAAATTATTCAATTTACATTGGCTGAATCGAAACATTTTGTCCCACATTTTCATATTCCACTGCAATCTGGAAGTAATCGTGTATTACAAACGATGCGAAGAAAATACTTGAAGGAATTGTATGCTGAAAGAGTGAAACACATAAAATCACTTCGAGCAGATTGTTGTATTGGTGTTGATGTGATCATTGGTTTCCCTGGAGAAACGGATGAAGAATTTATGGAAACAGTAGATTTTATTAAAGATATTGATGTTTCTTACCTTCATGTTTTCACCTATTCTGAACGTGTAAACACCGGAGCTGCAAAACTAGGAGAATCTGTTCCAATGTCAGTTAGAAAAGAAAGAAGTAAAATGCTTCATATACTTTCTGATAAAAAGAAAAGAGTTTTTTATGAACAAAATATTGGATCAATTAGAACTGTACTTTTTGAGAATGAAGAAGATAACGGAATGATGACAGGTTTTACAGAAAATTACGTAAAAGTGAAAATTGCTTTTAATACCGATTTAGCGAATACTTTTCAAACAGTAAAATTAACTGAGATTGATCGTGATGGTGTGATGAAATGTGAAATTATTTAATTTTATTAATCTGTTCTGTTTCTTCAATGTTTTCAACTGGTGTTATAACTTCAGGAGCTACTGAATTGGATATCTCTATTTTCTTAGTGGGAGTATAGTTGATAATATCATCCATTTCAACCATTTGTTGATCTAATGGTCGTTGAATTTCTTCTACAGTTTCTGAAATCATACTTGTTAAGTTTAAATCTTTTTTAATATCTAACCCAGATTTTTTAATTTCACCTTGTAAATCAGCTGATGCCTGTTTAATTTCATACATTGTTTTCCCAAAAGTCTTTGCGATACCTGGAATACTCTTAGAACCGAAAAAAATTAAAATAAAAACTAAAATTAGAAGAACTTCTGATCCAGCAATGTCGTTTAAAAATAAAAGCATAAAGTATTCGTTTAATTAGTTACAAAATTACTCTTTTTATTTGGTTTGATTCAAAAATACCTGCAATATTAATCAATCAATATCCAGCTTTTTCTTTTGGATAAGCATTAAAAGTCCCCATACCTTTTGCCACTATAATCTGATTTTGATTTTTAATTTCAGCCTCCGTTACAATTATTCTTTTTCCTTTCGATAATACTTTTGCTGATCCAATCAATACATCTCCTGGTCTAACTGGAGCTAAAAAATTTAATTTCATTTCTACAGTTGAAACAATATACCCATTCACACATGTTAAAGATAACGCACAAATACCTAAAACAGAATCCATTAAAGCGGAAACAACTCCTCCATGAGCCGCATAAGGAGTTGCTAGATGTTTTTCGTTTATTTCAATTTTGTACTCTAATTCTCCAGGTCCAAAAATTTCAAAATTCATTTCGATTAATCTCCCAAAATTATTACCTTCTACATAAGCAAGAATAATTGGGTCGAAATTTAATGGATGTATAACTATTTGACTCATAAAGCTTGGTCTGTTGTTATTTGAATGTTTGAATGAGGTAAATGCAAACCAGCAAGTTCAAATTCTTTATACACTTTTTCATTGATTGAATAAAAAACATCCCAATAATCGGATGTTAATGCCCAAACTTTTACACTTATATCAACAGAATTATTTGTCAAAGCTTCTACTCCAATAAATGGAATTGGATCTTTAAAAATGCGTTCGTCTTCTTCAATAAATTTTGTAATTAATTCTTTAGCAACTTTTAAATCATCGCCATACGAAATTCCGATAAGCCAATCCACTCTTCTTTTTTCAGCTTTTGTAAAGTTTGTGATATTTCCATTGGCAACTGGACCGTTTGGAAGTATGATAATTTTATTGTCGGAAGTATGTAAATAGGTGTTAAAAATCTGAATTTCTTTAACAGTACCTTGTTCATTTTGGGTCATTATAAAATCTCCAACTTTAAATGGCTTAAAAATTAAAATCATAACTCCTCCAGCAAAATTGGACAAAGTTCCTGAAAAAGCTAAACCAACAGCTAAACCAGCAGCGCCTAAAATCGTAACAAATGAAGTCATTTCAACCCCTAATTGAGTAATACTAGTCACAACAATTAACACTTTGAGAACCATCGTTAATAAACTAGATAAAAAAGTAACCAAACTTTCATCTGTTTTACTTTTTCTTAATATTTTCTTAAGTGCTTTAACAACAAGTTTTACTGCCCAAAATCCAATTACAAGTATTGTTATAGCTAACAACAGATTCGTTCCAATTTTAATTAGAAACTCGTTAATGTCAGTGTATTTAATTCCAAATAATCGATCTGGTTTAATTTCTTTCAACAATTCTTTTGTGTCAATGAGAAGCATATTTTTCAAATTTTATACAAAAATAGAACATGTAAGAGGATAAATGAATAAATTCGCTTCAATAAATGTTATTTTTTATTAAAACGAATCTATGTTTTTTATTTTATCAAAAGTTTTTCTAATCTTTCTCTATCCTTTTACATGGTTCATACTGTGCATAGCTGGATTTTTATTGTTCAAAAAAGATAAATGGAAAAAAAGAAGTAAAATTGGAGCAATTGTCATTTTTTTGATTTTCTCAAATACTGCATTCTATTTAGAATGCATGAAAAGATGGGAAATTCACGGAACACGTATTGAAAATGTTAAAAAATACGATGTCGGAATAGTTCTGGGTGGAATGTTTGAATACAATGCTGATTTAGATGTTATTTGTCCCAATTATCACGCAGATCGTATTTTTCAAGCAATCAATCTTTACAAAAAAGGGAAAATAAAAAAAATATTAATTTCAGGAGATTCAGGATATGTTACTGGAAGAGGATTGAAAGAAGCACTACAAGTGAGAGAATTATTAATAGGTTGGGGAATTCCAGCTGCTGATTTATTAGTAGAAACGAAATCAAAAAACACGCATGAAAACGCCGTTGAAACAAAAAAAGTATTAGAACGCTCCTATCCACATTTAGAAAAAAGACTTTTAATTACTTCTGGGATGCATATTAGAAGAGCCAGAGCTTGTTTTTTAAAAGAAAATTTTCCATGTGATACTTATTCTGCCGATTTAGTGACAGGGCCAAATTCAAATTATTTTTGGGACCAATATATTATCCCAGAATGGTCAACTCTTTTTGGTTGGAATAAGTTAATAAAAGAATGGGTTGGATATGTTGTGTACGATGTGACTGGGTATATATGAGAACCTTCTATTATTCCAATTTTTCGTATATTTGTTCTTATAAAATTAGAAAGCATGCGGTATCTTGACCCTAAAAATGATTTAACGTTTAAAAAAATATTTGGGCAACATCCTCATTTATTAAAAAGTTTCTTGAATGCTGTAATGCCACTTGATGACGATAAAAAAATTGTTTCTTTAGAATATTTACCCGTTGAGTTAGTTCCTGAAATTCCAATGTTTAAAAATTCAATTGTCGATGTTAGATGTATTGATCAAAAAGGACAACAATTCATCGTCGAAATGCAAATGCTTTGGACAGATAGTTTTAAAAGTCGAGTATTGTTTAATGCATCTAAAGTATATATAAAACAAACGAAAAGAGGCGTTCAATACAAAGGCTTACAACCAGTATATTCGTTAAACATTATAAACGAAAACTTCGATCACAAACTAGAAAACTATATTCATCATTACAAAATAATTCATACTGAAGATAGTGAAAGCGTAATTGAAGGACTGGAATTTGTATTTATTGAACTTCCAAAATTCAAAGCGAATCATTTTACGGATAAAAAATTACAAGTTCTATGGTTGAGATTTTTATCCGAAATAAATGATAATCAAGAAGAAATATCACAAGATTTTTTCGATGTTCCTGAATTAAAAGAAGCATCAGATTTAATTTTAGAAAGTGGCTTCACTAAAGGAGAACTCGAAACTTACGACAAATATTGGGATTATATTAGCACTGAAAAAACCATAAAAGCGGATGCTTTTGGAAATGGAATTGAAATCGGTGTTGAAATTGGTATCGATAAAGGTATAGAAAAAGGAATTAGAAATGTGGCGAAAAACCTTAAAGATTCTGGTATGTCAATTTCAGAAATTTCTAAAGTAACAGGACTTAGTGAGCAAGAAATCGAAAAGTTGAGTTAAGGGTCTGTCAGTAAATAAACTAACATTAATAATCGAATATTTTATTATTTTCTTGCTGTAAATAATTGAAATCCTAAACCAGCTGAATATGAAATCTCATCCAATGAACTTGCTTGAAAGGGATTTATTTGATGAATATATCTTGCTTCTGCAAAGAAGTGAAAGTATTTAAAGAAATAGTACTGTACTCCTACTCCAATTCCGACATGCGGAATATATTGTAAAGTTGGGTGGTTGTAATCAGGCGCAAACGATTCTAATAATGAGTTTAGATGTAATTGAGTTATTCCTGTAAAAACACCAATAAAAGGACTCAAAGGATAATTCGAAAAATGGCGATTGAATCCAGCACTCATTTGTTTGGTTCTCAACATCGAATTATATTGATTGTTTTTCTCTCCAACAAGCGAATAAATATCTCCTCTAAATGAATAATTATTATGGAAGAAATATTCAGCATTTCCTCCTATATAATAATGAGAAATCGAATTAGTAAGCATGTTTGCTTTGTACAAAGATCCAGTTGCTTTGAAAATACCTGTTCTTCTTTCAATTGAAATGGACTGCTTATATCTCATGATGCTTTTACCACTACTAAAAGAAAAGGGCTTTGAAGTCATGCATGTATTTTTATCGTAAACAAACAAGTTTTTCGCATTCACAAAAGAAGAAA
>OBEQ011268752.1_pt1 | contig 23552 bp, 23 predicted proteins | sample 1670901 | NCBI WGS metagenome assembly OBEQ01 (sample SAMEA104232315, study PRJEB22302) | groundwater metagenome | biome: forest; feature: aquifer; material: groundwater | place: USA | collected 2011-08-07 | depth 5.4 m
CGAAGCTGTGGAAACAATGTACAAGGAAGATCCTAAAATTAACGATCAATATTTAGAACCTTTTGTTATCGTAGAGAATGGTCAGCCGATTGGAACAATCGAAGATGGCGATGCGGTTGTTCTTTTTAATTTCCGAGGAGATCGTGCCATTGAATTGTCCATGGCTTTTGATCAAGGCCAAGAGTTTAATAAATTTGACAGGAAACGCCAGCCAAAAGTTCTTTTCGCCGGCATGATGGAATACGACGGGGATTTGCACATTCCAAAACATTATTTAGTCAATCCTCCTCAGATAGAACGATCGATCAGTGTTTATCTTTGTGATCAAGGGGTGAAATCATTTGCCATTTCTGAGACGCAAAAATATGGCCACGTGACGTATTTTTGGAATGGAAATAATTCTGGTTATGTGAACAAAAATCTCGAAACTTATGTCGAAATTCCTTCGGATCGGATTCAATACGACAAAACGCCAAAGATGAAGGCGTATGAAATTACGGACAAAACGATTGAACTCTTGCGGAACGGGAAGTATCAGTTTGGGCGGTTGAATTTCCCAAATGGAGATATGGTCGGACATACGGGTGTTCCGGAAGCGATCATTGCCTCCGTTGAAGCTGTTGATGAATGCACGGCGAAGCTCTTAAAAGTCATTAAAGAATTAAATGGCATCGCGGTGATTCTCGCCGATCACGGTAACGCGGATGAAATGTTTAAAATGGTGGATGGAAAAAAACAGGTCAGCACGTCACATTCTTTGAATCCTGTGCCTTTTGCCATTGTGGATTCAGGTTACAGGGGAGAATATGATATCGCGAAATTGGAAAAAAGAGGTCTTGCGAATGTGGCCGCGACATTATTGAATCTTTTGGGTTTTGAAGCCCCCGAAGATTACGAACCTTCATTAATCACTTTCAAGAATTCGTGAAAATATTAGCCCTCATCGGAATCATTTTTGTCATCGCTGTTTTAGCGATTGGCGCTTTTTGCGTTTTTTTCGATCAAGCCCGCCTTCTTCGAGCCGGCACAACTTTTCGTTTCAAAACCAACTATAAAAAAGTTGTTTTAACCTTTGATGACGGTCCATCGCCGATTTGGACGCCCTTAATTTTAGATGAATTAAAGAAAGCGGGAGTCAAGGCGACGTTTTTTATGATTGGTCATCATGTCAAAATGTATCCGGACATTGCCCGTCGGGTCGCGGATGAAGGTCACACCATTGCCAATCACGGCTATGCTCACAGTGTGATTCTTTATTACACCAAAGCCGAAATTGAAGAGGAGATTAAATACACCGAATATGTCATCCGTGAAACGACAGGTCAGACGACACGTTTTTTCCGTCCGCCCAAAGCCTGGAGCAGCCAGAAGATGAAGCAGTACATTAAATCTTTAGGGTACGACATTGTCCTTTGGTCTTTGAACTCCAAGGACTGGGTGAGTTTTAACCATAAAATGATGGTCGGATATTTGACAAGATACGTTCAACCCGGTGATATTCTGTTATTTCATGATAGTGGTAATGTGTTTAGTCAAGAGGGAGGGAACCGTCGACAAACGGTTAAATCAATTGGGCTGCTCGTCAAAACATTAAGAGAAAAGGATTTTGAGATTGTTTCTTTAGAGGAGCTGATGAATGAACAACAACGGGTTTGAATCTAAAAATCATAGTTGGTTTATTTTTATTCTTCTTATTCTTTCTTATTTTTTCTTGATGTTTGGCAACGGAATGATCAGTTTGACTCATCCGGACGAAGTTTTTTATATCCAAAGCGCTAAGGAAATGGTTCAGCATGGCCGCTGGTTTACGCCGATGATTTTTGATCATGTCCAATTTGAGAAGCCATTCCTTTCGTTTGCTTTATTTGCCGCTACCATCAAATGGTTTGGTTTAAGTCCGTTTGTGGCGCGGTTTTGGCCGGCTTTTTTTGGAATCGTTGGTGTCCTGACAGTCTATTGGATAGCGTGGCTTCTCTTTGAACGGAAACGTTTGGCCTTCCTGTCCGGCCTGATTCTCACGACGAGTTTTATTTACATCGCCCTTTCGCGAGCGGTTCTGACAGACATGATTTTTTCAACATTTGTGGCCATTTCGATCGGCTTTTTTTGTCTCGCCTATTTTCGTCCTCAATGTAAATCTTTGGGCCTTATCCTGTGCGGATCCTTTTCCGCCATTGCTGTTTTGACGAAGGGATTGTTAGGATTTTCATTTCCTGCCGCGACGATCATTATTTTCCTTGTTCTTAAACGCGATTGGGAATTTTTAAAAACTCCGGCAACGCTGTGGGCGGCAGGTCTTTTTTTGCTGATCGCTGTTCCTTGGCATGCCGTGATGTTCGCGCAGCACGGTTCATGGTTTTGGGATGAATATTTTAAAAACGTCCATTTTCGACGGTTTACAGAAGCCGAACATCAACGGCTCAATCACGGATATTTTTACCCAGGATTGATGTTTGCCGGCGTCATGCCATGGAGTTTGTTTTGGGTGCCGGTCATTGTTTCGATCATTCACCATATTAAAAATAAAACGTCCTCACAAACGCCTATCTTTTTTTTACTCTCGTGGATCATGGCTGTTTTTATCTTTATCCAGCCGGCGGCATCCAAATTGGCCAGTTATGTTTTTCCATTATTTCCAGCGGTCGCGATTCTTTTTGCAAAAACTTTTCATGATCTTGTGGACAATTCACAGGGAAAAAAGAATTTGCAGCAGATTGTTCAATGGTGTGCTTATGCGATGTCCCTCGTTCTGATTGTGGTCGCGATTATTGGAATTGTGGTGGCAGGGATGCATCGCGACTTTATCATAAGCATGGCACCCGTTTATGCCGGCGCGGGATTTTTGGTCATGATCGCTGCATTGATTTTTATTTTTACCAGACGCCGGGATTATATTCGCGTTATTGGTTCTTATGTGGGGATTAGTGTCGTTTTACTTATCATGTTACGGTTAGCGGGATCTTATCTTGAACCGTGGGTGTCTTGCAAAAAAATCTGTGATGTTCTTAAAAGAATGGATCAATCCAATACGACAGTGCTCAGCAGTAAGTTTTATGTCCGGGGAGTCCGCTATTACACCGATCGCCCAATGGCGGTCATTGACATCAATGGTCAAGGATTTTGGAGCCCGCATCCAATTCCTTTTTTAAATACGGATCAGGAGGTGAGAGACTTTTTAAATCAACAGCCTGTCACTTACGCGATTGTTAAGGAAGGGAATGTCGAAGATTTAAAACGCATTATTGAAGGACAGCGGTATCGTCTTCAGCAGATCGAAGTCATTGGGGGGAAATATCTTGTAAAGGTCGAAAAGACTTCTCCATAGTAAGTTTAAAAAATGATATTTTTTATTGACAGTGTGTCTGGGGCTAATTATAGTAAAAAACGTAATGTTTAAGTTTGGTAAATGTGTGTAAAACAAAAGCCGTTGGAGAGGAAACTCGCCATCGGCTTTTTTATGGCAAGGTAAAAAGGGGGAGTTTCATGATCAAAGGTAAAGTCAAATGGTTTAATAACCAAAAAGGTTACGGATTTGTTGTCCCGGAAGGTGGAAGTAATGATGTGTTTGTCCACTATTCTGTGATCCAGGGGGATGGATTTAAGACTCTCAAAGAGGGGGACGATGTCCAATTTGAAGTTATCAGCGGTGAAAAAGGTGAACAAGCTAAAAATGTGGTGAAGTTGTAAAAGATTTTAAACACGTTATTTTAATATGGGACAAATCCTGATTGTTGATAGAGGGTTTGTCCCTTTTTATTATGGAAAAAATAATATACGAATTGTCATTAGAATCGCTTCGTTCGTATCCGGGAGCTTTGGATATCCTTAAAAATATCCTTCGCAATCTCGGCGTGAAAGAGCATCAATTGATTGAACTGAAGGATTTCGATAAAAGTTTCTTCATTCTTTACTTTAATAAAAAGAAACAGGCTCAATCTCTGACGCGGCGATTAAAAAAACTAAACTTAAAATATGTGATTCTTCGTCTCAAAGTGGTTAAACAAAGTGAATGGGAAAATAAATGGAGAGATGATTTTCAGCCATTCTCTTTGACGCGCACCTTTAACGTGGTTCCTTTGGAGTTAAAAAAGAAATATATGACACGAAAAACGCCCATTTATCTTGGAGCGGGATTGGCCTTTGGAACAGGTCTTCATGCCACAACGCGATTCATGGCTCAATTTATTGAAACCTGCCGGGGCCATTTTGAGACATTTTTAGATATTGGAACAGGGACAGGAATTTTAGCGATCATGGCTTCAAAATGCGGGGCCCAAGATATTCATGCCATTGATCTTAATCGGGATGTGATTAACGTCGCTAAAGGTAATTTTAAAGAGAATGAGTGTCATGTCCCATTTTTAAAAGCCATTAATTTCAGCAAATTTAATCCTTCGCAACAATATGATTTTGTCGCCGCGAATTTGATTACGCAGGACTTAATAGACTTTCGTCCAAAAATTCTTTCGTTGGTAAACCCAGGAAAATATCTTGCTGTTTCCGGAATTTCTCTGCATAATTATGCTCGATTAAAAACGGCTTATCAGGATTTGCCTTTACGGTGTTTAAAGATTGAAAAGAAAGAAGGGTGGGTAGGAATTCTTTATCAGAAGGAGGGATCATTATGACGCGTTTGAACCGACATGCCCAAAAAGAAAAAGATTTAAAAAAACGCATGCTGCAGCTAAAAATCTTTGAAAAAGACATTAAAGAAACATTTGTCCGCGCTCAAGGTCCGGGTGGCCAGAATGTTAATAAAGTAGCGTCCTGTGTTGTTTTGCATCATTTTCCGACGGATATTCAAGTCAAATGCCAGGAGGAGCGATCCCAAGCTCTCAATCGCTACAAAGCCCGCTGGTTGCTGGTTGAAAAAATCGAACACAAAAGAGCTCAAGAGCATTTGAAAGAGATCGAAGAATTTCAAAAACAGCAGCGGAAAAATCGTCCCCGCCCCCGCTTTATTAAAGAAGGTATTTTAAAGCGCAAACATTACCAGTCTGAAAAGAAAGTTTCGCGAAAAAAAGTTAAGCCTTACCAATTGGACGCCGTTTTGTAATAAAAGAAATAGTGATGAGAAAGAAAAATAAAATCCAGCCCGGCATGGTTGATGTGAGTCAAAAAGAAGTCACTAAGCGCGTCGCGGTAGCGTCGGCGAAACTTCAGATGAGTCCAAAAGCCTTTAATATTTTTTTAAAACAAGGCTCTCCTAAAGGTAATGTTTTAGAAACGGCGAAAGTCGCCGGTATTATGGCGGCTAAAGCCACTCCCGCCATCATTCCTTTGTGTCATCCCCTCGAGTTGAGCAAGGTCAATATCGATTTTTTAATTGATAAAAAAAGACGTGTCATCACAACCATGGCCGAGGTCATCTGTTTGGGACGCACGGGAGTTGAAATGGAGGCTTTGACAGCGGCCTGTGTCTCGGCGTTAACCATTTATGACATGATGAAATGGGCGGGTTTGGAGATGAAAATCTTAGATGTCAAATTATTACAAAAAAGCGGCGGCAAAAGCGGACTTTATGTTTCCTTATAACGATTTTATTTCATCGATAGAAAATTTTGAGGCGCAATATAGTCGAGAAATTACCCCTCAGGAGTACTTCGGATTTCCTCTCGATCCCATCCTAAGGATTGAAAACTCTTTGCGTTCTCCCACGACGAAGACCATTGCTTATTTTTCCATGGAATACGGCTTAGCTCCAAGCATTTATAATTCTTTTCAGCTTAAAAAAGAGATGAGCCGCAGCAACCAATTTTTCGTTCATGAGGTTTTTTCAAATTATTGGCTTTGCGATTATCTTTTCAAAATTCGCATTAATAAAATGCTGGATATCCCCATTTATGGAGGAGGCTTAGGCGTCCTGGCGGGAGATACGATCAAAAGCGCGACAGATCAAGGCTTGAATTTTGTGGGCATCGGGATTTTATGGAACAAAGGGTATTTTAAACAGAAATTTTGGTATAAACATGGCCAGATTCCTGATGAGCTCAAGTGGGATCCGGATTCATATCCAGGTCTTATTCCCTTAAAAGAGATCGTGACTATTGATACCAAAGAAGGGCCTCTGCATTTGCGTTTGTGGAAATATTATGTTTACAGTTATGATCGCACTTCGAGTTGTCCATTAATTTTGCTGGATTCTAATTTAGCTGAAAATCAGGAACAGTTTCAGCGATTGACCGACCAGCTTTATCGCAGTGACGATGTGTGGTGGCGGATTTTTCAGCGGCTCATTTTAGGCGTGGGAGGAATGAAAGCTCTAAAGGCTCTGAATTACAAAATTGATTGTTACCACCTTAATGAGGGTCACGCGGCGTTTGCTTTGGTTGAGAAATATCTTTCTTTGCCCGACAGGGATCAAATGACCGAAGAAAAAAAGAATTTTGCTTACACCTGTCATACTCCGGTCTTGGCGGGCCATGATCGTTTTATGATTGACGAGATTAGAAAGGTTCTGACCGACGAGTATTTTGACGCCGCAGTCCAATTTGGAAAAGAAAAACCCGATTCCAATCAAATCAATTTGACGTATCTCTGTTTGAATCATTGTCATCATGTCAATGGCGTTGCCAAAAAACATGGCGAGATTATGAGATTGCAGTTTCCCGGCTTTGCCTCCAAAATAAAATCCATCACTAATGGCATTCACATCCCGACGTGGATCTCTCAAGAATTCGCCGATCTTTTTGATCGTTATGCCAAGACAATTGGAGATTGGCGAAAAAATCCAGAAAATTTAGTTCAAGTGGCCCAGCTTAAGAATAATCCTAAATTTCGCCGAGAGATTTTTGAAGCCCATCAGGTTAATAAACGTTCTTTGATCGAGACTTTGAAGCCTTGGCAATTAAAGGACGATGTGTTGACGATTAGCTGGGCTCGCCGGATGGCCGGTTATAAACGGCCATCGTTGATTTTTCACAATATTGAACAATTGGTTAAACTGGCCCGAGAGAAAGGTCCTCTCCAGATTATTTTAGCCGGCAAAGCTCACCCTAATGATAATATCGGTTCGGCTCATATTGAAGAGATGCTTGATAAAATCGACCAGTTGAATCAATATCGCGACGTGATTAAAGTTTTGATGCTTGAAAATTACGACACGTATTTTGGAAAATTGTTAACCAATTCCGTTGATGTGTGGTTAAATAATCCTTTGCCGCCGTTTGAGGCGTCGGGAACAAGTGGGATGAAAGCGATCGTCAATGGCGTCGTTCAATTAACGACGCTGGATGGTTGGGTTGTTGAGGCCGCGGACGATAATATCGGCTGGATTTTTGGTTATCAGCATACGAGCCAAGACTTGGGCAGTGAAACCGACGCTCATCTCGAGGAAGATTCACAGGCTCTTTACACGACTCTTAACGAGGTGACGACTCTGTATTATCAAACGTGTCGAAAGAGCAAGATCAATATCGATAGCCCATGGATTGATAAAATGATCAACTGCGTTATTCGAAGCGCTTTCTTTAATACTCATCGGATGGTGAAAGAATATTCGAAGCAAATGTGGGAGATTTTATGAAACAGTATCTCGATCTGGTTAAATATATCCTGGACAATGGCGAGAAGAAGGAAGATCGCACCGGGACAGGAACTCTTTCTATTTTTGGTTATCAAGCCAAGTATGATTTGCGGGAAGGGTTTCCGTTATTGACGACAAAAAAGATTTTGTTTGATGCGGTCGTCAGAGAATTATTATGGTTTTTAAAAGGCGCAACTAATATCAATGACGGTCTCAAAACTTATACCCCGATTTGGAATGCGTGGGCGGATGAAAAGGGAGAGCTGGGCCCGATTTATGGATATCAATGGCGAAGGTGGGAAAAGTTTGTTTGGGATGAAAAGGCCAAGAATTATCGTAAAGAACACATTGATCAAATTAAACAGGCTCTCGAGATGATTAAGAAGAATCCGAATTCTCGACGGATTATCGTGAGCAGTTGGAATGTCGCTGACATTGACCGCATGGCCTTGCCGCCATGTCACGCGTTCTTTCAATTTTATGTTGTGGATGGGCGATTAGATTGTCAGCTTTATCAGCGCTCAGCGGATGTGGCGTTAGGAGTGCCATTTAATATCGCCAGTTACGCGCTTTTGATGGCCATGTTCGCAGAGGAATGCCATCTGACTCCCGGAATTTTTGTTCATACTTTAGGCGATGCCCATGTTTATTTGAATCACATCGAAGGACTTAAGACTCAGTTACAACGCACGCCCAAATATCTGCCGGAACTTAAATTGGCGAAGAAACCTTTTTTTGAAATGACCTTTGAAGACATTGCTATCGTCAATTATCAACACGAGAGTTTTATTAAATTTCCGATCGCGGTGTAATCTCAAATATGAAACCTTTTAACATTATCGTCGCCATCGATGCTGAAAACGGGATAGGAAAAGACGGGAAACTTCCTTGGCATCTTAAGGGTGATCTCAAACATTTTAGGGAAGTCACTTGTGAAACTATTGCCTCTACCCAGCAGAATGTTGTCATTATGGGACGCAAAACCTGGGACTCTTTGCCAGACCAGTTTCGTCCGTTACCCGGCCGTATCAACGTTGTTTTGACGAGAAATTCAGGTTTGAATCTCTCTAGGGATGTTCTGGTAGCAAAAGATTTCGATGACGCGTTTGATCAATTGGACAAACATCCATCCAGAAGTTATCTTGGAGAAATTTTTGTTATTGGAGGCCAGCAGGTTTTTGAGACCGCGCTCCAATCATCTTTTTGTCAAAAAATCTATCTGACTCACATTCTGCAAGCTTTCGAGTGTGATACTTTTTTCAATTTTCCATCCTACAATTTCAAAAAAACTTTTGTTTCTCCTACCTTTACAGAAGAGGCTATTTCCTATTATTTCGCTAAATACGTGCGAAATTAGGCTGTAAAATTCATTATAAATGGAATAGCGTTTTTTGATGAAATAGATTATTTGTAACTATTGTATTTTAAATATGTTACAAGAAATTTATTTTTTGTTAAATTATAAGTTTTTTACTGCAAAACTCGATAAATTTAATTTTATCACTTATACTTAATAGGAATATAGCTTTTTTAAAAGGGGCAGTTAGGAAGAAATGACCTCATGACCAATCATGTCAGAAATAAAAAAGATATTTTAATTGTGGATCATGATCAATCATTGACCCAAATGCTCAAAATGATTTTAGAGACACGGGGCTATTCAGTCAAGGTCGCCCGCACCGCCAAGGATGCTTTTAAACAAGTTTCAGTCACCACAGATTTAATCCTTTTTGAAATTCTCCTTCCCGACCGAGATGGTTTTGATGTCTGCCGGCTGCTTAAAAAAGATAAGAAAACCAGCCACATTCCCATCATCATTTTAAGTTCGGGCTTAAATTCAGAAAAAATTGTTCAGGGATTGTATTTAGGCGTTGATGACTGCCTTAAGAAACCATTTGAATATGAAGAGTTGATTGCCCGCATGGAAGCGGTCATGCGTCGAAGTTCTATCTTCCATCATCAGCAATTCTTCGCGCAAGAAGAGGAAAAGATTATTCAAGAACTTAAAATCATGATTAAAGAAGAAGCCATTGTCCCGTTCTTTCAGCCGATTTTCCGTTTTAATCCCTTTGAAGTGTTGGGATTTGAGGTTTTGACCAGGCCTAAGAGCATGGGGTTATTGTCTAACCCCGAGGTTCTCTTTAAGGCCGCGATCCAGTTTGGTTTTTACGAAGATCTCGAAATGCTAGTGTGGAGGAAAGCCATTGACGAAGTGTATCCGCATTTAGGGCAGAAAAAACTATTCTTAAACTGTAATCCTTATTTGATTGAAGGCGGAAGATTTCTAGATATTAAATCTCTTTTCGCTCAGAAAAACATTGAGAGCGATCATGTTGTTCTTGAAATCACCGAACGCTCAGCGATCGCCGATTATTCCATATTTTATGAGCGATTGCATCATTACCGCGACTGCGGATTTAAATTCGCCGTAGATGACATGGGGGGAGGGTACGCGAGTTTAGAGTCTATTGTCCAGACCAGGCCCGAATTTGTCAAAATTGACCGCCATATTATTAGTGAATTGAATAAAGATTATTTTAAAGAGAGCATTATTAAATTTATTGTCGCGTTCTGTAAAGACAATCACATTTGTTCCATCGCGGAAGGGATTGAGACGAAAGAAGAGCTAGAGTATTTGAAAGGGTTAGGGGTGGATGGAGGGCAGGGGTTTTATCTGTGCAGGCCTACCGCAAAGCTCGATCTCAAATCCATGATGATTTTACGGTCAAGCTAATCATTTTCTCTATGATTGATTTTGTTGCAAGAATTGACAACCCTTATATAATGAGGGCAATGAATTTATGGTTTTGAGATAGAAAGAACTTGATATGCTTTCCTTGATTATATTATGTATCGGTGTGATTATGGCTTCGGCGTTGATGTCGCTTGTCGAGGCCTCGTTATTAAGCCTTCCCATGGTGCGCGCCAGAGTCCTTTCCCAGGAGAATCGAAAAAATTCTCACGCTCTCCTGACGATTAAGGAAGATATCCACATTACGATCGCTTCGATTGTTATCGTTAACAATGGCATTAACATCGCGGGGTCAATTTTTATCGGCCACAAAGTCTCGGCTCTTTTTGGAAATGATTGGCTGGGACTTTCCGCTTTTGTCTTAACCATGACCATTATCATTTTCGGAGAAGTTATCCCGAAAACACTCGGCGAGCGTTATAAAGTGAGCCTTTCCTTATTTTTTGCTAAACCGGTACGAACCTTGGTGTGGTTTTTGCGCCCGGTGGTGAAGCTGATTTTAAAATTGGAACGGCCGATTGTTAGAAATTTGGCTTCCCCGATGCCGAAAGTGACCGAAGAAGAAATTAAATTGATGTTGCAACTTGGGCGAGAAGAGGGAACCGTTGAAATGGATGAGCATGTGCTCTGCACGCGGGTGTTTAAACTGAATGATGTCCGCGCTTCTCAAATCATGAAGCCGATCGATAATATCCACGCTTTGCCCGCCGATAAAACGTTAGAAGAAATTAAGGAGACAATCATTAATTCCGGGTTTACCCGCATTGCGGTTTATGATAAAGATCCTTTGGATATTATAGGAATCGTTCAGGAAAGGGTTCTTTTAAGAGAAATCGCGAAGGACAATTACAAAGCCCAAGTCCGTGATTTTATAACGAAGCCTATCTTTGTGAGTTTGTCAACGAAGGCGGATACTCTTTTAGAAAAGTTTCAAGCGGAACAACAGCATCTTTTTATTGTGAGAGATTTGAATGGTAAAAATGTCGGATTGGTGACCATGGAAGATGTTTTGGAAGAACTTTTTGGAGAAATCTATGATGAAAAAGATCTTATCAAGAAAAAATAATACACTCCTCATAGCAATTTTTATCCTTCCCTAAATTAAAATATGCCGGAACAATCACAACTATTACAACAGCGCGCCAGTGGAATCCTCTTGCATATTTCTTCACTTCCTTCGACGTGTGGAATTGGGGATCTCGGGCCAGCGGCTTATCGTTTTATTGATTTTTTGCATGATGCCAAACAGCGCTATTGGCAAATCTTACCCATCAATCCGACGGAATTAGGTTACGGCAACTCCCCTTACAGCAGCCCTTCGGCTTTTGCTGGCAATTTCTTATTTATCAGCCCAGAGATTCTTAAAGAACAGGGGTTATTAAATAAGGATTCTTTGGATAAGAGTTCTTCAATTGAGACCGTGGATTATGAAAAGGTTGTTTCCTATAAAAAGAAAATTTTCAAAAAAGCTTTTAACACATTTCAAAAGAACGCTTCGAATATTATAAGCAGTCATTCCAAGATATCTTTAAAACAAGAGTTTGATCAATTTTGCGAGGAGAATGCCGCATGGCTGAAAGATTACGCCCTATTTCAAGTGATTCATGAAAAGTATCGCGGCAAGGTCTGGAACCGATGGCCGTTAGAATTGAAAAATAGGGAGAAGGGCGCTTTAGAGGCCTTTCAAGCAAAATATGACGACGAATATCAATTTGAATGTTTTTTGCAATATCTTTTTTTTAGTCAATGGCTGCAATTAAAATCTTACGCCTATCAAAAAGGTGTTCATTTTATCGGCGATGTTCCGATTTATGTGAATTTTGACAGCGCGGATGTTTGGAAAAATCCGCAATATTTTAAATTAAATGAAAATAAAAAGCCTTACGTTGTCGCCGGTGTCCCACCGGATTACTTCAGTAAAACAGGTCAGCGGTGGGGGAATCCTGTTTACAATTGGGAGCAGTTAAAAAATTCCCGCTATGATTGGTGGATTGATCGTTTGAGGATGAATTTTAAACTTTTTGATGTCGTCCGGATTGATCATTTTCGCGGCTTTATCCAATATTGGGAAATTCCGTCCAGAGAAAAAACAGCCATCCATGGACAATGGCAGAATGTTCCAACGCATGATTTTTTTAATACGCTTAAAACTCAGTTTTTAGCTCTGCCCATTATCGCCGAGGATTTGGGAATCATTACCCCGGATGTGAGAGAAGCCATGCGGCATTTTAATTTTCCGGGAATGAAAGTTTTAATGTTTGCCTTTGGCGATGACCTTCAAAATAATCCCTATTTACCACAGAATTATGAACACCATTGTGTCGTTTATACCGGCACGCATGATAATAATACCGTCAAGGGATGGTTTCAAAAAGAGGCGTTACCCAAAGAGAAAGACAATTTAAAATTGTATTTAGGTCACGACATTTCGGCTGACAAAGTTCATTGGGAGTTCGTCCAATTAGCCATGAAATCTCAAGCCAATATTTCCTTGATCCCCATGCAGGATTTTTTAGGGTTAGATTATAAATCGAGAATGAATAAACCCGCCACGAGAAAAAGAAATTGGCAATGGCGGCTTTTGCCAGACGCCATCACGCCTGAGTTGATTAATCAGATAGCGTCGTTGATGAAAGAAACCCAGCGAATCACTTGAGCCAAGATAGGCGCTGTGTTAGAATTCCGATATTATGATTCGTTTTAGAAAAATATTTTTGATGGTTATCTTCGTCGGATTCATGTGTGTCCTTCAAGGCTGCGGTTGGTTTTTCCATAAACCATCTTCTGTCAAAGAAGAACCTCCTCATTTTCTTCAAAGTGTCAAGTTAGTCGATGCTGAACCTCTTCAAAAGGGAGGAAAAATTCAAATTATTCCTTTTACCGCCGGTATTGAGGTCGAAGCTGGACAAGATTTGGATCGCCTCGCTCTGGCTATTATTCAAGGGGTCACCGAGGTCGTTAATGCCGAGAACAAGCGTGAGAATTTAAATGTTGTTTTTGGAGAAGAGGCTGACCAGGCGGATTTTCAAATCACGGGACACATCATCCGTTTTAGTCGGATATCCCTACTTAAAAAAATCTTCTTTAAAAAGAAGATGGACGTCACCATCGAAGGAAAGATGGTTAGTCAGAAAACGGGCGAAACACTTTTTATCTTTAGTCATCACAAAGAACTTCAAGGCAAAGACTTGAATCCCAAAAATTTAGGACGAATATTAGGCAATGACCTGGGAAGGTATATTGTTTCTATCTTATGATTATTGTCACGGGGGCAGCGGGATTTATCGGCAGTTGTATTACTGCTAAGCTTAACGAACGAGGAATTGAGGATTTAATTCTCGTTGATGAGCTTAAGCAGAATTTGGGTTCCAAGGAAGCAAATTTAAAAAATAAAAAATTTCGCCAATATTATAATAAAGACTTGTTTTTTGAACTCATTGCTAAAAATAAACTGGACGGGCATGTGGAAGCTCTGATTCACTTAGGCGCGTGCAGCTCAACGACGTTACAAGACGCCGCCTATTTTCAGAAAAATAATTTTGAATACACTCGTCATTTGGCTGAATGGGCTCTTAAACATCACGCGCGTTTCATTTACGCCAGCTCAGCCGCGACTTATGGCGACGGTTCCGTCGGCTACAAGGATGATGAAGAGACGACACGGCGGTGTCGTCCTTTGAATTTGTACGGGGAATCCAAACAAAAATTTGACCTGTGGGTTTTGGATCACAAGTATCAGGATCAAATGGTTGGACTCAAATTTTTCAATGTCTTTGGTCCGAATGAATATCATAAGGGCGATATGCAGAGTGTCGTCTGTAAATCTTATTCTCACGTTGTGAAAGAAGGCAAGATACGTCTTTTTAAATCCTATAAAAAAGAATATCCCAACGGCGAACAGAAACGGGATTTTATTTATGTCAAAGACGCGGTGGATGTCGTGATGTTCTTTTTAGATCATCCGAAGGTGAATGGTATTTTTAATGTCGGGACAGGTCGGGCCAGAAGTTGGAATGATTTGGCTAAAAGTCTTTTTGCTGCCGTGGGGCAGACGCCTCACATTGAATATTTTGACATAGAGAAATCTTTGCGAGATCGGTATCAATACTTTACGCAAGCCGACATCACAAAACTGCGCCAGCAGGGGTTTAAGAAATCTTTAACTTCACTGGAAGACGCCGTGAAGGATTACGCAGGGTATCTTGAAAATCAAAGGTATTGGTAAATATGGAAATACTTTTTCTTAGTTTTGTTGGGATTTGCGTCATAGCCGTTATTTTTGTGTTATCGAAATTTTTGTCTTCAGGTAAAGAGGAATCACTGACAGGTGATGTGCAGCCCCCGCCGGTGACGCCAAGTTCTGAAGTGACAGACCTTTTAATTCAAAATAAAATTCTTCTTGAAAAAAATCAAGATTTTTTTCAAGAAAATCAAAATTTTCGAAAACAACTTGATGGGGAGAAGGGAAAGAATGAACAAACAACCGTCCAGATTTTAGAATTGAATAAAGAGATCGCCCGTCTTAAAGAGGAAAATAAAAAGTTAGCCCAAAAAAATGATGACTATGAAGAGGAAAAAAGGAAGCCGCAGGTCAAAGAATTGGATCTTTCTTTGAGCGAAGATTTGAAGAAAGAAAATATGATGTTAAAAGAAGATCACGACAAATTAAATCAGGACACTGAGAGGCTTAAAGATCTTAATCGTCAGTTATTGGAAAAAGAAAAAATTATCCACTATGACTTGATCCGTAGTCGTGCTCAGGCCGTTGGGTTAGAAAAAATTTGCGAAGATTTAAAAATTAAAATTGAACAGATCAGTAAAACTGCTGAGGTTAACAATGAAGAGAAAACATGATGTGATCATAGGATTATTGATCATTTTAGTCAGTGTGATTGGTTGTGCTCCTGTCAAGAAAACGGTCAAGGTGGTATGGGGATTATCTAATGAAACAGCCAAGGAGATGTGGGGATCATCAACGAGAGCTTTGGAAAAAGCCCGCGCGAACAGTATTATTAAAACCTATCGGTGTGAACTCAATGATTGTTTTGATGCGGTCTTAAGTTTGGCCCGCAAGACAACAACGACTAATCTTCAAAGTTATTCCGAAGGACACACGATTCAGGATCCCCAAGCCGCGGCGCCCCAAGACACGGCGACGGCGCCCATTGGACTTGGACCTCTTGAAGAAGGAGAGAATGTTCGAACTCAACAAACGAGTGATTTTTTTGAAGTTTTCAAGAAGGATCGAAAAAAAGGTTATCTGGTTGTCATAGGAATCAAAGGCAGCGTGGATACAACAGAAGCTGGGATTTTTTTCTCAACGTACAGTCCTGGTGTGACAAAAATTGAAATTTCTTCTTTAAGCAGTAATGCCAAAAGACATCTTGCCCAGGATATTTTTGGGCAATTGGATCTAAAATTTGAAACCGCGTTATGATTGAACATGAACTTTTGTTTTTAGGACTCCTTAAAGACGGGCCTAAACATGGTTATGAAATTAAAAGACTGATCGATGAGGAATTGTTTCCTTTCGTCGGTTTAAAGATTAAATCCATTTATTATCCCCTGAAACAAATGGAAAAATTAGGAGTCATCAAGAAGGATGTCGGCCGCGAAGGCAAATGGCCGGAAAAATTTATCTATAGTTTAACGTCGAAGGGAAGTAAAATTTTTGACCACTTGATTACGGATAGTTTTTTATCCATTGAGCGGCCGTATTTTAACATAGATCTTTCTTTATATTTTTTGCAGTACGTTGATAAAGACATCATTAAACGTCAGTTAAGAGGGCGGGTCATGTTTTTAAAGCGCATCCACCGTCAACTTGAGAGGCTTCGTAAAAATTTTCAATCTCCCAAGAAACATCTCTACATTATCCTCGATCATGATCTTGATTTGGTCAATGCCGAAATCAAATCCATCGCGAAGTTAGTAGATTTTCTTAAATAATCCCTATATTTAGAGAAAATAGAAAATAGGGATTCACCCTTGACAAACGTCGTTCTGCCATTAAAATTAACTAGTAAAATTTTACTAGTATCGTTAAATTACATCGGAAATCCGCCACACTACGTGTGGCGAGATCTCGCCATCCCCCCTTTGGGGATGGCGGAGGCCTTCAATTGAAACAGGTTAGAGAAATTTTAAGAGAGACAGCAAAGCGATTTCCCAACAAGTCAGCGCTTATTTTTAAGGGAAAAGAGATCGTCTTTCGTGAGCTTGAAGAGCAGGTTTTGAAGTTGGCTCAAATTTTTCAGAATCACGGTATTTCTAAAGGCGATCGAGTAGGGATTTACCTCCCGAATTGCCCTGAATACGCTTACAGTTATTTGGCCGCGTTTTATCTCGGAGCTGTCGCCGTGCCGCTTGATTACATGTTAAAAGAAGAGGAACTCACGTCTTGTTTAAACCATTCGGAAGCCAAAATTCTGATCGCCCAAGACAAAACAGGCGTCTCGTTAGCCGCCATTAAAAATAATACCCCTACCTTAAAACATATCCTTTTTACCAATTCTTTACCTGAAATAAAAACAGATTTACCTGACGTCAAAATTTCTGAAGCTGATCCTTCTTTAATCATGTACACCTCAGGCACGACGGGTCAACCTAGAGGAATTCTTTTAAATTATAAACATCTTGAAGGTTCGCCCGAGGCCATGAAGCATTTTGTTGATTTGACCGATAACGATATCAAACTCGCCGCCATTCCGTTAAGTCACATTGGCGGTTTTATTTATTTACAGAATTGTATCCATTTTGGAATTACGGTCGTCCTGATGGATCGATTTAATCCTTTCGAATTCCTGCAAAATATCCAGCAGTATAAAATCACGTGTTTTCATATTGTCCCGCCGATGTACAACGCGATTCTCACCCTTAAAGAGATTGAACGATTTGATTTATCGAGTTTGCGATGGGTGGTTGTTTTTGGCGCGCCAAGTTCTCCTGAAATTTTAAAACGTTTTCAACACTATTGTCCCAACGCCAAACTTTTAAACGGCTGGGGAATGACCGAAACCTGTCCACCGAACACCGTTACACCATTAAATAGTGACAATATTGCCAGCGTCGGTAAACCGGCTCCCAATTGTGAAATTAAAATTATCAATGAGGCAGGCCAAGACCTTCCGGCAGGAGATATTGGTGAACTCATTATTCGTGGCTGGATTGTGATGGAGGGTTATTATAAAGACCCAGAAGCTACGGCGGAAGTTTTTAAAGATGGTTGGTTGTACACCGGTGATTTAGCCCGTTTTGATAACGAAGGATTTCTTTACATCGTTGGACGCAAAAAAGAGATGATTAAAGTCGGTGGCCAATTGGTTTACGCGCCGGAGGTGGAAGCGGCCTTTTACAAAAATGACGCTATCGCGGAAGTCGCCGTCATTGGTATTCCCGATAAAATGAAAGGTGAAGCTGTTAAAGCTTTTGTTGTTTTGAAACAAGATTCAAAAGTGACGATGGAAGATCTGCGTTATTTCGCGCGAGAGCATTTGGCAAATTTTAAAGTGCCGCAATCGATTGATATCGTTGAATCCTTGCCTAAAAATCGAACAGGAAAAATTGATAAAAATGTATTAAAAGAAATGATTGGAATAACAAAGTAAAGGAGAACGTCATGACATTCAACATGCGAAAAGAAGCTCACTTAACAGGAAAAGATTTGATGGGAATGGTCCAATTGCGTCCCCAAGACGTCGGCAAATACGCTCTTGTCCCAGGACCTAAAGAACGATTAGATGCTATCATGAAAATCATGGAGAAACCCGTCAAGAATTTTAGTTTTATGGAATACACGATGTATACCGGCGAAATTGCCGGCACAAAAGTGACCGCGATTAACGGCGGACGATTTGCCGCGGATACTGGAATCACGACGGAAATTTTGTGTAACGCCCAACCTCAAGCCATGATTCGTTTGGGAAGCTGTGGAGTTTTGCGAGAAGATATTAAAATTGGTGATTTGATTGTCGTCGATAGCGCTGTGTGCGGCGAAGGTGTCACGCCGTATTATGTCGAAGATCGGAATTTTCAACCTAAGAGTGATCCGGCTTTGACTGCTGAGCTCCTTCAAGTGGCTAAAGAATCAGGTTTTGGTGTTCACCAAGGAAAATGCTGGTCGACGGACGCGATTTTAAGAGAAACACGTCAGCATGTCGGCAAAGCGGTTGAAAAAGGTGCTATTGCCGTCGATATGGTGAGTTCAGTTTTCTTAACGATCTGTGGATTGTATAAAGTTCCGGCCGCTGTCATTTTGGCGGTCAGTGACAATGTGATTACCGGCGAAATGGGTTTTATGGACACGAATTATTACATGGCCGAACACACCATGATTAATATCGCCGTCGATTTAATTAAACGACGAGAAAAACAAGCCGTCTTAAAATAAAATGATGAAAGAATCTCCATTATTTTGGCCGGCCAAATTAGATAAAAAAATCCTTTGGGTTCTCGATGAGACGTTGATTCCTAAAAAGCTTCATTACGTCAAAGTGACGGATACCCAAGGGGCCGTCAAAGTCATTCGGGAAATGAAGACGAGGGCGTTTGGCCAATTTTTGGTTGTCGTCAGCGCTTTTCTTTTGGAGATTGAAAAGAATTCTAAAGTATCATCCAAGGTCATTTTAAAAAAGCTTGAAGGAACAGCGCAAGCGCTCAATCAAAGCCGTCTGACATTTCCTTTTAGTGAAGTCACCGGCATGGTCGTGGGCTGGGCCCAGCAGGCGGTCAGTAATGGATTGCCTGTCGGCCCGTTTGTTAAAAAATATATTGAGGGATATTTAAACGCAATTCGTGGACGACGATTGGAGCGTGTTCAAAAAATTGCTCAACTCATTCAAGATGGCGACAGCATTTTGACGCATTGCAATGTGAGCGGTGAATTGGCCATGGCCGCGGTTTTGTGTCAGGAACAAGGCAAAGATATAAAATTCTTCGCGACGGAGACACGCCCGTATTTGCAGGGCTCTAAACTCACGTGTTGGGAGCTTAAAAAAATGGGGGCGGATGTGACATTGGTGGCGGACAATGCCGTCGGATCCTTAATGACTAATAAGCTCGTTAATAAAGTGATCGTTGGGTCTGATCGCAATTGCGCCAACGGTGATTTCGCCAATAAAATTGGAACTTATCAAATGGCGGTTTTGGCTCAAGAGTTTGGAATTCCATTTTATGTTCTGACTCAGCCTTCAAACAAAATTCAAAAAGGTGAGGATATCCCGATTGAAATTCGCGACGCTGAAGAATTATTAAGTTATGAGGGTAAACGCATCATTAAAGGCGCGGTGGACGGTTTTTATCCCGCCTTTGACGTCGTGTCTAAAAATTTTGTAACGCAGCCGATCGCCATTGAGGTGGGTCAGTGAAAGACAATATTCTTTTACACGGATTTTTTAAGACTGAATTTTTTGATCAATTAGAAAAGCAAAATCCAAAAAAGGTTTTTATTCTGGAAGGACGGCCCTCTTTAGAATCGTCGCGTCATTCTTGCCGTGAGCTTTTAAAGAGAAAGATTAATCCGACGCTGATCGCGGATAATATGGGCGGATTCCTTTTTAATAAACGTTTGATTGAGGAAGTAGCTTTGGCTTATCAAGATATGAGTGATCGAAACGCGTTGTGTCAAATCGGTGGTCTCATTTTGGCCGTCCTGGGAAAACGGCATAACGTTCCTATTTATCTTTATCCCGCTTCTGTTAGGCAGGAACAGATGGGCCAGGAAAAAGACATTTTTTATTTTAATAAAATCCGTGTCGCACCTCAAGGGATTAAAGGATATGTTCCTCTTATTGAATGGATCCCTGAGAAATATGTGACGAAGAAAGTAAAATAATGGCTCAAGATCAAATTGAAAATTTGAAAAAAAATATCATGGCGATTGGCCGGCTTTTGTGGGAGAAGGAATTAGTCACAGGTCTTAACGGCAATATCAGTGTGCGCGTTGACCAAGAACGTCTTCTGTTAACAGCCCACGCGACATGCTTAGGGTTATTGGCTGAAGAAGATATTTTACTTGTTGATCTTCAGGGGAATGTTTTGGAGAATCAAGAAGGAAGCGTATCGACGGAAAAGCTGCTTCACACTGAGGTTTATCGAAACCTTCGGGAGACAACCGCTATTGTTCATACCCACACTACATACACCAACGCTTTTTTCTTAAAAAATGAAACATTTGTGCCGGCGATTTTTGAGTCCAAGTTTTATTTGGGGGACGTTAAATCAATTGCCCAGTTGACACCAGCGGTGACGGACGTTAACCCTGTGATCGAAGTCTTAAAGAACAATAATATTGTGGCCCTGCGAAATCACGGGGTCGTGGCGGTTGGCAAAGATTTGTTTGATTGTTTTTTATTGATTCAAGCCTTGGAAGACGGCATTAAGATCGATGCGATCAGCCGTCTTTATGAGCAAACTTCAAGTCCAAAAATTAAAAACCAAAAACCAAAATTAAAAAAGAGTAATGGACAAAAAAAGGAAATAAAGAAATACAAACTTTTTTCTAAAGAACAGATTGCAAAAATTGTGGATCTCGTGAATAAAGATTCTCAAGTGGCCGAATTGGGGGCTAAGACAAATATGACGATGGATTTGGCTGTTTGTTTGAATGAAACAGGGCAGACGTACAGTTTTAAATTTGAAAAAGGACGCATCACGAAAGTGACTAATGACGCCAACGTTGAATTTTTAATTACCGCGCCCGAAAGGGTCTGGCGAGCGGTTTTTAATCGGGAGATTGATCCGTTTGTCGCGACGACGCAAAAGAAGATGCACTTAAGAGGAGATTTCGCCAAAATTTCAAAATGGTACGCACCATGCAGTCGCGTGTTTGAGTTGTGGCAACAAGTGCCGGTGGAATAAATATGCCAACGATCACAGAAGTTCAACAATTTGAATTATTCATTAACGGCCAAAAGCGCCAGGCCAAGAAGAAGGAATATTTTGAGAGCATCGATCCTTCGACGGGAAAAGTTTTTGCCAAAGTCGCTTGCGCCACCAAAGATGATATGAAGGACGCGATTGCAAGCGCCCGTGAAGCGTTTGATCGGGGACTGTGGTCAGGATTATCTTTTAAAGAGCGTGGACAATATTTACACAAGATTGCGCAGTTGATTCGTGAGAATGCCAAGGAGTTGGCTGATTTAGAATGTCATGATACGGGCAAGACGATTAAACAAACCACGTTTATCGATGTCCCGACGGCCGCGGACACGTTTGAATATTTTGCCGGTGTCAATACTCAGGTTTCTGGAAAAATTAATCCCGTTTCAGATCCGGTAAAAAGCCTGACCGAATATGAACCTCGTGGCGTTGTGGGTTGTATTATTCCCTGGAATTATCCATTAATCATGGCGGCGTGGAAAATCGCGCCAGCGTTAATTACTGGAAACACGGTTGTCTTGAAATCTTCGCCGTTGGCTTCAGTTTCCATCGCGAGATTGGCCGAGATTTGCGAAACCGTTGCTCTACCAACCGGAGTTTTGAATGTTGTCACGAGCAAAAGTAACGAGGTCGCCTCTGAATTAGTGAAGAGCCCTGACGTTGACATGATCAGTTTCTCCGGCGGGACTCAAACAGGACGAGAAATTATGCGGCTAGCCGCTGAAACGGTTAAGAAAGTAACTTTGGAACTCGGTGGTAAATCTCCGAACATTGTCTTTGCGGATTGTGATTTGGAAGCGGCTGTTGGTGGAACATTGTCATCGATTTTTATGAATCAAGGACAAATGTGCACGGCGATGTCGAGATTGTTGCTGGATGAAAAAATTTACGATTCATTTTTGAAGCTGTTGGTTAAAAAAACTAAAGCGATTAAAGTCGGTCCGGCGAATAGTTACGAAACGGATTTTGGGCCATTGATTAGCCGAGAACATCGCGACAGAGTTTTATCGGCGATTGAACAGGCTGTGAAAGAGGGAGCGATCGTTTTGTGCGGTGGGAAAATTCCTCAAGGAAATAATGGCGGGTTTTATTTGGAACCGACAATTCTCGGCAATGTCAAAAATTCGATGACGATCGCTCAGGAAGAAATTTTTGGGCCAGTGTTGTGTGTCATGAAATTTAAAGACGCGGATGAGGCTATCAAGATTGCCAACGATTCTAAATATGGTTTGGCGGCGTGCGTGTGGACAAAAGATTTGGGTAAAGCGAATTTTGTTTCAAAACGTCTGCAATGTGGAACCGTGTGGATTAATACCTACGGTGGTTTTTATAATGAAACAGCGTTTGGGGGTTATAAACAAAGCGGATTTGGCCGTGAACTTGGAACCGAAGGTTTATTAGAGTACATGCAAAGCAAACACATTTGCATCGACCAAACGCCGGGGGGCAAGTCGCTTGTTTCCTCTTGGTTTTAATCACAAAAAGGAGAAATGACAATGAAAGTACTATTTTTAACACCACCGCTTAAAGCGTGGGATTCGCACGGATACCATCGGGCTGCCAATCAAATGCACGCCCAAGTGGCCGCTTATGTCCGGTCAAAAGGAATTGCCGAGGTCGCGGCTTTGGATTGTCGCGCTTTGGATATGGATTGGGACCAAATGGTTCAAAAGATTAATAATGAAATAAAACCCGATATGATTTTTTTGGGGGATCAATTATTCTCGACGTGCGGCGCGGCGGTCATTTGGTATTTTAACGAAGCGATACGCATGATTAAAGAGAAGAACCCCAAAATCATCACCGTGGCCAGCGGTCTTTGGTACTCCGCCGATTATGAACGTCAAATGCGTCTGAATCCAGCGATTGATTACATCTTAATTGGAGAAGGTGAAATTACGTTGGAAGATCTTCTCAATAATCTTAAAAATAAATCGCGAGATATGCACGAGATTCCAGGACTTGTTTCCCGACGAAGCGAAGGGACGGTTGTGGTTGGCCCTCACCGCAGTTTAATTCCCGATTTAAATATTCTTCCGACGCCAGCCTATGATTTATTTCCGATGGAAAAATATGTGGGACACACCTATTGGAAACCTTTCGCGGAATTAATGACCTCCCGTGGTTGTCCTGGAAAATGTCACTTTTGTTACGAATGGGCGCTTTACGACAGCCGCAGTGCCGCGCAGGATTTTACGTCATGGCGCGGGATGACGCGAAAAATGATCGTCGATGAATTGGATGTTCTTGAGAAACAATACGGTGTGACAACCGTTGTCATGCAGGACGACGCGTTTAACGGTGACACCGAAGCCATGATCGAATTCTGCGATGAAAAAATCAAACGCCGAAATAAAATCGGTTGGGTGTGTTTGGGCCGGGCTGATCAATGGATCA
>OBEQ012672789.1_pt1 | contig 23552 bp, 26 predicted proteins | sample 1670901 | NCBI WGS metagenome assembly OBEQ01 (sample SAMEA104232315, study PRJEB22302) | groundwater metagenome | biome: forest; feature: aquifer; material: groundwater | place: USA | collected 2011-08-07 | depth 5.4 m
GCCCAGCGCGGCCGTTAAAAAGATAAGGCTGGTGCCGCCCTGACTAATAAGCGGCAAGGTTATACCCTTGAGCGGCAAAAGCCCAATCATCGCCCCAATATTAATAATCATCTGCGTACTCAACCAGGCTAGCACCCCGACTACTAAAAGCCGGCTAAATTGATTGGCGGTGGCGGCAATTATTTTTTTAAGCCGGGTGATAAAGACCGCGTAAATAACTATGATAGTGGTGGTGCCAAAAAAGCCAAATTTTTCGGCCATAATAGCAAATATCGAATCGTTGGCGGCCTGAGGCTGGTAACCATAAGCCTGTACGCTGTAGCCTAAACCTAGGCCAAAAATACCGCCCGAGCCCACCGAAATTAATGATTGGCAAGCCTGATAGGCGGTGCCTTGGCAGTTTTGATTAGGATGAAAAAAGGTGGCCAGCCTATCGCGGCGATAGTTACTAGTAGACACAGCCATTAAAACTAAAACCACTACCAGCGCGCTAATTAAAGCTACTTTCTTGAGCGGTATACCAACCGTAAAGGCCATGGCCCCCATAATGGCAATCATCACGCCGGCCGAGCCCAGGTCACTTTGAAATTTAGCCACCACGACGCCTAAACCCAGTAGCAAGCCAACTAGCGGCCACAAAGTCTTAGACTCGGCCAGCGCCCCTTTTTGCCACTTTTCGGTTAAAAATTTGGCTAAGCCGATAATTAAAGCCAGTTTAATGAGCTCGGCCACCTGAAAAGAAAAACTGCCAAGTCTAATCCAGCGGTGCGCCGGGTAAGCGGCGTTCAGTGGGCTAAGCATCACGATAACCGAAGCTAACAAAGCAACTACCATTAGCGGGCCGGCTAGTTTTTTCCAATAGCCGAGCGGCAAATAAGCAGCCACTACAAAAACTAGACCCCCCAAGGCTACGTCTATTAGCTGCTTAGTAACAAAATAATTTTGGCTGATATGCTGGCTGGCCGCCAGGCCGGGACTAATTGAATAGACTACTACCAGGCCGATTGTTAGAAGCAGCGCGGCCAGAATTAATAGCCAATAATCGGGTTTGTGGCGGCGCTGAGGACTACCGCTGCCCGCGTTTTTGGCCATCGCCACCGGGGCTTGTAAAAAATTGGCGGCTAGCCGGCGTCTGGGACGACCGGAAGACCTAAGCGAAATCATTTGGCTAGCTGTCCTATGATAAATATAAATAGCCCTACAAAGGCGGCGACTTCGCCAATCACCCAAAAACGCATGGTAATTTTAGGCTCCGGCCAGCCGATGGCCTCAAAATGGTGGTGGATAGGACTAGAAAGAAATATTTTCTGGCCATTACGAAGCCGTTTGCTAATAAGTTGAACCACCACCGAGCCGGTTTCGATTACAAAAACTAGGCCGATGATCGGCAGCAGTAAAACCGTGTCGGTGAGCATAGCCACCACACCCAGCGTAGTGCCCAGCGCAAAAGAGCCGATGTCTCCCATAAAAAAGCGCGCCGGATAAATATTAAACCAGGTATAGCTTAGAAGCGCCCCGACGAGCGTCATGCAAAAACCGGCCAGCGCATATTTATTTTCCAAAAAAGCAATTATGGCATAAGCCCCAAAAGCCACTGCCGTCAGCCCACCAGCCAAGCCGTCCAAACCGTCGGTGATATTAACGGCATTAGCCGTGGAGAAGATTACCAAAATAAATAGGGGGATGATTAGCCAGCCGATATGCAAAGTCGTCCAAAACGGCACGTGCAGCGTGGTGACCCCCAGCTTAGCGAAGAACCACCAACCGCCAACCAAAGAAATGCCCAGTAGCATTAGAGACTTGACTTTCGCCCGCATACCAGCGATGCTGCCGCCGATGCCCCGAATATTAATAATGTCGTCAATCAGCCCAATCGCCCCAGCGCCGGCCAAAGCGGCCAGCGGCAGCCAAGTCTCGGAGCGCACCAGATTGCCGCCGGCCAGCGTAATCATAATAGTAGCCAGCACAAAGACGATGCCGGCCATAGTCGGAATATTGCGGCGGTGTTTAGCGGCGTGCAGTTTTTGGTAAACAGCGGCCTTTTCGCCGGTCAAGGCCGTGGTGCGCTGTTTCTTCCACCACTTGCCGGCAAAGGCGGCGTTGGTATAAAGCGGCGTCAGCGCCATGCTGGCCAGAAAGCTCAAAAATCCAAACATAAAGATCTGCTCGATTGTCACGGAGTCTACAACTAACTGTAAATTAACCATATCTTTGTTTTCCTAATCGTTTTGGCATTATACCATCATTTTGCTTCATGGGTTGGATTTAGGGGTGACGTTAAAATTGTTGATTAAGATGTGCGCCAGGTCGGCAAAAATCGGCTGCGCCGCGCCGCTGCCGGCGTAACCGCCGATGTGCGGTTCGTTAACCCGAACCACAATCACGTACTGCGGCTTATCGCCGCCCACAAACCCAATATAAACACCGTTGTATTTGTCGGTAAAGTAGCCTCCGGCCGGATTAGCGATTTGGGCGGTGCCGGTTTTACCACCGACGCTGTAGTTGGAGCTAAAGTTCAAATAAGAAAAGCCCGACAAGTAATGCTGCTGGACGGCGTATTCCAAGATCGCGACGATATCTTTACTAACTTGCGGCTTGACTACATCGCCGCGGACTATCCGCGGTTTTTTAGTTAGGCTGTTACCATCTGCCGCTATTACCTTATCAACTAAATGGGGTTGATAGTAGATGCCACCGTTAATTACGCTAGCCAGCGCCGCGGCCATCTGCAGCGGCGTGGCGGTCATGGCTTGCCCGAAGGCGGTATTGGCGTAAGTCAGGTTCAAGGCATAGCCTTTATCGGGATCGGGTAGTGAACCGGCGGCTTCATACCCCTGCTCAATACCAGTGTCCTTGCCTAGTTGAAAATGATTAAACATATAATCGTGCCAACGGTCACGCGCTTGCTGGTTAACGGCCCCGCCGCCCATTTGCATGAGCATCCAAGTGGCGCCGGTATTAATCGACAGGTTCAAAATATCGGCGATGCTGTGCGTGCCCGGCCCGCCATCTTCTTCAATATTGGTAATAGTATAACCATCTAGCGTCCAATGGCTGGGGTCATAATAAGTAGTATTGGGGCTAATTACGCCTTGGTCTAGAGCCGCGGCGGCGGTTAAGGCCTTCATGGTCGAGCCAACTTCTAGCGGCGAGCTAACCGCCGCGTTAGTGAAAACCGCTGGGTCCGTCACATTAAAATACTGCGAGGGATCGTAACTTGGATAATTAGCCATAGCCTTCACTTCGCCGGAGTTGGGGTCCAAAATTAAGGCGCTGCCGGAACGGCTGTTAGCTTTATCCAGGCCTTGTTTTAAAATCGTCTCCAATTGCTTTTGCAGATTCAGGTCTAAGCTCAAAACCACCGATTGCCCTTTCTGGGGGTCTTGTTGAATATTGTCTTTGCTGGCGGCCAGCGGCACGCCTTCGGCGTCGGTAATGGCTTTAAGTTTGCCAGGGGTGCCACTAAGGTTTTTATTAAGGGCCTGTTCCACACCGTAAGTCCCTACCCCGTCGTTATTTACAAAACCCAGCACTTGAGCGGCTAGCGTGCCTTGGGGGTAAGTTCGGTAATCCTGGGCCTGGGTGGCTATGCCCGGCAATTTTAGCTTGGTAATTTGATTCTTTTGGTCTTCGCTCAAACGCTTCCCCAGTACCACATAGCGGGTCTTGGGGGTTTTTATAAGCTTGGCGTACTGAGCGGCATCGCCCTTGGTAATCGGCGCCAGCTTAGCGACGCTGGCCTGCGGATCTTTAACTAGCGCCGGGTCGGCAAATAGCGTGTACAATTTCTCGTTTAGGACTAATGGTACAAGGCCGCTGTTTTGATGGGCTTGGATGAGCCCCCTTTCGGCCGGAATAACGTACTCTCTAAGTTGGTCGGCGTAGGCTTTTTGCTGGTAGTAATCATGCTTAATAATCTGCAGGTAAAATAGCCGGATGATAAAAGCCGCCAATATAAAAATTAGCACGCCATACCAGAGGCTCAGTCGCCGGTTAGCCCGATACGGGCTTTTAGCGGAACTACTTTTGGAAGCTGGATTCATCTAAGCTATTTTAATATATTAATGTACTGCATCACTAGGCGTGACCGAGACTAGATTTTTGGCGACCGAACTGGCCGCTACCCGGTCTAGCGATTGCAACCTGGCGGCGGTAATTTCGAGGTCCGTTTTTTGGCTCTGCAGCTGGGTCTGCTGTTGTTGCAGCCCGTTAATAGTGTAGCCATAGCTATTGGTTTTGGTTACTTGGGTCAAGTATAACAGCCCAATCAAACAAGCCAATATAATGAGGATGATGGTATTGCTTACTGGTCCAAGGGTCTTGGTGGTGGCGGCAAAAGAGACCGCGTTTTGGTTGCGGCGAGCGTAACCTCTTCGGCTCACGGCCACTGAATTTGAATATGTCATAGTTTTTGTTTTTTTGGAGGCAGCGCCGGTGCCGAGTTTTTTAAAGTTCGGTCCGGACGCTGCCCTACTCCCTTAAGCTTCCAAGCTAATGTACTATTCTAACTTGGATTTTATAGGCCCGGGAGTTCTTACTCTGTACCTTAATAGGCATTGAGTTTTCCTTTATTCCTTTCTGTTTTGGTTTTTATTTTTGCGGCGGCGCGCAGCTTGGCGCTACGCGCTCGCGGATTGAAAACGATTTCTTGTTTCGTAGCTTGCAATGGTTTTTTGTTTAGCAGAACCAGCTCAGAATTGTAGGTCTCGCCAGCCTGTTCGACTAAAAACCGTTTAACCAAGCGGTCTTCCAAACTGTGGAAGCTGATTACTACCAAGCGGCCTTTAGGCGCCAGCAGTCTCAGCCACAGCGGCAAACTTTTTTCTAGTTGCTCCAGTTCTTGGTTAACAGCTACCCGCAGCGCTTGGAAAGTCCGGGTGGCCGGATGAACCCGGCTGCGGCTGCGCCAGGTGGCGGCTTTAGCTACGATAGCAGCCAGTTGGTCGGTAGTGCGCAGTGGTCTGGCGGCTACCAGTCTCCGGGCAATCGCCCGGGCTTTGGGCTCTTCGCCGTAGGTTTCTAGCAGCTCAGTTAACTGCTTTTCCGAATAACTATTAAGAATAGCTTCGGCCGTTAACTGCTGGCTTAGATCCATGCGCATGTCTAGGGGTCCGCTTTTTTGGATGGCGAAGCCCCGCTCGGCGCTGTCCAACTGCGGCGAGCTGGTGCCTAAATCGGCTAAAATCAGGTCGAAATTTCTACTCTGTTCCAGTAGCTGGCGGCTAGCGCTCCAAAAATCCTGGTGGATAATGGTGGCGCCGGCCGGGCCAAAGAGTTTTCTTAAGGCTTTAACAGCTTCTAGATCACGGTCCACAAGCATCGCTTTTTGGGGGCTGCCGGTGCGCGCTAGGATCGCTTTGGCATGACCGCCAAAGCCAGCTGTGACGTCTAAATAAGACTCACCCCTCTGGGGCCGTAAAGACTCCAGTACTTCTTTTAAAAGCACCGGCCTGTGAACATTCATATGATCTGATTTTTTGGACATTTTTGTTTTTGTTTTGGTTTCTCAGTTGATGCTGCTTACACTCGGATGCAGTACAAGGAAGAAGCGAAGCGCGGAGTAAGCCGTACAAGTGGTACGGTGCGCGAGCACTGGAGCTTCTGACGACGTAATGCGCCGAGAGCACCGACGGTGTGTTCCTGGCTATGCCAGGAAACAGGTCAGTGCGGTGTGAGCAGCGTTCAAGGTCACCTAATCAGCAGCCAGCTGTTTGTTTTTTTTGGTTTTTTGTTTTTGTTTTCCCCACCCTATTTTGTTGCCAAAATTGGGTGGGGAGAGTTGGAGCGAAGAAGCGCGAATTTTTTGCCTGGGTTTTACCCCAAGTTTCTTACTTTTTCGCTCCTAAAGTTCTTGTGAGAGACTTTTTGTGAGGTGGAGTTTTGGGAGGTGTTACGATTGACTAAAGAACGAGGGTTTTGATAACGGTGGTTCCCTAAGTTCCGCCGGCTGACTGCCAATTAGCTAACCTCGAAAAGAAACATAAGACACCCCTTCGGGGTTTCTCATCGCGCAGGCAAAATGGAATACATTTTGTCTGGCTGCTCTTCCCGATAAGACCAATTTTGTCTTACCATTTAAGGTCAACTTGCTAAATTGTCAAAGTGCATGGAGTTTGAGCAGTTCATTCGCGGCGCGACAAACGCCAGTAATGCCCCACCCGGACGGCTACAACATCCCGGGAAATCCCGGCGTAGTCCAGCAGGTGCTGCTCGATGGTAATACGACCCTGTTTTTGGTCTATTGCCCCTTCCGTTTTGCCCATCCGGAACTGCACGTTGAGATCGGCTGTGGACTCATCTAAAATGCTGCCCTCCAGCTGCGGTTCTACCAGCTTGTCCCAGATAGATTTTGGATATAGGTGCAGATAATTTTTAAAGCCCCTGGTAAGCACTACCCCGCTGGCAAACTCCGGCCTTAGCTCCGCCGGAATTGTTAAGCGGCGTTTGTCATCGAGTTTTCGTTCGAAGTAGTCTCCCATTTGACCTCTCGTGTAATCTGCTAGTGGTTTTTGTTTTTCCCAGACGTTAATTTTTTGGTTTTGTAAACGGCCGGGTTTGAAGCGAGCAGTCTATTTTGGACTACCCACGTTTACCCACTGAGCTGAGTGTACTACCCACTGTTACCCACATGCAAGCACTTTATAAATAAAAAGCGGCGTTTTACAACGCCACTTATCCACAGATTCGTAAGATGTTAGTGTTTATCCACAAGGTATGGTGGTTTAGATTTAACCTCCTGCACTAGGCGGTGGCTTATACCAAAAGGGTGGTTTTTTAGATCCAACTTTAGAATCTGGATCTAAAGTTAAGACTTCAGCGGGACGAACAGTGCCGAGGGCTTGATCATTAGGAGGAAGTTCCTGAGTTATTTCTGCGGCTGTCGTATTAAATCTGTTTCCGTACATGGGATACCCAGGATAAGCACGGTGTACTATTCCATCTAAGGTGTCACCATCACGAACTATATAATATCTGTGAGACTTCCCTGCCTCTAATTGTGCCACGCCATTTGGGGTAGCTGAAAAGGGCATTTTTTCCCTCAAAGCAGTCCCTGTGGCAACAGCCCCGGCCAGTAAACCTATAAATATTGAGCGCTTTGGATGATCTTCGATCAATTGCGCTAAGGTTCTCATTATACTAAAGTCTCCACCTGCGCTTGGAGACTGCCGCTTTTGGCGGTTTTGCTCACGCTCCCTGCGCTCTCTCCGACGACGCAATTCCGAAGAATCTGTTACGCGAGAAGCAGTTGAACTTTCGTAAAGTGTCATAGTAGCTTATATTAGCATAAAGTGTTAAAATGGTCAAGCTTATTATAGTGGGTGGGCTATAGTGAGTAGTGGATAGTACTTCTTACTCCCTATCCACTATCGCCTACCCGCTATCACCTTGCGATAGTTTTTCGATTTTGGAGGCGAACCACTGGGCGCTATCACGAGGCGTACGCTTCATACCATTTTTTCTATCTACACCTACCAAGCCGAACTTTGGCCACCAACCAAATGACCATTCGAAATTATCAAGTAAGCTCCAGTGTATATAACCAACTACCTCCACTCCCTCGCTGCGGGCCCGTTCCATAGCCACGATTGTTTCTTCGATCCACCACCTACGATACTGATCATGCCTATCGGCTACGCCATTTTCGGTAATAATTATTGGTTTTTTATAATGCGCCCATGTCCGCAGCAGCAAAGGATAGATGCCTTCGGGTTCCATGTACCATCCCAGATCGCTGAGTGGCAGTTTAGGGTCTTCTGGTTTAACCGGAAATTTAAAACGGTAGTAATCCGTAAAATAATAATTAAAGCCAATAAAATCTTGTTGCTTGCGCGTCCGGCGCAGGAAAAGCCAGTCCCAAAAGTAGCGCATCCATTGGGTAATTTCTTCATCCATCATATTGTGCGGTCGCTTGGCTTGGATGTTAGCTAGGTGCGAAGCCATGCCTACTTGGAGGCCAGGTTTTTGGCGCTTGAGAATCCGGTAAGCCTGTTTGTGAGCATTAATCAAGTTCCAATAAACTCTGGCAAAACTAACTACGCTTTTTTCTTGGGGGGGCCAGCGTGATTTAGAGACCGGCTCGGGCACTACGTAGCTATAAGTGGTGTAAACGTTAGGTTCATTAATTGTCAGCACGTAATTAAGATCAGCTAGTAGTTCTTTGGCCACCACTTCCACAAATCGGCTAAAATATTTCAGGTTGCGGCGGTATTTAAAGCCGCCGCGGGCGGCAAACCAGGTGGGGTGTGTCCAGTGCCAGATATTCAAAACCGGCTCGATGCCTCTTGTCTTTAACTCTTTTATATACGTTCGGTAATGCTCGATTTCTTTTTGGTCCCACTGCCCTTCCTCGGGCTCCAGCCGTGACCACTCGATGCTAAATCGAAAAGCGTTGAGGTTAAGTTTTTGCAGTAGGTCAAAATCTTCTTTATACCTATTGTAATGATCAACTCCTGAGCCGCTCACATAATTGCTAGGGCGTTCGGCCTGCTGCTTTATTTCTGGCCAGATCTTTAATTTACCTAATCTTTTTTCGGCGGTTTTGGCCAGCCTGGCAACGTTTTCCAACTCCCAAACCGTCCATTGGTTATGATTACCACCTTCTACCTGGTGGCTAGCGACGCTGGCCCCCCAGAGAAAATCCTTAGGAAATAAAGATTTTTGATTTTTCTCCATTAACCATATTGTAACAAAATAAGCTTTATGCTTTATGCCAGCCCGAGGATTTTGAGGCCGTTGGTGGTAGCAATATCGCTCAAAGTTTCCAAGTCGGCATCTCTAAGATAACAAGCTTCTATTAAGGTACGCATTTCCGCCCACATGTCGCCATCGCCATAAGGCATGTAAATATCACGTATATTGTCGCAGCCCAGCCCGATAGTCAGCTCCTGTGACAGCATTTCGTCAACTGGAGCAACAGAATTATGCGTCGGCGCCATATACTCGTTTCGCCTACTGGCAATATAGGCCAGCGGGCAAGTAACGATCATCACGCCGGCTTTTTTCATTTGCTGGTATAGGTTGTGGCGGTAGGTTTTAGTCTGGGCAGCCACAGACACAGAGTGAACGGCCACAACTCTGCCTTCATAATTATGTTCTAGGGTTTTTTTTGTTAAAAGTTCGGTATCGCGCTGGTTGGGTAAATTAAATTGATCAACATGTACGTGCAGCATTTTGCAGTCATTTTTTTTGGCAGTCTCGAAAAGAATATCCAGGTGCTCGGCTTCGCGGCCGGCGTCTTTTTCCGGCAAGCCGCCGATAATATCAACAAATTGCGCGCCAACCTCAAACCACTGGCGAGCCTCAGGCTCAATCACGCCTTTGGTCACCTGATTGATAAATACTAGTTTTATATCTTTATGAAAATTATCGCGCAGTTTTTGAGCAGCTTTAATCGATTTGTCCTCGATAATTGGATCAACGTCAATGAATGAGCCGATGGCTTGGACTCCTTGCTCTAACATATTTTCAATAGCCCGGGCCATATTGCTATAAATATCATCAACCGTCGCTCGAGCTTTGAAGTCGTCCGGCAGATCCCATTTCTGCTTTAGCGGCGAGCCGGAAAGCCGAAAATTATCTTTAGTTAAGATGTAGGCTCGGTCAATATGGGCGTGGGCATTCACCCAACCGCCTTTTGCCCGAATGAGCTTCAAAAGCTCCTGCTTCGGATCAAAGCTCGTGCTGACCATTATTTTTTAACGGCCGCCTTGGCCAGCTTCTCGACGAACGCTTTAGCTACCGAGGGACTGGTAATAAGATGTACGCCGGAACTAACGGCGGCGTCGCGGATGACCTGCCCATCGGTGACTTCTTGCGGTTTGTCTTCGCGGTGGCTGGGAATGTTAATGATCAGGTCAAAGCGGTTAGCCTTGAGCAGGTCTTGCAAGTTTGGTTTTAGCTCGGGCGTAAATATTTTATGCACCAGCACGGCTTCGATCTTGTGTTCTTTCAGAAATTCGTGCGTGTGGAAGGTAGCGTAGAGCTTGTAGCCCAGTTCATACAACTGGCGCATCGTTGGCAGCATGGCGGCTTTGTTGCTATCGCGGCCAACCGATAACAGCGCGACGCGCTCCCGGGCTTGGGCGGTTTTCATTTGTAGCGTGTAAATTTCGATAAAGCCCGGCGAGGCGTTTTGGTTAAAATCAGCGGACTTCATAAAGGTGGCCAGCTTTTCGTCGAATATCGAGTTGGGTGTTTCCACGGCTACCACTTCAACTAAGCCCTTGTAAAGCTTGAGCGTTACGGTGCCAGTAACCTTTTGATTGACCTTATCAATGTAGGCCTGCAGATCTTCCATCAGGGGCTCGTACCATAGCGCCCCGTAGCATAAGTAGGCCCATTTTTCATCAATTATCGATTTGAACTCATTTTCATAACGCGTCGAGACAAACTTTTCCAATGTCCGGTGAGCGGTAATGATTGATTCAGCCGCCGGCGCTTCGTAAAGCCCGCGGACTTTAAGTCCCACTACTCTATCTTCTAAATGATGCGCAATGCCAATGGCGTGCTTGGCGCCGATTTTATTGAGCTTATCGATAATATCCGCCAATTTGGCTTGTGAGCCATTAACTGCTATGGGTAAACCTTTAACAAATTCTACTTTTACGTATTGCGGTTTGTTTGGCGCCTTTTCGGGCAGGCTACAGACTTGCAATATTTTTTCTAAGGGCGGGATTAGCGAAGGGTCTTCAATTTCGCCGCTTTCACCAGTTACGCCCCACATATTGTCATCATAAGAATAAGGTTTATCAATTGTTTGCTTGACTGGAATACCGTGCTCTTTAGCATATTTCAGCTCTTCGTCGCGTCCCATACTCCATTCGCGGACCGGCGCGATAATTTTGATATCTGGGTTTAGGGCTAGTGCCGTGCCTTCAATCCGCACTTGATCATTTCCCTTGCCTGTCGCCCCGTGAGCAATACAATCAGCGCCTTCTTGGGCAGCGATTTTAACCGCCCATTTAGCCAGCAGCGGGCGGCCCAGCGGCGTCGACAAATAATAACGGCCTTGATACGCCCCATTAGCTTTTATGCCTTTGGCAATATACTCTTCGGCAAATTCGTCTTTGGCGTCAACAACGATGGCTTTAACCGCCCCCAGTTTTAAGGCCTTTTTGCGAATTTCTTCAAGGTCATCGGCTTGCTGCCCAATATCAATCGTCAAAGCTATAACCTCAGCGTCGTATTCTTCCTGGATCCATTTAACCATTACGCTGGTGTCCAAACCGCCCGAATATAGCAGCACAACTTTTTTAACGTCGCCCTTACGGCCTTCGTAGTTAGCAACCTTTACGTAGCTGTTTTTGGCTTTAGTTTCCAAACGAACCTCCATTCATTATTTATTGTATCCCATTAACTTAATTAACAGCTATACGCCTTCCGCACTTGGATGCAGTGCAAAGAAGAAGCGAGCAGCAGACTGAGGCGTACAGAAGAGTACGTTGAAGGAGCAGCGCAGCTCCTGACGCCGCAATGCGCCAAGAGCAGCCTGGCAAAGGTGGGCTTTGCACAGCTTTGAACAGGTTGCGGTGCGAAAGGCGTATAAAAAAATTCCGGCTTGTTGCCGGAATATTAAATTCGCTAAATTGATTTTTTCTGCTCTTAATAAGCTGCCTGGTTGGCAAAGTCTGGGTCACACTTCTCCTTACTTCGTAATAAGTTTAGGTTAAATTACAAAAAATGCAACCCCGCACTTAGTTTTTGAGATCCTCCGCCAAAGGCGGATCTTTGTGAAACACTCAAATCTATGTACGGGGCAAGCCCCAGCCCGGCTCAAGTTTTATTTTTGTTTTGTTTTTGCCAAAAATTTTTTACGTCGCGCATGACTAAGGTCGATAGCAGAAAACCAACCGGCGGCGCTATAGCATCAATAAATGAACGTTTATCACCAATGACAAAAAGGTAGATAACGGTAACGATGTACGTCAAAATGGCGATAGTAATTCGGCGCGCCACGCTGAGTTCCCAGGCTTTGTCGGCTTCTACTCGGATATTGCGGTGCTCGATTGCTCTTAATCGTTCTTCGATATCGTTAATTGATGCTTTCACTATTCTTATTCTCCGTTCACTTTAATTCTACTGTTTTTTGGAAACCAAAGTAAGTTTTAAGGCTCATATAAGTGGTGCGTCTCAATATATTTTTTGACTTGGTTATCAAGAGACCCGGTTGAGGGTTTAGCCCGCAGCCGGCTGGCAGATATATCGGCGGATGGACTACTTAAAATCGTCAAGCTTGTTTTCGGGGCCAGCTCTTGAAGCAATTTTTGAATTTGCGATTGGTCATCACTGCGCAGGCCAATTATCAAATTTACGTTTTTGAGTAGCTGCTCAAAACCCGGCCAATCTGGAAGCGAATTAGCTAAATCAGAGCCGATAAGTAACCAAAGCTCCGAGTTAGGAAATTTTTTTTGAATTTCTGGCAAAGTCTTTTTGATTGTAAATTGATCGTCAGGCAGTTCCAAAACTCCAAAGTTTTGGTAGGGTTCTATCGCCAGCTTCAGCATGTTTAGCCGATGCTCAAATTCAGTAACGTTTTGTTTTCCACGTGGTTTTTTTTCTAACAGAAAAATAATCTTATCAAGCTGGCATTTTTGAGCCGCCAGCTTGGCAAGCTCCACATGACCTTTATGTATTGGATCAAAAGTGCCTGCAAAAACCCCTACATTCATTTTTTTAAAACTTTTCTTCGCCTGATAATTATGAATGCGGTTATCAAATCTACTACGGCTATATAAATCGGCGAAGCCAAAGCGGTAATGGTAGCATGCCTGGCTGCTAAAAGTGCTAGCCCAGCACCTAGACTGGTAATTAAGAACGAGGTGGCTGTTTCTTCACCTGGCTTGTGCCAGGCGTGCCTCCACGTTGGCAGCAAGGCGATCATGTCTATTGTTATAACAGCCACAATAGCTACCGCTGGTGAGTTAAAAATCCACCAAAGTATTAACGAGACTAGGATGCCAATCTGACAAAATATATCCAGCTTATCAATCTTTCGACTGCCAGCCCGCCAACCCAAGATGGTCACACCCAAACACTCAAAGGCTAAGCTGTAGGACATTATGGCGGCGGAGTATTGATGATCAGACAATGAAGCCGTGGCACTAATTAAGGTAAGTAAAGTCCAGTTAGACCAGGTAACTAGCTTGGGCTTTGTTGCCCGTTTTATGACATCGCGAAAATAAGGCACCGGAGCAATTAAAATCAGGATCGTACTAATAACAACAAATAAGTCTTTTATGTCCATCAGTTACCTTTTTTCACTATACGCTTTTTGTATTCAGCGAGGGTTATGTAAGTTGTTGGATCTTTTACTCGGTCCACAAATAAGACGCCATTTAGGTGGTCTATTTCGTGTTGTAGGACGTGAGCCAACAGGCCCTTAAAATCTTTTTCGTGCCGCTTGCCTTTTTCGTCAAGATATTTGAGCCGGATTTTTTTGTAGCGCGGGACTTTGGCAAAAACCTCGGCAAAACTAATGCAGCCTTCCCATAGTTGCCGGCGCTTTCCATAAGTTTTAGTTATTTGGGGATTAATAATTACCAGCCTGGCCCACATCGATTTTGGTATTTTTGGCCTTAACTTAGTGGAACGTATGTCAATAATACTAAGCGCTAGGCTTTCGCCAATTTGTGGGGCAGCCAAACCAACACCGTAGCCTTTCTTTTTTAAGGTATGCTTCATATTAGCGACTAGCTGCCGGGTGCTCTCAGAAAGAATCTCGTCTTTTGTTAGCTGGCGAGCTTTAGCTCGCAAAAGCGGATTGCCAAATTGTATGCGGCGCAAAATTATACTCATAATATATTCCTATCCTATTTTAAACTTCCTGTATCGGGAAGAGCAGCCAGACAAAATGTATTCCATTTTGCCTGCGCGATGAGAAACCCCGAAGGGGTGTCTTATAAGGCGGAGCGGAGCGAAGCCGCTTAGGCCCGGCCGGCGGCGCGGTAGACTCTGCCGCCCAGCCGGCGGCGAGTCAAGCGCCGACCTTCCCTAATGGCTATCCATAAAGCCGGTATGTAAATAAAAAGTATCAAACCGGCTGGTTGGCGAATGGCCTCCAGCAAATAGCCCATTTTAGGCAGCGCCCCAGTTTTTTTACCGATTATAGATTTAAGCGGCACCACTTCAAAGCTTGGCGGCTGATTGGTGGTGGCCGTCACTAAAAGTCCGCGGCGGATATCGGTTTGAGCCACGCGTCTTATGATAACCGTGTGGGCGTCTCGCGGGTTCAAATAGCTAATAATGTCACCAGGCTTAATTTTTTGGGGCGGAGTTTTGGCAGCTATCACTAGATCACCTCGCTTTAGATACGGGCTAACATTATTATCGGCTAGGCTGTAAATTTTCAGGTCTTTGGCCTTCCATAATACCAGGCCACTGGCGCCGGCTAGAATTAGCAAAACCAGCCCACTTAGCAAAAAATATTTTAGGCTGGTTTTGAGCAGGCGCATTTTATCCGGTTTAGTGTTAGGATTTTAGGTGCCTGCGCCGCTAAACACAAGGTCTATGCCGCTGATTGTCGCTCCCGAACCAGAAAAGGCGTCGCTGTCCATAGATACTCTAATTTTGTACTGCGCAATCACCCCGCCGGCAATTACATCGTTTAAGCTAACCCCACCGCTGCTGTAGCCATCTATCAAGGATTTTAGGCTGAGCGTTTGCTCGGCGCCATTCGTATCAACTCTACTAAAGACCAAGAAAACTTTGCCTAGATTAACGTTATTTAGATTAGAAGGCGCGGTGCCGATGCCAACTTTGAGCGCCAAATTAGCCGAGCCGTAGTTTTTCAAATAAAAAGTGTTGCCATCGGCTGGTACGGCTGAACCGCCGGGGACTACGTCCTTAAAATCAAAACCCGCTCTGGAGGCCGCGAAGCTGGACTGGCTAGTACCGATCCGTAGGTCGGCGGTGGTGCTTTCTATAATATTGCCCGTTAGGCTAGCTGTTTGGCTTTGCAGGGCCGCAAAGCTGGCACCAGTAGTAATGATGGCCACTAGGCTTAGAATAATTAAGGCTCTGGCCAGCGGTTTGGCGGCGCGAGGTTGGTTCATCTATTTGTCTCCCTTTGGAATCTAATTAGCTTAATATGGCATTATGCCTATAGTTCGTCAATATATTTTACAAGTTTCTTTTACAACAGGCTAATTTATGATAAAACCTTTAGAACTTTGGCCTAGCCTTCCCTGGCGCGCAGCCTATAGGTTCATATATCAGCGTACTAGTACGCTGATATACTGCTTTATGAATATAGGTGGCCCTAAAACTCTAGTGAGCTTGGCTTTTCGGCCGTCTTTTGTCGCGATAAGCTAGCTGGCGGCGATGGTGGTCTAGCCGCTCTACGTATCTTTCGTATTTATTAAAAAGGCTGGAGTAATGGCCGGTAGGTGTTAATAACTTAAGCAACTTGCCCTGTTGATCTAAATACTCAATTAGGCTATAAAAGTCGCCATCGCCAGAAACAATAATGGCCTGGTCGTAGTTTTTGCCTTCTTTCATAACCCATAGCACTAGGTCGGCGTCAACGTTGCCCTTTATGGGTTTTTTCTCCTCTTTGGCCGAATCTTCGGGCAGTGGTTTGGCCACAATTTCCCGCGGCCGCGTCAAGTCGGAAGTCGGTTTTAAAACGATGTTGTAGCCAGCAGCGTGCAAAAACTCATACATCTCTTCAAATTCCGGTACGTAACCAATAAACATATAGGCCTGGCTGACGCCGTATTGATCTTGGAGGAATTTGCGGAATTTGCGCCAATCCATTTTCCAGCCAAATTTTTGGGTACTGACATTTAGATTTTGGCTGTCAATAAAGGCATAGACCCGCTGATTACTATTTTTTCTCATTCCCTTAATCATAACACTTCAGATCAGCCGTGATTAGCTTTGGACTCTACCAGGAAAACGCGGCAGTTTCTGATATTCGACTTGGCCGTAAGCTCGGCCTTGCTCGATCTGCCTTACTATTAGAGCCGGATCTGACAAAGGATGAACCCGTACATCTGCGGCTTCTATTTTTCCTTCATATGGCGTCCACTTAACTATCGCCGCAACACTTAAAGTGTTTACAAAATCACCAATGCCTATTCCTTTGGGAGATACAATAGGTTCTCTGTCTGAAGATTCTGCAAAAATCTCAAGTCGTGGTAATAATCGAAAAATCGTCACAACTCATGTTAATTTCTCCTCTCATTAGCCGTAGAACTCGCTCGTCTTCGTAATCGTAACCTTGATCACGCAACCTCCATAGCTTTTCCCATAGTTGACTAAGGTCGGGCCTGTTAAGTTTAGCGTAATGTATATTACCTTCGATTTGAGGAACAGAAAGTCTTTCAGAAGATGGCACTATAGCTTCCCTTTTTCCTTATGTTTATTATCAAAGATTTGCCAGACGCCTTCGGAGACGACTTCTTGTTTTGGGCCGTTGATTTTTATAGCTGTTTCATCGTCAAAAAGATAAACCCTTTTTTTGGATTTTTTAGCATAATTTTCGGCCGATTTGGCGGAGATCATGCTGGGCACGTGCACAACTACCTCAAAATCTACCCAGCCAAGCCCGGTTAAATCTTTGAGGCCCGGCAAATTAGGGTCAATTTTATCTACGCCCGCCACGCCAATTGTCGGCGTAACTAAAATGGTGCTGGCGCTGCTGCCAATATAAACTTTATTTTTTAGATTCTTAGCCAGCCATTTATCAAAGCCGGTTTTACGAACCTGGTCTAGCAAGTGGAAAGTATTGCCGCCGCTGGGAAAAATTACATCAACGGCTGCTAAGCGCTTACGCCAATCCACGCCGGCGGCTGTGGGATCAATAATGTCTATCCAGTTGTAGCCACGGCGCCAAAGGCTTAAAAACTGGTTTACCACCCAGTCTTTATTGCCTTCTTCAACGTTGAGGGCGATTGGCACAAAGCCAATCTTGGTTTGACTTGGCAACTTGCCCGTTAAATCGACCAGCGCCGTGGCGATGGTCCTATTAGATATTCCGGATGATGTTAGCAATAGCTTCATAATCCAAAATTACTTTTCCTTGTGAGTATATTGATAAAGCCCCCTATTCAGCATTTGTCCGGCATTAAACACCGCGTCCCTAGCAATACCAATACGCAATTTAACTTCTTTAGGATTTGAAGGATTGTCTAGGTGTGTATCATTGCCATGCGTAACTTCACCATAGGGCTTTATATCTGGACTCCTGAAGGTTGTAGTGTTTTGTGCCCACCAGTGATTACCGTGATAAATATAACCCTCACTAGAACTAATTTCCGTTTCATTTTGAATTTTTTTACCTTTTAATGGCCGCGTAAGATTGCCCTCTGTTACATCAAGGTAGTCAGTTGTGGAGGGCTCCAGTTTGCCATGTACCCCATCCCTACTCATATGAACCGCGATACTAAAATCTAGAGTCGGTGACTTTGAATCTATAAGAATGGTCGCGCCGGGCGTACCATCGTTGTCTTCTTTTATACTGACACCGTCCTGACGATAATTCTTTCTATATATAGTTAAAATTTGACCGCCAAACTTAATAGCCGAGGGCTTCAGTATTTGCTCAATTTGGATGTACGGTGAAATTTTAGTCTCAGCCTGATGTGATTTCGCGCCAGCACCAGCGCCGCCCACTCCTACGCCACCGACTAGAGCCACTCTAGTCATAGCTAGCCCACGACGCCAATTGCTTTCATGTCCTCTCATAAAACTCGTAATTTAACTTAACTACCTTAGATAAGGCTTGTCAACAGAACTACCGGACTTAAGCAGCTATCGGTAGAAAATCGAGAGTAGCTCTACATGCCTCTACGCCTGCTACGACAGCAATTCCCGCTACTCTATAAACTTTACCTTCTGGAGCTTTAACTCTCGTAACCTTAACTTCCAGATCTAGTCTCTCAGTTGGCTTCACGACTCTAGTGAAGGCCACATCTCTGAGAGCTACTAGATCAAGCTCTTCGTCCCTTCGCAAGAAACGCATTAAATCTTCGAAAGCACCAACTTGCTTGACGCCCGGAAAAACCGGCTGGCCAGCAAATACATGTCCAGCGGTCTGCTCATCATCAACCAGGAGGAAACCTTCTGCGGAATCTCTATCTTCATTTTCTGCTGTTACACCGCTAAGCCATATTCCGTTTGGGCTGCGCCGGTCAAAGATACTAGTATGTTGACGCTCCTGCGGATCGGCACTCTCAACTGGCATCCCAAAAACTACAGGTCCACTCCTAGCGGCCACCGGCCGAACTTTAAGCACACCATTAGCTAGCATAGTATCGCCTAGCTGAGCAACCGTTTGGCCTTTAACCATTTTTCGCTCTTTTCGGCGTATCCACGCCTCAAAAGAAATTACATCACCTTCCCCAGGCATTTCTTTCGCTGCCGCGAATTTAACTAAGTCTATACCACCAAAGAGTGGTATTGGTGGTGCTTCCGGAGCAGGAGGCTCTTCGCCCGCCTCTTCGGCTATCCTGGCTGCTACTCTTTCTTTATCCTTAAGTTCTTTATACATAACTATGGCACCAGCTTGGGCCATCGCTTCTACAGCTTGAAGCTTTCTTGCCCGTTCGTCGTCGCCAAGAAGATGATTTTCTTCTGGCCTCCAGTGTGTCCTTAGACCTTTAATGTCGCCTTCTGCCAATCCGTCATCAGTTTCAGCCTCGGCTTCTGTTCCGATTTCTCGATCCATATCTTCTTCCCAGCGGTGAAACATCTCTTCTTCGTCGGCAGTCATCCGACCTTTTCGGTAAACGTGATCTATCGTTCCAGATTGATAAAGGAATGGATTTTTATGAGGCAGCAAATCGCCTCCTGAATCGTAGTATTCGCCAGTTTGTGTGCCTGCCATTTTATACTCCTTCCTCTTCTGGCATTATTTTTCGCGGGAATTTTTCCAATAGAATACCTGGCTCAGCACCTACCCATATTTTAGCCCCATGAGGAAGGCTCGGATCATTGACTGCTTCAGCTATTCTCAAAGCTACTTCGTCCGTTTGGACAACATTCTCGAGATCCCGGTGGGCTTCAAAGAATTCTGGATAATTAGCTCTTATGCTACGACCCATGGCAGTGTCTTCTATAATTCCAATTCCGAATCTTAATTGCCTAGCATTAGGTAGGACTCTTGGAATTTCTACCTCTAAAGTATCAGCAGCCTTTTTCTTAGTACGGGAAATACGGTTATCATACTCTGCCATTGGGCCTTCAGTTGTGGGAGGAGCTAAATCTGGGTACAGTTCCGACCAGCTGCTACCGACAGTCACAAACGTGGCGTTTTCATCTAGTTCAGGTACGAGTTCATCGAGAAGTGCTAATGTAGCCTCGTAGTTAACTTGGTCACCGTAATCAGGTGGTACATCTTCACCCATACCAGCAGCATGATTGTATACCACTAGACCAACGGCCTTGCCTGCCCACTCACCCAATCCTCTAACTACCGCAATTCTCTGATCAGGGATAACTAAATCCCCGCGAAGTGCAATTGCACGTCTTCCGGATTCTTCTATAGCTTTCACGACACGTGCTGCTTTAGGGGCTGCATCCTCTCTTTGGTGCCCCACAGCCACATCGAATGGATCATAATCACGCTTTGCTGCCTTCGGATCTCCGACTAACGTTGCACCTTTTTGATAATTAGCTCTAGCTAAATAAAGCGCGATTTTAGCGCCAGTTCCCCTGCCTCCTCCTGTTACAAGCCCTACTCTTCTGTCTGGTTTTTCGGCTGAAGCCATAGAATCTCCTCACTTAGATTTTGGGTTAAATGTATGCCCAAAATTTGCTTTTTGCAAGCATGAGTAATTTAGATACCGGCAGTTTTTTGGATGGTTTTGATTGATTCTTCGAGCGACGAGGTTTCCGGAATCATAACCTCGTTAGAAAGTCCCATGGGCGAAGTATAGTCACGCCACTCCTTCATCTCCCTCTCTCCAAAATCTACTCTTTCTGGACGCATATTATGCCGACGTAGCGATTCTTCAAAACTTACCTCGAGGTAAAATATATAGTTTTCAGTCGGATGTATCTTAAACAATCCCCCAACCATAGATTGATGTGTCTTAGTATTTAATATCCCCTCTAAAATTACATCGTACTCCCTTTTTAAGCCGAAAAGTGCGTTGTCCAATGTCATATTTTTACTTGCTTGATGCCCAGGTCTGGCTTGGTCGCTAAATAGGTTGCGAATTTGATCGACCGAAATCAGTACAGTTGGTCTTTTTGCTTGGTCTTTCAAGGCTTTAGCAACGCTACTCTTTCCAGCGCCCGACGGCCCGCGGATGATTATTAGTTTTGGGGTCTTTTTCATAAATTACTCAAATTGCTAAGTACTCCCTAATGCTAACCTACCGATTGGGATGTTTGGACGAGAAGGAGGCTTTGGTGGCTTTCTTTTCTTATCTTTATTTTCTTGATACCTTCTTTCGGCTTCCTCGGCTTTTTGAATCATCTCAGGAGTAACTATAAACCCTGGCATTATGCCAACAGGCAAAATGAAACCGAAAATTTCTTCTTTTTGCCCAATATTATTAGGTTCTGATCCTTTTGGAAACTCGGCCATTATATAATTTTACTCTGTTTTTGGAAATCCAGGGTTTAATCGAGACTGTTACCACTAAATCAAATTCGGATGGCGGCCGCACTTGGCTAAAATAGTAATCTTCTGCTTCATCATAAACCGGATGCCAGGTTTTCATAAAGGGCTCGCCTTCCCTGTCTTTAAGTCGCCCACGTCGGATATTATCGTCGGCCTGGACTAGCACCGAAAAATCTATTAAATCTGCCAGTTCAGGGCGCGCTGAGTAGGCGCCATCTAGTATGATTACTGACGCCGGTTTAACTACAATTGTCTCTTCTGATAGACCCTGTTCAGCGTCCCAATTAAAGGGATGCCATTTCGCAATGCGCTTCGCCAATAATGGCTCAAGCACCTCTTTTCGCATCCGCTTCCAGTCAATAACTTGATCTGCCTTTTCTTCTGCTGTTTTTTTAGCCCACTCCTTGATTGTGCCGCCGGCATAAAAATCATCGCCTAAGATAACAGTCACGGAGTCTAATTTACTAGCGATGGCTTTGGCTAATGTGGTTTTACCCGTCCCGCTCCGTCCATCCAATGCGATAAGAATTGGGACTTTGCGCCCTTTTAATTTTTTTTCAATGGCATCTACAATCTGTACTGCAGCTTCTTCCAGCAATTTTATTTTTTCAAGTGATTTTTGCGTAGAGCTCATCAGTTTTAATTCTCTCCTGTTTCGTGGTATCCCGGTCGCGCACGGTAACGGTATTATCTTCTAGGGTGTCAAAATCAATGGTTACTGTGTATGGCGTGCCGATCTCGTCTTGGCGTCGGTAGCGTTTGCCGATGTTGCCGTTGTCGTCCCACATGACGTTGCCGATCTGCGGTTTAAGCATTTCGTAAACTTGGCGGGCTTTCTTTACCAATTCAGGCTTGTTTTTAAGCAGAGGAAAGACCGCCACTTTAACCGGCGCCATGTGAGCTGGCAGCTTTAAAACAATCCGCTTGTCACCCTCCACTTCGTCTTCGGTGTAGGCTGAGGATAATAGCGCCAGAACTGAACGCTCCACGCCAAATGTCGGCTCCAACACGTGCGGCACAAACGGTTGGCCGCCATCTTTGGGTTGGTACATTAAATTCTTGCCGCTGTGTTTAATATGAGCCTGCAAGTCAAAATCAGTGCGGTAAGCCAGGCCGGTTATTTCTTTGCGGCCGAATGGATAATCGAACTCCCAATCGATAGTCTTTTGGCTATAGTGCGAGCGATCTTCGTCCGGGTGCTCGAATTGGTGGATCTTAGTGGTATCTACGCCTATGTGTTCAAGGTATTCTTTCTGCTGGCCTAGCCAGTAATCAAATAGCTTCCGCCAATCATTTTTTTTAGGATCGATGAAGTACTCGATCTCCATCATCTCCATTTCGCGGTCGCGGAATATAAAGTCGCGCGGGCTAATCTCGTTGCGAAAAGCCTTGCCCACTTGGGCGATGCCAAATGGTAAATTAGGCTGAAAACTATCAACTACGTTTTTGAAGTTTGTAAATATTCCCTGCGCCGTTTCGGGCCGCAGGTAAGCCACGTTAGACTTGTCTTCTACTACACCAATATTGGTTTTGAGCATCATATTAAACTGGCGCGGTTTACTAAACGTATTTTGCTTGCCGCAGTTTGGGCACTGGCTAGTATCAATCTGGTCGGCCCGAAACCGGGCGTGGCAATTGCTGCATTCCACCAAGGGATCGTTAAAGCCGGCGATGTGGCCGCTGGCCTGCCAAACTTTGGAATTCATTAAAATAGCCGCGTCCAGCGGGTACATATCTTCGCGTTCGCGGACAAAATGCTCCCACCAAACATTTTGGATGTTTTGCTTGAGCATTACCCCTAGCGGTCCGTAATCCCAAGTACCGGCCAGACCGCCATAAATCTCACTGCCCTGGTAAATAAAACCCCGGCGTTTTGCCAAACTAACAATATCTTCCAACGAAACGCCTGCACCGGCTGACCTTTTCTCAGGCAAAGCCTGAAAACCGTCAGCCTTTTGGTCCATAAGCTGTTTTTTGTCTCCGCTACTCATTCAACGTACCTCTTTGTACGCTTCATTCCGTTGCTCACCAAGAAAACAGCCTCTGAAACCAAATGCAAGCGTTTCGTCTTTCCTCTGCTCATCTTGGTACAGATTATAAACGTTTTAACGAGTCTCGACTACTTTAACTTTGGGTTCTCCCACCCAGTTGGCACATGTCCATGAAAGGAGAATAAAATTATGGACATGTACACACTCAAACAAGTTCCTTCAGAAGCTCAAATACGCAAACATCTAAGACGGACTATCTACGGCAAGAATGTCTTCTGCCCGGAGTGCGGTAGCTACAAGGTCTGGCGCAGCTACGAACGCTACCGCTGCCCAGACTGTCGGGTACGCTTTAGCTTACTCAGCCATACCTGGCTGGCTAACATGAAGCTACCCTTAGGGCAATGGTGGTTGGTACTATGGTGCTGGACTATGCAAATACCAGTTAAACAGACTCAGGAAGTAGCCCAGCTCTCCGAGAAGGCTATTAGATATTGGTTTGAGCAGTTTAGACTGCACTTGCCGGCTGAGTGTCATATCCTAGAGCGTTTAGTACAGCTGGACGAGGCTTACTTCAAGAGCCGCATTCTCATGATGGGTAAGCAAGTCGGCAGCCGCAAGCTGAGCTACCAACTAAGTAAAGAGGTGCCTGACCGTAAAATGGCCATGCACTTCCTGTTTCAGAAAGTTAAACCTGGTACAGAACTATGGACTGATGGAGCACTGATCTACCAAGGCATTGAACGCTGGTGGCCAGTCACCCGGGCCACTGACATCCACAAACGCTTCGAGTTTACCCATACATCCGAAATAGAAGGTATCTTTGCGCTCTTGCGGACTTTCCTGCGCCGGATGTACCATCATGTTACGGCCGAGAAGCTGGAAGACTATGTGCGGGAATTCTGCTTCAGATTTTCCACGCCAGAGTTATTCGCTTCTCCCCTGTTATTTCTTCAAAAAACCTTAATTCTTGTGCCAACAGGGTAGGTAAACCC
>OBEQ010285864.1_pt1 | contig 23546 bp, 23 predicted proteins | sample 1670901 | NCBI WGS metagenome assembly OBEQ01 (sample SAMEA104232315, study PRJEB22302) | groundwater metagenome | biome: forest; feature: aquifer; material: groundwater | place: USA | collected 2011-08-07 | depth 5.4 m
CCTCCGGCTACCAATCCTATCATTGATGAACACATAGTGTACATTTTAGTATTGACGCTTATTGGATTCGAAAAAGAGTAGAACAAAGTATAAAGAATTACTCTCCGACTAATAAAAAGCACTTTTAGGTGTTATTTTTGATTAGAAAAAAACTTAACAATTTTGATTTAAGGAGTATGATATAAATGATGAGATTTTTAGTTATAGTTTTAATATTTGCGTGGATTTTTTCCGGCTGGCCGCAGATGGTTTCTTTTGCAGAAGAGGCCATCTCCACGCCGACAGAATCAACTACTTCGATGCCGTCCGACGCCCCTTTTTCTCCAGTCATAGAACAACCGGCGAGCGAAGAGCCGCCGGAGGTACCGCCGACGGAAGAGACGCAAATCTCGGAGCTATCTCAGCCGGCGCTCTCGTCCCAACCACCACTTAAAGAACATAAATTAGAAAAACAGATTATTTTGGATGAAAATGCCCAGCCCGGGTGCCAAGCCACGAATTTCACTATTGATATTTCAAATAAAAATTCAGCAATAGTGGAGCTCGATCTAAATGGCAAACGGGACAGTTTTGAAGATTTAGAAATAGGCAGTTTGCCGCTAGGTATTGATATTATCTTTTTAAATAATGCCGATTATTCTTGGTCGCCTTCAAAAAGCGACAATACCGCAGTACTGCAGATTACTAACCAAGACGGTTCGCAAAAAGGGTCTTTCAGCATTCCTATTATTTATACCAAAGGAAATTCGACGACTATTTGCCAAATAAATATCGTTAATCAATGATACAGATAATACCTAAACTTATTTTAAAATCTCTGGTCGCACTTTTGATTTTTACTTGTTTTTTTAGTAGTTTGCCAAAGGCCGAAGCGGCTGCGCCGGGGCTATATACTACTACAGCCATGCAGGTTTTGCCTTCTGCCGCCACTGGCGTAACGGTGACGCCAAGCACTACTGCCTGGGCCAACTCGGCTTGGGTACAGGTCACTGCTGCAACTGCAAGCGCGATTGTTGCGTCTGGTTTGGTTGTCGGTGGCGGAGGCGTTACCGAATATGAATTTGATATTGGAAAAGGAGCGGCAGGTTCGGAAACTGTTGTGGCAACTATTCCCGGTGATAATAAAAGCGCCGCTGGCGCTCCTCGTTGGCTTCCTCTCCCTATCCCGGTTGACAATATCGCGACAGCCACCAGAGTCGCGGTCAGAGTAAGACAAGCACTGACCACAGCCACTACTTTTACCGTAAAACTTGGTTTTTATACGAAACCGCTCGCAGGCAGCGCTGCGGTTACTCCAAATCCTTCCCTGGTTCTGCCTTCAGCCGCTGCCGGCGTATCAATTACGCCAAGTGCTACTGCCTGGGCCAACTCGGCTTGGGTACAGGTCACTGCTGCAACTGCAAGCGCGATTGCTCTTGGCGGTGTGACACTTAATCCGGGGATTTCATCAGGAGTTGAAGCGGAGTTTGATGTCGGAGTGGGAGCGTCAGGTTCGGAAGTTGTTGTCACGACTTTCCGGACAAGGCCCACCTTAACTGGCGCGCCAGTGACACTTTTTCTTAATCCTCTCCTAGACAATATTGCTTCTGGCGTGAGGGTTAGCGTCCGTTTGAGAAAATCAGATACAACCACGACGGCCTGGACCGCTAAACTTATTTTTTACAGCAAAACAAGCATTGGCGTTACCACAGCTAGTTTAACCACCAAGGCCCTGACCTGGTCCCCGACTTCGGCGGTAGGCGCTTCCGTTACACCCAGCGCTACTGCTTGGGCAAACTCTGCCTGGGTACAGCTTATTGCCTCGGCAGGAAGTAATTTAGCTTTAGCATCAGTTGAATTTAATCCCGTAATTGCTTCGGATTTTGAGCTTCAGTTTGGCATAGGATCTGCCGGCAATGAAGTGCCTATAGGAGTGGTGCGGAGTACTGTTCTTTCTACGGCGGGTCTTGGCACGCTCAATATTGCGCCGCTTATTGACTCGATACCTTCAGGCGCACGAGTAAGTGTCCGTTTAAGAAAATCGGATACGACTGTTACGGCCTGGAACGTCAGTGTCGGTACGTACGCTGCAAGCGATACAACTAACAAATTAAACTCGCCGCATCTTACACTTCCTGCCGCTGCCAATTCCATAGCCGTTACATCTGCTGGCACAGCCTGGACAAATTCGGCCTACTCGCAGATGACTGCGGGAGTTCAGGATATTAGCTATATTACAAGAATTGCCATCAATTCCACAAATGTTCAACAATTTGAAGTGGATGTCTCGACCGGCGGGGCGGGTAGCGAGGTAGTGCAGACAACCCTTGCCGGACAGGTTGTATCTGCAGCCGGTTTTTCTTGGATTGATTTGCCTGTGCCGATACAAATTCCCGCTAATACCCGTGTTGCCGTGCGTCTCCGAAACTCCGGCACTAGCGGAACTTGGAATTTTGCCCTGGAGTATACGCTGGATGAACAGATTAAACAGGCTGCTTATCGTCTTTTCAATAATGCCAACTCAACTGATGTCGGCACTGTTCTGGCAGCGCAGAATACGGCAGCCTCGCTTGCTTCAACCGGCGCAGCTTTTCGTGTAAGAATGCTATTGTATATGGCCTCCAATAAACTTGCCACTAATTCCGGTCAAGCATATAAACTTCAGTTTGCCCAACAGTCAGGTACTTGTGATACTGCTTTTGTCGGAGAGACCTATGCTGATGTTACAGCCGCGACAGTTATTGCTTACAACGATAATTCCACACGCGCTGCCGGAGCGACTTTGACAGCTAACGCCAACGATTCTACCGACGGCGCCTATACGATTGTCAATCAAACTTATGAAGAGTTAAATAATTTTACCAACTCCGTTGCTGTCGTTCCTGCTGGCCAGGATGGCAAGTGGGATTTTTCGCTGAAAGACAACGGGGCTACGGCCAGCACCGCTTATTGTCTGCGTGCCGTCAAATCCGATGGCACAGTCTTAGATACTTACACCGTAATTCCACAAATCACCACTGCATCTAGCGCTCCGGCGCAAACTCTTACTTTCAGCTTGGGTGCTAGTTCTCTTGCTTTAGGCACTTTATCATCCTCTGCGGTAGTTAGTGGTTCGCATACGATGTCGCTCTCAACTAATGCGTCTAGTGGGATGGTGGTAACTTATTCCGGCCTCACTTTAACTTCTGGCGCCAATACCATTACTGCTTGCGCGGCGGGCTGTACTTCAACGACGGGTACCAAACAATTTGGAATCAATGCAGTTGCCAATACCACGCCCACTATTGGCGCGGCCTGTTCAGGTACAAACCCAATTGCTGCCGCGGCGACTAACTATCTCACGGCCAACTCCTTCCGCTTTGTTTCCGGCGAGACCATTGTCAGTTCTACTGGTTCAATTAATTCTACAACTTGCACTGTTTCGTATATGACTAATATCAGCGCTGTTACCGCAGCCGGTTCGTACACCACTACTTTGACCTATGTTGCAACGGCGACTTTTTAAATTTTGACAATTATGCTAAACTAAAACTGTGGATAACATTAAACTTATCAGTATGGTATAATGGACTGTCGATGTCAAAAAATATTAAATTATAATTAACAATTAATATGAAAAAAATCAATACAATAACAAGCTTAGGGTTAGTCATGGCAATGTTCGCAATATTGATAGGGCCGTTTGCGCAAGTTGCTTATGCGGCGGCGATTACTACTGCGTCCGACACAATGAGTACTATTGCTCCGAGCGTTGTTGCTAACCACACAATTCTATTTGGCTCGCCGACCGGTATTGCCGCTGGGAATACCGTTACCTATACTTTTCCAGCCGGTTTTACTATGGGCTCAGTGGCTTTCGGCGATATTGACTTTGCTACTGGTAGCACTAGTACCTGTTCAAGCGCCACTTATACTGAACAAACTCTGGCCGCCACTGCTTCCGGCGCAACCTGGGGCGCAGCTGTGTCTGGGCAGGTGTTAACCATTACTTCTGGCACGGGCACCTCTGCCGCAGGCAATTGCATTCGTCTAAAGGTAGGTACCAATGCGACTAACCAAAGTACTGGCGTAAATCAAATTACTAACCCAACGGCCGCAAGCTACGGCATTACCATCGCAGGCACATTTGGCGACACCGGGACCATTACTGTAAATATTGTCGCTAACACCGTATCAGTTTCTTCCACAGTGGCTCAATCTATAAGTTTTAGTTTGGGCGCAAGCTCGCTTGCCTTGGGAACTCTTTCTTCAGCCGCGGCAGTCAGCGGTTCGCATACATTTACTGTTGCCACGAATGCGGCCAGTGGAATGGTAACCACTGTTACCGGAACTACTCTAACTTCGGGCGCAAATACTATTGCCGCTTGTGCTTCTGGATGTACTTCAACTGTGGGTACTGCACAGTTTGGGATTAATCTTGTAGCCAATACTACTCCCTCTGTCGGAGCAGCCGTGTCTGGCTCGGCGCCAATTGGAGTTGCCGCGGCAAACTACAATACTGCAAACACCTTTCGGTTGGTGTCCGGAGATACAATTGCAAGTTCTGCTGCTGGAATCAACAGCTCCGTCTTCACTGTTTCTTACCTCGCGAACATTGCGGGAGCAACCGCAGCGGGAAGCTATACGACAATACTAACTTACACAGCTACAGCCACCTTCTAGTCACGAGACACTAAAATGGTTATAAAGTATTTTATTCTTACAATTTTATTTTTAGGCGTAGCCGTCGTTTTGCCGTTTCAGGCCCAAGCTCTTACCATCTCACCGGTGAAAATAGAGATATCCGGTGATCCGGGACAGACATTAACGGGAGAGCTCCAGCTCTTTAACGAACAGTCAGATACGGAAACCTTCTATTCTTCCTCTGATAATTTTGAGTCACGGGGCGAAAGTGGAGCACCATTTTTTCTTTCAGAGAAAGTTGGGCTTGCGACTTGGATCAAGACCGAGGGGAAGGTTGTCCTCAAGCCGAAAGATGTAAAAATAATTCCCTATAGTATCGTTATACCTAAAAATGCTGAACCGGGTGGGCATTTTGCCGCCATCTTGTGGAGTATGACCCCGCCTGATGTAACAATGGGCGGACAGGTGGCAGTTGGAGGAAGATTGGGCGTGCTTATTTTATTGAAAGTTACCGGTGAAGTAAAGGAGGGAGGTGGGCTTTTAGAATTTGGCGGAAAAGACAAGCAAAGAATTTTTGCTTCACTTCCGGTGTCTTTTGCTTATCGTTTCAATAACAGTGGTGGTAATCGTACCGTACCCAAGGGTGATATAACAATTAGGGATTTATTTGGTATCACTGCGGTAGTTTTACCGGCTAACCAAAATGAAGGGAGTGTTTTGCCGGGGAGCTCGAGAAAATTTGAGTCTGTTTGGCAAAGTAAGCAACAAATAATAGATGCCAAACAAGATCAGAGTCTTGGTTTCTTTGAGATGGCAGGGCAAGAGTGGAGTGAATTCCATTTCGGCTTCTACACTGCAACCATGAAACTTACTTATGGTTTGACAAACCAAAATGCAAATGCCAGTTACAGTTTCTTTATTATTCCTTGGCAACTGCTCCTCATTATTGTCATTATTGTATTAGTTCTTGGATTTTTAGGTAGGATGGGACTGAGGAAATACAATCGCTTTATTATCGCACAGGCAAGACAATAATAAAAATGAATGAATATTTTACTTACCTTATTTCTAATTTTTTTAAATCTTTTTATCACCGGGCTACCCCGCGCGGTTTTAGCCGCATTCGGCAATGTTCAGATAAATGCTCTTGTTCCCGGTTGCGGTGACGGAATTATTCAAACCGGAGAAGAGTGCGATAGTTCTAATTTAAACGGCGCGTCATGTATATCGCAGGGCTTTAGCGGGGGCACGCTTTCTTGCAGTGCTTCTTGTAGTTTTAATACTTCGGCTTGCAATTTTGCCCCACCATCATCATCGGGCGGAGGCGGAGGCGGAAGACGAATTTTAACTTCGACTCCTATACCCACTCTGCCTAATCTGGGTGTTATAGACTCGGCGCAGGCAAAATTAATTGATATCCAAAGAGATGGTGTAATTAACATTCTTGATTTTAATGCAATGATGGTGAATTGGGGTTCAACTGCTAATCTTGCCAGTGCGGGAAGCGTGTTTAATATAGCAGACATGAACCATGATGGCGTTGTTGATATTCTTGATTTTAATATACTAATGGTCTATTGGGGCATTACCTATCAATTATGAAAAAATTTCTAGCAACTTTTTTTATATTCATCATAGGATTTACGGCAGTTTCCAGAGCTGAAGCCAGCTCCGTTATTTTTAAACCCAATGTTGTTAGTGTACAAGTTGGTAAAACATTCACACTGCCGGTCGTGATTGACGCAGAAGGCACACAGCAATACACAGTGCGACTTTTTCTCACTTTTTCACCCGACCTGCTTGAAGTGACTTCGTTCTCTTTTGCGCCGAACTGGATTGTTCTATCACAACCAGGCTACGATAGTATCGACAATAAACAGGGGGAGCTAATTAAAACCGCTGGTTTCCCAAAGGGTTTTTCGACTCCTGCATCATTTGGCACCATTACATTCCGAGCAAAAAATTCTGGAGAAAGCGCAATCATTGTTGGACCAAAATCTTTTATTTTAGATGCGCGAAATAACAGTACACTCTCATCAAGACCGCAAGTACGGGTAATCGTCACCAAAGGAGCAGTAGTGCCAGAAGTGCCATCTGTACAACCATTGCCAAACCTGCCAGCTCCTCCGCAAAATATTTTTGACATCATTTCAGTGCCATCGCCAACAGGGAACCGTCTTTCTGTAGTTTTCCTTATAATATTATTTATTGTTGCCGCACTTCTTGGAATTATTGGACGAATTATCTTTGTAAAGCTAGGACATTGGTTAATTATACGAAAAACCAAACATGATAAAGATATTTAAAACCAAAAAAACTTCTATGTTTGTCTTGAATATAGGGCTACTCGCTATGTTATTTATGGTAGTTTTTAGGCTAACAAATACAGATATTTTATGTACCGGATGTTTTTTATCAGCAGATGTGAATAACTCTTCCGAGGTGCAAACTTCCGGCGCTGGTCTCATCTCGAAAGTTGCGCCGGGTGAATTCCTGCCTCTTTCGGTCAAGCTATTAAACTTTGGCAATGGGAATAAAGTAGATGTTACCATAACTTATAAAATCAATAACTTCAATGGCAAGGAAATATACAGCGCTACAGAAACAGTAGCGGTCCAAACCACGGCGACTTTCGTCAAGACTATACAAATTCCCTTTGAGACAATTCCGGGACGATATATAGCCCATAGTTCCATCGTATATCAGGACCAACCCACTCCCGCAAGCACCGAATTTCCGTTTATTGTAGAGCGCAAAATTTTCGGACTATTTCAAAACGATTTTTATCTCTATGGTGGTATAGTTCTCTTGGTCAGCATTATTGTGGGAATTGTGAGCCATCTATGGATTAAGCATCGTCGTGCAACGCGACTCGTGTCCGCAGATTATTCCGATATTTCTCACGACAAGCGCATCTTCTTTGAGATTTTAAGCGACACTATTATGGGAATGCGGGAGCGTGTGGGTGATAAGGCGCTTATTATTGCCATGAATATCGATGGGTTAAAAATTAACAGGGAAACTGGTCGAGTGCTTGCTCTGACGGAGCATCCTTCAAAGATTATTGCTGCGTTAGTATCTGAGTATGAAAACCTTCTTGGCAAAAAAGTGTCTTTCTCACTCCGTACCCCGGCATAAACTATGTATTTTTAAAAATATTAGTATTATAATAAAGATATATTTATGGAAACACAAAAAACAATATTGATAGTAGAAGATGAAATAAGTCTTCGAGACGCAATTATGGATATTCTTCGTAGTAAGAATTTTTTACCAATTTCTGCAAAAGATGGTAAAGAGGGGGTGGACCTCGCGCTCGAAAGACATCCGGACCTAATCTTGCTTGACCTTCTGATGCCTGTGATGGATGGTATGACGGCTCTTAAGAAAATCCGCGAAGACTCTTGGGGGGCAAATGTACCTGTGATTATTCTGACGAACTTAAGCGCGACTAATGAACAGCTTGTGAACGACATGGTAACGCATAAGCCAATGCACTATTTAATCAAATCAGACTGGAAGCTTCACGATGTCGTAAAGAAAATAGAAGAAATATTAAAAATGCAGAATACTGTATAAATATTATGGTATAATAATTTATGCTTTTATTTATAAATAATATGTTTTTAAGAGTCGAAAACAAATATTAATAATTAATGCAGTAAAAAATATGAAAGACGAAATAAAAGACTCCAAAGAGCTCGCTCTACATTATTTTAAAACACTGGTAGAAGTTGCCAGGGAATCCTTCTTAATTCTTGACCGTGATCTTCGTGTAGTTGAAGCGAACCCTATTTTTTACCAAAACTTTAAGGTAACACCCAAAGAAACAGAGGGTGTGCTCCTTTATAAATTAGGAAATGGCCAATGGAATATTCCCGAGCTGAAGAAATTGCTGGAGGAAATCTTGCCTGAGAAGGAAGTTGTAAGAGATTATGAGGTTAAACATATTTTCGAAACAATTGGGGAAAAAACGATAGTACTCAATGCCAGACAAATAGATTCAGCACAGTTGATTATCCTAGCTATGGAAGATATTACGGAAAGAAAGACTCTTGAGCAACAATTGGCCACGTATACCACTGGACTTGAGGTTAAGGATGTCGAACAAACAGCAAAGCTTGCCACTCGAATCAAAGAATTAGAATTAATGAATAAAACCATGGTGGGCAGGGAATTAAAAATGGTTGAACTCAAAAAAGAAATCGAAGATTTGAAAAAGCGAATCAAGAACGGTAACAACAAGAATGGAAACGGTTAGAAATAACAATCATAAAAATGGCCGACAAAAATGAAACCTGAAGTACCCAGAGACTTTTACGAGTCACTTTTTGATAATACGCTCGATGGATTGGCTTACTGCCAAATGATTTTTGATGCGCAAGAAAATCCTGTTGATTGGATTTACATAAGGGTTAATAAAAATTTTGAAAAGTTGACTGGATTAAAAGGGGCGACAGGAAAGAAAGTGACAGAGCTCGTTCCGGGAATTACTACATCTAATCCGGAATTATTTAAGACTTACGGCCGAGTTTCTTTGACTGGAACGTCGGAAAGATTTGAAGTGTATGTTGAACCACTCTCAAGATGGTTTTTGGTTTCGGTTTATAGCCCCTCAAAAAAATTCTTTGTTGCCGTATTTCAAAATATTACTGACCAGAAGAAAATAGAAAAAGAGTTACAAAACGCTAGCATAGCTACTCGGAATGTCCTTGAAGACCTTGAGGTTGAAAAAGAAGCGTTTGCTCAAGCAAAAGCAAAAGATGAAGCGCTACTGGGAAGCATCGGCGATGGAGTGATCGCGACCGATGCGGAAGAAAAAATAATTCTTATGAATCAGTCCGCCCAAGAAATGCTTGGTTGGCACCCAGAGGAAATGGCAGGCAGATTGCTTTTTGACGCGGTTCCGATTGAAGATGAAAAAGGAAATCTTGTACCTCGCGAGAAAAGGCCTATATATCTAGCGCTCGCCGGAACTACTACTACTACTACTACTACTACGGGCCCCACTTACAATTATGTCCGGAAAGATAAAACAAAATTTCCAGTTGCGATTAAAGTTAGCCCGGTTGTTATTGATGGCAAGATAGTCGGAACAGTTGAAGTTTTTCGAGATATCACCCGAGAAAAAGATATTGACTTAGCCAAAACAGAATTTGTCTCCCTTGCTAGTCATCAACTTCGCACACCCTTAACCACCATCAGCTGGTATACTGAAATGATGTTAAATGGCGACATGGGTCAATTTAGTCCTGTTCAAAAGAAATATCTTCAAGAGGTCTATGCTGGCAATAAGAGAATGACAGAATTGGTAAATACCTTGCTTGATGTGTCACACTTGGAATTAGGAACATTTGCTAATAAGCCGGAACAAGTTTTACTGAAAGATGTGGCTGAAAGTGTCTTGGTAGAGCTAAACCCACAAATCACAGCCAAAAAACTTAGTCTTGATAAATACTATGACCCATCTTTGTCCGTGATTTTGATTGACCCTAGATTGACGAGAATGATTTTTCAGAATTTGCTTGAGAATGCCGTTAAATATGTCTCCATTAACGGTAAAATTCGTTTGGATATTTCCATGGAAAGGTCGAACGCTCTGATTAAAGTTTGGAATAATGGTATAGGGATTCCTAAAGAAGCTCAAACGAAAATATTCACCAAACTTTTTAGAGATGATTTAGCAAAAAAAATAGAACCCGATGGTAACGGTTTAGGTCTTTACATAGTAAAATCAATTGTGGAAAAGTCCGGCGGAAAAGTATGGTTTGAGTCTGAAGAAAAGGGCACTACCTTTTTTGTGACGTTTCCTACTACAACTAATATATGATATAATTAAGCGTATGGCTAACGAAATCAAAAACAAAAAAATACTCGTAATTGAAGAAGTTGAAGATGACCTTTCGCTTCGAAATGTGCTTCATGATAAATTTGCCCTAGAGGGTTTTGGTGTTCTTGAAGCAAAAGACGGTGAGGAAGGGTTAGCAATAGCGCTTCGTGAACATCCTGATATTATTTTACTTGATATCGTATTGCCCAAGATGGATGGTTTGACGATGATGAAAAAGTTGCGAGAGACAGATGAATGGGGCAAAAACGTTCCGATAATACTCTTAACTAATCTTAGCGCAGACGATGACAAGATTATGAAGGCAATTACAAATGATACACCTGCTTACTATTTAGTGAAATCAAACTGGTCAATAGAGGACTTAGTGGAAAAAATTAAAGAACGGCTTTCTCGTAAATTCTAGGTTATACTTAATTTAATTTTGGCGGAGGCGGAGAGATTCGAACTCTCGATACCTTTCGGTATGCCACCTTTCCAAGGTGGTGGAATAAACCGCTATCCGACGCCTCCGTATCTTTAATCTACACTATTTTTCTAAAAACAAAAGTTTATTGTGTTATACTTTAAATATGTCGCTTCAAAATATAAATACCAGACTTATAAATTTTTTTCAGAGAATTTCTGTACCTTTTGCACGGTTTAGTTTGTTTGTTATTTTCTTTTGGTTTGGCGCCTTGAAAGTCATCGGGCTGTCTCCGGCAAGTGGACTCGTTCAAGCCCTTTTTGAACAAACTATTTCTTGGATGCATTTCTCCACCTTTATTATTCTTTTTGGCCTTTTTGAATGCCTGATTGGAATTCTTTTTCTTATTCGTGGCATGGAAAGAATAGTTATAGCGCTTTTATTTCTGCATATGATTACTACATTTATGCCGTTATTTCTTTTGCCGGAAGTTACGTGGAGTCGGTTTTTGGTGCCGACCCTAGAAGGGCAATACATAATAAAAAATCTGGTGATCATAGCCAGCGCAATTTTTGTAGCGGTACACTCGCACCATGAAAAAAATTCTACTTCTAAATAAAAAAGAAGGAGAGACTCCACTCGAAGCACTCCAATATTTTCGCTCTAAAAATAAACAATACCAAGAACCCAAAATGACTTATGCAGGCAGACTTGACCCGATGGCAAGTGGACTTTTGATAGTTCTCGTGGGAGATGAAACAAAAAATAAAGAAAAATATCTGGCTTTAAGCAAGGAGTACGAATTTGAAGTTCTTTTTGGGTTTAAAACGGACACTTATGATATCTTGGGAAAAGTGTCCAACAAACCCCATAGGCAAGACCTATGGGGTAAGAAGGAGTTAGAAAAAATAATAAAAAAAAATCTAAAATATTTCACCGGAAAATTTATACAAAAATATCCTATGTACTCTTCAAAAACAGTTGATGGCAAAATGCTTTTTGAATATGCGAGAAGTGGCGTTGACGTTAAGGTTCCAAAAAGAAAAGTTTTTGTAAAAGAGCTTAAGTTTTTTAAGTTAAAAACAATTAATAAAAAAATCCTATTAGCCAATATCGAAAAAAGAGTCAAAAAAGTCCAAGGCGACTTTAGGCAAAAAGAAATTCTAAAAATCTGGCAAAAAGAGCTAAACCTTAAGCAAGGACCGTCCTTGCTTAAGGTTGGAAGTTTTAAAATAAAATGTAGCAGTGGCACATACGTGCGGGGGATAGCGGATTCATTGGGTGGCAAAATTGGCATACCAGCGTTAGCCTTTTCTATCAAAAGGACAAAAGTTGGTAAATATGTTCTTAAGAGGTAGAATATAATTATGCTATTTTCCGCCTTGTTCACTATCATAGGTCTGTCCCTTTTTGAAACAGTTTCCTCGGTTGATAATGCGATTATCAATGCCGAAGTGCTGACCACTATGAGCAAAAGGGCCCGGCGGTGGTTTCTGACTTGGGGAATGATTATCGCGGTGTTTCTGGTTCGCGGACTTTTGCCTTTTACGGTCATTTGGGCTTTTAACACAACACTATCACCCATGCAGGTGCTATCTGCGGCTTGGAGTAGTAATCCACTAGTGCACGAATCTATTGAAAAATCGGCCCCGATACTGTTAGTTGCCGGCGGAGTATTTTTGGTTTTTCTTTTTCTGCATTGGTTATATCTCGAAGATAAGAAATTGGGTTTACAAAAAACAGAAAAATTTTTTATGTCAAAAGGTATTTGGTTTTATGCCACGGTTTCTATAATACTATCAATTATTGCCTGGTTTGCGCTTAAAGAGAGCAATTTGATGGGCTTCGGTGCTGTTGTCGGTTCGAGTTTATTTTTTATCACTCACGGTTTCAAGCAGAATGCGGAAGAGCAAGAGAAAAAATTGCTCGGTAGTGCCCAGTCCGACGTCTCCAAACTTTTATTTTTGGAAATAATTGATACGACATTTTCTATCGATGGCGTGCTCGGCGCTTTCGCCTTTACGCTTTCGGTACCTTTGATTTTAATTGGCAACGGCCTTGGCGCTCTATTAGTCCGACAGCTTACCATCAGCAATATAGAAAGAATTAAAAAATATGTGTATTTAAAAAATGGCGCCATGTATTCTATTCTTGTTCTCGGAATAATCATGATAATGCATAGTTTTGGTTTCAACATTCCGGAGTATGCTTCACCACTGGCGACTTTCATTATCATTGGTTTTTTCTTTTGGAAATCAAAAATACACCTCAAATTAAATTTAAATACATGAAGGATTCAGAAAAAAAATCAGACAAAAAGTCAGAAAATAAATTCAGTGAGGAATACAAAAAATTAAACAAATTCCAGAAAGAAGCGATAGATTCTATAGATGGGCCGGTGATGGTGGTCGCCGGTCCGGGGACAGGCAAGACGCAAATATTAGCACTACGTATTGCAAATATCCTTACCAAAACGGATGTAAAACCGGATGGGATACTCTGTCTTACTTTTACGAACTCTGCGGTGGAGGCTATGGGTGAGCGCCTCTTTAGATATATCGGCGAGGCTAGTAAAGACGTAAATGTTTTTACCTTTCACAGCTTCGGCATGAAATTAATCGAAAAGTATTTTTCTATTATAGATTTACTCACCCCTCCGAAACTGCTTGAAGATACCGACGCTGCCATATTTTTTCACGAAATTCTTGAAGGAAACGATTGGGAGTATCTGCGGCCAAGAGGAGATGCCGGGAAGTATTATAAAGATTTAAAATCCCTCATATCGCTTCTCAAGCGCGAACGCATAGGTCGGGAAGAGTTTTTAAGAGAAGTAAAAAAAGAAATAAAAAAACTCGAAGAGAGCGATGAGAGCCTCTCTACCCGCGGTGAAAGCAAGGGCCAGCTAAAAAAAGACGTGTTGGCTACGCTCGAGAGTCTCAAGCGTACACGCGAGGTCGCACAGTTTATCGAAATTTACGAAAAGGCCAAAAAAGAAAAAAATGTTCTTGATTACGATGATGTGCTGGAGAATTTGGTAAAAATCGTAGAGAAGTCGAAAGATGCTCTAGCTGACGTCCGTGAGCAATATCTCTATGTTCTGGTGGATGAACATCAGGATTCCAGCCGGGTGCAAAACGAATTTTTGAAAATTGTCTGGAGTAAAGTTGAGAGACCGGACATTTTCGTCGTAGGGGACGACCGGCAGCTTATTTACGGTTTCAGCGGAGCATCTATCGACCACTTTGCAGGTTTCAAGAAGACGTTTCCCGCTGCAAGACTAATCACTTTGGTGGAGAATTACCGCTCGACCCAAGTTATCCTCGATGTTTCGCACATGCTCCTTCGAAGTGTGCTATCCGACGAAAAACTAAAAAGCCAGAGTAAAGATAGCCATCCGATAATACTTTTAGAAGCGCAGTCATCCTATTCTGAAATTTTAGCTGCGGCGGAAGATATAAAAGCAAAAATCAAGGAGAGTGTTGACGCAGATGAATGCGCTATTCTCGTGCCCAAAAATTCTCAAGTCCGCGAAGCGCTCAAAATACTTCACAGAGAGGGCTTACCTATAGCGCCCCTCGACGCGCTCGACCTTTTCGACCAGCCGCAGGTACATCAGCTTATACGAGTGCTCAAAATAATAAACAGTTCCGACAAGCCTGCGCTTGCGCTGTCTATCTTTGACCGGTTAGCTCCGCTTGAAGCCCATAAATTTTTTACCGGGATAAACATGCGGGAATTTTCTCTTGAATCTTTCTTGCACGAAAATCCGCGTACGCTATTTGCCGATGGAGTGGGCGAGTGGAGGTCAAAAATTTCGCAGTGGCTAAAAATGAAAGAAAAAGACCTCGGGGTGTTAATTAAAATTATAGGCGAAGAAATATTTCAAAGGGAAGGCTCCGGCCTGGTGAGAGGGGAAGATATTACGAACACCATATGTGGATTATTGGAAAAGAATACGGAAATGACCCTATCCCAATTTGTGGAATATTTAGAGAGGCTCGAATCCTATGGCGAATCAGTGCCAATACTAATGAAAGCAAGCAAGGGAGTAAAAGTTATCACTATGCATTCTTCAAAGGGTTTGGAGTTCGATTATGTCTGGGTCGCCCATATGGATGAATGGTCGCTCACTGGTTCCCGCCGCGCCGGCTTTGCGCTGCCGGAGAGTATTGGGGAGAGGGTAGAAGAACGGGATGTGGATGCCATCAAGAGAAAGCTCTATGTGGCTATAACTCGCGCTAAAAGATTTTGTACTCTTTCATATTCAACTTATTCGCGTAAGGGGGCGGAGCAAAAGCTCGCTCGTGTAATCGACGAATTACCCAAAGAAGTCTTTATCAAAAGAAGCCATGAAAATGCCGCCGAAGAAAATTCAACCGTTGATCTAACTGAACTAAAAAAGCTGGTAACCGAACAATATCCTGACCGGTATATTTCCGCATCACTGCTCAATAACTTTTTTGAATGCCCCTGGAGATGGTATTTTCAGAACTTGCTTCGGTTGCCGAGCGATTCTGCCCCGGTGCTTGAGTTTGGTATCGCCATGCACTCCTGCCTAGATCAAATCTTGAAAAGAGCAACAGCATTAAGTGATGCCGAATTGGAGAAGTTAATTGCTGAAACGGTTCAAAACAAAAAGTGGCATAGAGAAATGAGTGCGATTCTAAAAAAATGGATTAAAAACCGCTTTCCGGAAATAAAGCTCAGTCGGAGGACAGAAGAACCGATTTCTGCAACTGATAAAAAATTCCCGCATCTGAAAATGTACGGGAAAATTGACCTCATAGAAAATTTAGGTCCGAAGGAAGTACGGGTGACAGACTTCAAGACCGGTAAAGCTAAAAGAAAATCTGAAATTGAAAAACGTGATGATGAAGGACGCATGACAGGGAACCTTCGGCAGCTCGCCATGTATTCATATTTACTCTCCAATAATCCCAAGTGGGACACGGATGCGCGAGAATCGCGGCTGGAGTTTGTTGAAGCGAAAGACGGTAACGATTTATACGACCGCGTTATTACACCTGCCGATATTGAACTTCTCGTAAAAGACATTGCCGACTATGACAATCTTATAAAAAGTGGAGAGTGGACCAATCGGCCTTGTAACTATAATTCCTACGGTAAAAATACCGAGTGCGAATATTGCAAAATGGCAGAGATTTATAAAAATTAAAAAATCGTTTGTCTCCTCTTTGTATTTCAGCTTAGTGAAAAATTACGCTGATTTGCAGTTGGTGGTTTATTAATATAACATAACTATATGCGCTTAGTAATTAAAATAGGGACACAGGTGATATCCAACAAAACCGGACTTGACCGCATGCGAATCAGGCGGATTTTGGGCGAAATCGCGCAACTTTTAAAGCTCGGGCATCAGGTTATAATTGTAAGCTCTGGTGCTATAGGAGCCGGACTTTCTTCGGTTAATTTTAAAAGTCCACTAAAGAAAAAGATTGCTGCTGCTGTCGGACAACCCCTGTTGATACTAAATTATATTAATGAAGCAAAAAAATACAAGATTGTTGTCGGTCAAATTCTCATATTAAGTGATGACTTTACCGACCGTAAACATTTCAAGAATTTTGTCTTAAACATAGAGGCCATGCTTGCACATAAAGTTTTGCCCATCATAAACGAGAATGATGTTATGAAAAGGCAAGATTTACGGGTTAATGACAACGACATGTTAGGTGCCATGGTGGCAGTGGGTTTATCAGCTGACAAACTAATACTTTTAACTAATCAAGATGGACTTTATACTGAAAACCCCGACCATAACAAAAAAGCTAAACTTATACGGTATGTACCCAAGATTACTCCTAAGATTAAATCTCTATGTTCTTCTGGTAAATCTACTCTTGGAGTAGGCGGAATGATTGCTAAAATTGAAGCAGCTGAATATGCCACCAAAAGAGGTGTGGAAACACTGATAGGTAACGGTGAGAGAAAAGGTACCATAGTCGGAGCTTTGAGTAAAAATTTCTCCGGCACAATCTTTAAAGCTAAAAAAAAGAAAAAATAATATGAAAACCAAAGTCACAATTGTTGGTTTTGGCATTATGGGTAAAGCTATATCAAAGGCTATTTTGAAGAATGACCGTAAGGTTAAAATCTTTACTATTGATAAAAATAAATCAAATCAAACTCAAGCAATAAAAAATATTAAAGAATCGGATTTTCTAATTTTGGCAGTTAAACCGCAAAATGCACAAGAAGCAATTACTGGATTCAAAAATTATATTTATAAGAATACGATACTGATTTCAATTATGGCTGGTGTCTCACTTAAGAAGCTTAAATATTTTTCCCGACACAAAAAAATTATAAGAATGATGCCGAACTTGGGGATTTTGGTGGGCGAGGGTATTGCTGCGTGGAAGGCAGCCGGGTTGTCTGGGCAGGATATTAAGAAAGCAAAAAATTTCATAAATAAAATCACTGAGAATTTTGAAGTTAAAAGCGAGGATGCAATAAACAAAGTCACAGCCATTTCCGGCAGTGGCCCTGCGTATTTTTTTCTATTGGCGGATTCGTTGATGAAGGCGTGCGGAAGTCTTGGACTGACTAAAGATGAGAGTCGCAAACTTGTGGAGAAAACCTTTTCCGCCTCGGCCTTATTGGGTGAAAACAGCGACTATTCCAACCTTATTAAAAAAGTTGCATCCAAAAAGGGAACAACAGAGGCAGCTTTAAAAGTATTCACGAAAAGCAATTTCAGTGGCACTGTATTAAAAGCTGTTTCTGCAGCATATAAACGAGCAAACGAAATAAGCAATGAATAAAACCATATCCAAACAACTAAATAAATCTAAAGAAGCTTCAGTATCATTTGGACTTTTGCCCCACAAAAAGAGAATTTTGATTTTGAAAAATTTAATAAATGGGCTCGTGAAAAGTAAAAAACTTATTTTAAAAGCCAATGCTAAAGATTTAAAAAACTTTTCTCTGTTTTCTCTGGCTGACCCAATGCGTGACCGACTTCTATTAAACGATGCTCGTATCTCAAATATGATAAAGGAAATCAAAAATATAATAAAAATGCCGGATCCTATAGGGAAGCTTTTTGATTGTAGGAATAGCAAAGAAAATAAAGAGTTGAAAATTTGCCGCAAGAGAGTTCCGATGGGTGTCGTAGCTGTCGTGTATGAATCGCGGCCAAATGTGACTACGAACGTGGCTTCTATATGTATTAAGTCCGGCAATGCTGTAATTCTCAAAGGCGGTAAGGAAGCCAGAGAGACTTGTATAATTCTTCATAAAATTATAAAAAACGCCTTAGTTTTATCCGGGGTGAGTTCCGAAGTGGTTACTTTGATTGACCCGAATACAAAAGATGCGGTTAAAAGTGTAATTCAAGCCCACGATTTAGTGGATGTAGTTATTCCAAGGGGGAGTGCGGGGCTCATAAATTTTGTTAGAAAAAATGCGACTGTGCCGGTGATTGAAACTGGCGCCGGTGTTTGCCATACCTTCGTTGACCAGTTTGCAAAACTCAACCTTTCCGCCAGAGTTGTTTTTAATGCCAAAACACAGCGTCCAAGTGTTTGTAATTCGCTGGATACATTATTGGTGCATACTAAAATAGCCAAAAAATTTCTTCCAATAGTTGCCAAACTTTTAGTAAAGAAACAAGTAGAAATTTTTTCTGACGCGAAAAGTTTTGCAATATTAAAAAATCATTATCCCGCAAATCTTTTAAGGAGAGCAAAACCAGCTGACTTTGGTCGGGAATTTTTAAGCCAAAAAATGTCTGTAAAAATTGTTTCAGACATTGAAGAGGCAATACAACACATTTGTAAATATTCTTCCAAACATTCTGAAGCCATCCTTTCGGAAAATAAGCAAAATTGTCAAAAATTTCTGGATGCCGTTGATGCTTCGGTAGTGTATAAAAATGCCTCTACTCGTTTTTCCGATGGTGCAGTATTTGGGTTAGGGTCAGAAATCGGCATTTCCACTTCCAAGCTACATGCCAGAGGCCCGATGGGTCCGAAGGAAGTCACGACTTATAAATGGGTAGTAACCGGTAAATATTCTGTCAGAAGTTAAATTGTTTTAAAAAAATCTGGGACCATTATCTAGCCAGCCTAGATAAAAGCCGATAAGCGCAAAAATGATTACCAGAATAATCAGAATTACATATATTTTTTTTCCATTTTGTTCCACCAATATAATTCTAACAAAATCTTGTCATTTTGTCTTTTTGCCGTTAAGATAGGCTTATGACTCTCGGAAAATACCAAATCATTCTTTTTTATAAATATATCCACATCAATGACCCTGAGGCCGTTAAAAATTGGCAGATTGAAATCTGTGCGAGGCTTGGCCTGAAAGGCCGATGCATCGTCGCTACTGAGGGTATCAACGCGACCTTTGAGGGCACAGAGGACAATATAAATCAGTATATTAAAGAACTCCAAAACGATAATAGATTTTTAGGCATTCATTTTAAACTAAGTTTTGGCAATGGTAATTCTTTTCCAAAATTATCCGTCAAAGTTCGCAAAGAGATCGTATCGCTTCATTTGGGTGCTTGTGATATAAATCCCAATGAAATTACCGGCATACATCTGAAACCCGAAGAACTGCATAGCTGGTTTATGAATAAAAACAAAAAACCTGCCCGCAATGCTTCCAGCATAGCTGATGCAGGCGGGGAATTTTACATCATCGACATGCGCAATGCTTATGAACACAAAGTTGGGCATTTTGAAAATTCTATTTTACCCCCGATTGAAAATTTCAGAGATTTGCCAAAAGTCGTGGAGAAAATTGCGCATCTCAAAAATAAAACCGTGCTCACTGTCTGTACCGGAGGGGTACGCTGTGAAAAAGCTTCCGGGTTTTTAATTACGCAGGGATTCACAGATGTGTATCAGCTCGACGGTGGCATCGTGAGTTATATGGAAAAATATCCAAATGAAGATTTTCAAGGTAAGCTTTATGTTTTTGACGGGAGAATAACTATGGGCCCGCCTAGACTCGGTGAGGCTGGCTTTTATACAGACAATGTTGAACATAAAATAATAGGCAAGTGTGATGCATGCAAGGGGGAGTCCGAGAATTATATTAATTGCGCAAACCCAGTGTGCCACAGGCATTTTATTATTTGTGTTAATTGTCTTAAAGAAAGTGAAGGCAAAGCTTTTTGTCCGGGTGGGTGTGTGCTGTCTCGGCATGGACGGAAAATTAGCCCAGTTGAAGTGAATTTGATATGATAGTTATATTATTAGCGTAGTTTAATTTATTATATGTCAGACGAAAAAGATACAAGACTAAAAATTGGTGAGCACGAAGTTGACCATACAGGTCATCCTCATGCATATGCTGCCCTTGAAGGGATGAGCGAGGCAATGCGTAATCAAGTGTTTCATAATGCTCATAACTCCGAGCACGGGGGCCTTTTTACTGCTAATGTGCATGGTAAGCCTGTTGAATATAGACTATCAAAACATGGAGAAATTCACCCAGTGAATCATAGCTAATGAATGAAGAAAATAAAAAAGGAACGATGCATCCGCTTTCTCTCCTCGCACAAGAGGCGTATGCAGCTTTTTCAGAGCTTGGCTTTGAAATTGCGACTGGGCCGGAGCTCGAAAGCGAATGGTACAACTTTGATGTATTAAATGTTCCGAAAGACCATCCCGCGCGGGATATGCAGGATACTTTTTGGATTAAAGATGCAGAGAAGATTGCTGAAAATTCTCTCCGCGGAAGGTTCCGCCCGAAGGGTGGAGTAATGCGGAAGAATTTTCAGCAATCTTCTAGACTTGTTCTTCGTACTCATACGACCTCTGTCACAGCTCGTTCTATAGAGCAAGCAGTCAAAGAAGGCAGGATGCCTTGTGCCTTTATTTCCATTGGAAAAGTTTTTAGGAATGAGGCCACCGACGCAACGCACGAAATGCAATTTTATCAGATAGATGGAGCTATGATTGGAGAAGATATTTCTCTAGCTGATATGAAAGGCGTACTTACTCACTACTACAGAAAAATGTTGGGGTCGGAAGTAGAGATAGAATTTAGACCAAGCTTTTTTCCTTTTACGGAACCCTCTATAGAAGTGTTTGCCAAATTTAAAGGTAAATGGCTAGAGATGGGTGGTTCTGGAATGCTGCACCCGAATGTTTTGCGCAATTTAGGCCTTGACCCTACAAAAATACAAGGTTTTGCTTTTGGGCACGGTTTTGACCGCGTAGCAATGGTCAAATGGGGCATTCCCGATGTTCGTCTTTTTTATCAGGGCGATTTGAGGCTCAATCAGTTTTAATTACAGTTCTAATATGAAGATTTCTTACAATTGGCTCAAATGGTATATACCCGAAGCTCCTGATGCAACCAAACTTGCAGATATTTTTACTTACCATGTGGCGGAAGTTGAAAGTGTGGAGGTGCGTGAAGACGGTGACAGTATTTTTGATATAAAGATTTTACCAAATCGCGCGCATGATTTGCTTAGCCACCAAGGAGTAGCTCGCGAGTTCGCTTCACTTTTGAATATTAAATTTGTTGGCCCAACACCAAAGTATAAAATACCGGACTCAAAGCCGACAAAATTAATAAAAACAATTGAAACTCCTAAATGTCGACGTTATATGGGGCGAATTGTCAGAAATATAAAAATCGGACCATCTCCAGACTGGGTAGTGAAACATTTAGAATCAATCGGGCAGCGAAGCATAAATAACATTGTGGATGCGACTAATATCACCATGTACGATTGCGGACAGCCGGCGCATGTTTTCGATTTAAGCAAAGTAAAAGATTTAAAGTTGCAAGTGCGAAATGCCAAGCCGGGCGAAAAGATAACTATACTTGGCGGTGCTGAGAAAACATTAAATGATTCTATGATGATTATAGCCGATGATTATGGCAATGCTCTCGACATTGCTGGCATAAAAGGCGGAAAGTATGCTGAGCTCAATAACGACACGAAAGATATTATTCTTGAATGCGCAAATTTTGACTCGACGAGCGTTCGTAAAACCGCACAGGCATTAAATATTGTAACTGACGCTAAAAAACGTTTTGAGAATGACTTATCTCCGGAGTTGGCTTCATTCGGTATGTTGGAACTCTCTGCCCTGATTGCAGAAATGTGTCCGGAGGCTGTTTTTGAAGACATTGTGGATGTGTATCCCCAAAAACAAGAAGAGAGAAAGCTTTCTTTTTCTGTTGATAGAATTTCTAACATTTTAGGGTTAGATGTTTCTGCTTTTGAGATAGAAGATATATTAACGAGATACAATATAAAATTTTCCGCCCAAGGCGGACCAGCCTCGGGCTGGGAAATAACTGTTCCGCCGTTGCGTCTCGACCTTGCCATAGAAGAGGATATGGCTGAGGAAATCGGCAGGATTCTCGGGTACGATAAAGTAAAAGGAAATGTGCCTAAGATAAACCTGCCTCGACTTCCGTCAGGCAAGGCGGGCTTTCTGCCAAAACAAAATGAAATATATTTGAAAATTCTTTCAACGAGAAATAAACTACTTAGTGATGGATACAGCGAAGTGATGAATAGCACTTTTTGCAACGACGGAGAAGTATCGGTTTTGGCCTCTGCTTCGGATAAAAATTTCCTGCGTACAAATTTAGCCGATGGACTGAAAGAAAGTTTAAAGTTAAACAAAATAAATTCTCCACTTTTAGGACTGGATGAAGTTAAAATTTTTGAAATAGGAACTGTCTTTAAAAAATCTGGTGAGGAAATGCATATTGCATATGGAGATAAAAAGGAAATTAAAGAGATGATCTTGGAAGAGTTCGCAGAAAAGCCGGAAAAGAATTCTTTGACATTACTCCAGCCTTCGGCTGGAACCTTCCGTCTGCAGAATTCTTCTCCAGCTTTTCATATGTGGTCTTTGTTTCCTTTCATCGCCCGCGATGTGGCGGTGTGGGTTTCTGATGGCATTTCCAGTGAGAATGTTCTAAAAGTTATAAAAGAAAATGCAGGAGAACTGGTTGTCCACGGTCCGGAACTTTTTGACGAGTTTAAAAAGGACAGAAAAATTTCCTTTGCTTTTAGAATGGTTTTTCAATCCTACGACAGGACTCTGACAGATGCTGAGATAAATCAAATTATGGACAAAATTACTGATAAAATTAAAGAAAAAGAATGGCAGGTTAGGTGATTTTTTGCATATCCAACTTTACATTCACTAAATAAATGTTAAAGTAAAAATCAGAAAGGAGCACAAGAAATGAACGGAATTCCACCCGCGGATGCGGGGAAACTAGCAGAGCTTCATAATTTTTGGGCGAGAGCCGATAGGCTTCTCGCCCAGGAGAGAGAATTGGAAAATATGACCGGAAGGCTCAGTAAGCCTCTCGGTCATGAGGATGTCATCTATTTTTCGCCAGACTACGAGGGCGAAGAATGAGAGTTCGGGCTGGGCGCGACACGTCGCACCCAGCCCTTTTCTATTTAATTTCACCTCAAAACCACCCGAATTTTGACTGGCAAATGCCATAGATTTATGCTAGAATACCCTTAATGGCAAAAGCTAAAATAAGCGAAAAAATAGACCAAAAAGGTGCCGAAAAAGGGCACCATTACGATGCCTCAGACATATCCGTTTTAGAGGGCTTAGAGCCCGTACGGCGCCGTCCGGGCATGTATATAGGTACTACTGGCCCCGAAGGGCTACATCACCTAGTCTGGGAGATTTTTGACAATTCCCGCGATGA
>OBEQ010381169.1_pt1 | contig 23545 bp, 14 predicted proteins | sample 1670901 | NCBI WGS metagenome assembly OBEQ01 (sample SAMEA104232315, study PRJEB22302) | groundwater metagenome | biome: forest; feature: aquifer; material: groundwater | place: USA | collected 2011-08-07 | depth 5.4 m
CAGATTGCGCGGTTTTAAAGGCTAAAATCTGTTGTTGAATCGCCAACAGTTCGGTTTTGCCGGCCTTGACCGCAATGTGCAGTTTGCCCACGTCGCTAACCGCTGGCCCAACCGCAAAAAACAGTAGCAGCGAAATAGCCGCAAGTCCGCAAATTAATATTGTAGTTATCTTTGAGATAGCTTTCATTCGGTTTTTAATTTATCCAAATTGGCGTAAAACGTAAAAGTAAAACTGTCGTCAGTGGCGCGTTCCAGGTTGGATAGTGGAAAATTAATGTCTTTAAAATAAGCTGACTTGTGAATGTCGGCCCAAAATTTAAGCACGCTTTCGCGCGAACCCGCTGTGCCTTGGACATCAACTTTGCCAGTTGCTCGGTCAATGCTGATTAAATCCATATGAATGTCAAAAGCGAACAAATTCGCAAGCTCCGAGAGTGCCTTGGACCAATAAACATGCTGACTCTTTAGATTCTTGATGCTGTTGATTTGCTGATTTAAGCTGCTGACTTGCTGTTTCAATATTTCATTGTCAGACGATTTTAAAATTTCGCGCTGCTGGTCTGAGGCATTCGCCGTTTCGATCTGCACGCCCACCAAATAATTCTTGGCTAGTAGAGTCAATATAAGAAAAACGAAAATGCTAATCAGCGCCCACAGCCAAAATACCAACAACGAATGTGCAAAAAATTGAAGCTTAACTTCTTTCTGCTCGCTTTTTGGCAATAAGTTAATAATTTTCATGTATATCGCGGTTCATAATCAATATCCCGCAACGCCAAACCGAGAACCGTGGTCAGGGCCAATTGCTGTTCTTTTTTCAAGCCTAATTCATCGGTATCGGGTAATGTCAGCTTCACAAAAGGACTGCCCAAAACAACCCGGATCTCGGATTTACTCGACCCTAAATTAATTCTGGTGGACACATAATCAGACACGCCCAAAAGGTGGGCTGTGCCGCCGCACAGAATAATTTGGCCGATCGCGCGGTGGTCAGCGTTATGCTCTTCAAAAAACCGGACGACGTTTTTTATTTCGTCGATGATCTGATCAAGAATGGGCAAGATCGCGCTGCGCACGGCATTGTTGTTTTCCGAAGACAGCAGACCTAACCGCCGTTTCATCTGCTCCGCGTCTGACTTACCCACCCCCATGGAGGCGGCAATGCTTTCGGTTAGGGCATTGCCAGCCAAAGGGATGCTCGAAGTGTACTCAATCACGCCTTTATCAACGATGATAAAACTGGCCTGCTTGGTGGCCAAATCAACAATTAAAACAGTTTTTTGCAAGGTCAGTTCATCGGTTAGCGCCCGCGCTGTGGCCTGCGATTCCAATTCCATGGCCAAGGGCCGCAGATTGGCCAAATGCAACGCTTCCAGCAAACTGTCAATATAATCCTTCGGAGTCGCGGTAACCAAGAGCTCCAGCTTGTCAGGGAGTTCGCGCAAGATATACCAATCCAAATACACTTGATCCACCGGAATCGGAATGTCAGCCTCCAATTCGTAAGGAATCGCGTCATCGATTTCTTGTTCCGCCATCTTGGGCAAGGTCACCACGCGGACAAATGACTTGGCTTCCGGCAGAGAGCAAACGACATAGGGAGTTTTAATTTTGGCCTTGTCAACCGTGCGACGAATCAGCTCTGCCAACCTCTGGGGATTCACAATCAAATGATTGTTTATGACAGCGTCAGAAAGCGGAGTTTCCGCGTAAGCTTTGGGTATCAGATTTTCACCGACTCGTTCAACCAGCATAACCTTGACCGCGGTGTCGGAAATGTCCAAACCCATGACTTTTATTTTTTTGTTGAAGAAAATTCCCATATTTTGCTTTAATTATACCACAAAAAAGCGTGAAAACAAAATCACTGCTTGCTGCCTCTGAATTATTTTGAGATAATGAAACCTGGTGGGCTGGAGCTGGTGCTGAGCTCGGGCTTGACATCCGGGTCTCAGGGGTTCAATTCCCCTCCGGTCCACCACTGGAAAAACCATCGCTTGACAAATTCTGCGCTTCTGCTATACTGTTCTTAGATGTCAAGCCTGGGTTTTCAGTCACTAGTAGAGACTCCGAAGCCGCCTCGAAAGAGGCGGTTTTTCGTTTTATGGCGTCAGCTCCGGACTCGGACTTGGCGCTGGACTTGGCGCTGGAGTTGCCGCAGGAGCAGGTGTTGGCGTTGGCCCTGCACCACTCGCTTCGCTCGGGTTCAGGGCAGGCTCTGGCGCTGGAGCTTCTGCCGGAGGAGTTACGTTCTCCGTGCTCTCGCCCGCCACTGACCCGGAGCTATTCGCATTGTTCGCATTATTACTCCCACATTCTCCTGCTATGCTTTGTAGCTGTCCGCTCTTGATCTTCAGGCAATAAGCCTGTCCCGTGTCTTCATCCTGCAGTTCCAAATATTTTGTTTTGACTTTCACGGCCGTAATCGTGCCGTCTTCCGCGATACTCCATTTCCCTGACAAAGAAGCAATGGCTTTAACATTCAAAAGATTAAAACCATTCAGATTATAATCGCCTTTGGTCACTACCAAACTACCAGAGGAGCTTTGGGAAACGAGCAGTTTGGCAGGATCGCTGGTGGAAGTCTGTCCGGATAGCATTGCGTCAGTCAGCTCCAACCCACCGGGACCCATTTGCGGTTGAGGCACCCAATAGCTCAGATTCACGAAGGTTAGAATTGTACCTTTGTCGGTAGTGCTTGATTCGAGAGCGATACCGATCGACTGTCCGCTCTGTGTCATCTTCATGGCTGCTCCGCTTACAGTCTTCGATAAAGTCAATCTGTCTCCTGCATTTATTTCTCCGTTTTCGTTAGTTACTTTGACTGGCACACGACCGGAGAGAGCTATGAGCCTCTTTGAATCGGAAAATCTAGTTTGGACATCTGACAAAGTAATTCCTGGCTTGGTAGAAATAACACCAATGACCGGATACGGAAAAGAAGCTGAAGCTCTGTCTATGTATAGAGACCCTGCGCTGGAAAGAGAAACTACATCCCCAGCAGTGATTGATTCATCTTGAACTAGGTATTCTTCCGCTAAGTCAGCACCGGTATTGGGTAAGTATATACACGCTTGGTTTGTGGCAACTGAACCACCAGCTACTGTAGCAATATAGTGTCCTGCACCACTTGTTTCTAAATAAAATGCGCTTGATGTGATACCTGCAACGTTAAACTTGTATGTAGTTACCGAAGCCCCCATAGTTGAATTTGCTGCTACATCATTTACTCCTCCGGCTGAATACTTGGAGCCGAATCCTGTCGTACATGCTGTGTCTTTTGTTGCGTCACTATCACTGCTGGTTGTGTTGGCACGGGTGAAACGAAGTTTGGCAGTATTTGAAACACATGCTTGGTTTGTGGCAACTGAACCACCAGCTACTGTAGCAATATAGAATCCTACACCACTTGTTTCTAAATAAAATGCGCTTGATGTGATACCTGCAACGTTAAACTTGTATGTAGTTACCGAAGCCCCCATAGTTGAATTTGCTGCTACATCATTTACTCCTCCGGCTGAATACTTGGAGCCGAATTCTGTCGTACATGCTGTGTCTTTTGTTGCGTCACTATCACTGCTGGTTGTGTTGGCACGGGTGAAACGAACTTCATTATTCCCTACCGTGGCCCAACTAAGAACACCGGAACCGTTAGTAGCTAACACTTGGCCAGCTGTGCCATCAGCAGATGGCAATGTGTAAGTTGTTGACCCAGCCGCGGCGGCCGCAACTAAGCCAACATAGCCGGAGCTAGAGCCGGACAGGCGCAGAGTTCCTTTAACATCCAAGGCAGAACCCGGCGCCGTCGTGCCGATGCCGACGTTGCCCCCAGCAAAGGTAGCAGCATAAAAGGTCGTGTTGGCTAAGGTTCCTGGATCAGCTATGGCCAGGCCAGTCCAGGTACAGGCGCCAGTAGTACAAGCGGTTTTGGTGGGCGTGGCAATGTTAATGGCATTGATGCTTTTCGTGCCAGCGCCAGTGGTATTGATAGTCGAGGCAATGTTTAAGCCATTGGTGGTGCCGCCATTGTTGGCATTGGTCGAAGCATCGGTAAAGGTGATGGAGGCTAAGCTGCCAACATCATTTAAAGCAGTATGGACATAAGTCGCTCCGCCTAAAGCCAAGACTGATCCGGTGGTCATGGCCGTACCCCCGCCCATAGTCATACCAGTCTGGGTAGTCAAGGTCCCCCAATTCCAGACTTGAGCAAAGTTAGCGTTGGCTAAAGTGTTAGTGGCAGTGGCGACAGTCAGGCCAGAGAGAGAAGCCCCGGCAGCAGTCCACGAAGGAGCAGTCGTCGTTCCATTACTCTGTAATACCTGTCCGGCAGTACCATTAGCTAACATGGCAGTTACTCCGGCAGAGGACTGATAAGGAATCTGTCCACCCAGTCCAGCCGCTAGATTAGTAGCAGTTCCGGCAGTTAAATTTGCGGCGGTACCGGTTAAATTAGTGGCCACACCAGAAGCTGGAGTTCCCAAAGCTCCTCCAGAGTAAAGTAAAGTTGAAGATGCGTCGGGTAAAGTAAATGTTTTCTCACTTGTCGTCGGACCAGAAAATTTAGTAAATCCATTGCCGGTGCCTCCGTAACCGGAGGTAATGATTGTTCCATTCCAGACTCCGGTGGCTATTGTACCTACACTAGTTAGAGAAGAAGTTACAACACTTGAGTTAAGCGTGGTGCCGGTCAAAGTTCCAGCTGGAGCAATGACGGCAGCAGTTGAAGCAGCGGTCAATCTTCCTTTAGCGTCAACCGTGAAGGTTGGAATCGCTGTCGATGAACCGTAAGAAGCTGCAGTCACAGCGGTATTGGCTAAGGTGGTAGCGAAAGATCCAGTACCACTGCCTGTGACATCTCCGGTGAGAGTAATTGTCTGGTCTCCCGTGTTAGCACCGCTAACTGACACCGCTCCAGCTCCAATCGTTAAGACCGAGGTATTGACAGCATTAGCTGTTAAGGTAAGTGTGCCGGTGTTGACGGTGAGAGCCGTCGTTAGGGTGGCGTTGGCGACTGTGGCAGAATTTCCCGTAATACTAATCCCTGCGGTACCAGCCGAAATATTAGCAGCGGTTAAGCTTGTTAGGTTTGCTCCTGTGACTGCTCCGAATAATCCAGACCAGGTGCCAGTGGTAATAGTGCCCACGGAAACTAAAGAAGAAAGTGTTGCCACATCAGTCGCCACTAAGGTCTTGGTGCCGGCTGGGAAGGTGGAATTAGATGTGGCAGTGGCAGTAAGGGTTAAGCCAAAGTTGCCAGAAGTGATCAAAGAAGCCGAAACGTTGTTGGGGATAGTCAGAGTTCCGGCAGTGGTAGTAATAATTAAACCATTGATTGAGGTTGCAGTAGCTGCTCCCAACGCCGGAGCCACCAATGTCTTGTTGGAGAGAGTCTGAGCCAGGGTAGTGAAAGTAAAAGTATCAGCCGCTCCAGCAAAGTTAGGAATAGTCAAAGTAGTTCCACCGACTGTTTGGGCAGTCAAGGCAATGGTGGCTAATTGTCCATTGGTTAAGAGAAGTGGTGAAGCGGCAGAGGTGGCTAGAGAAGTAGCTGAAGCTACACCCAGAGTCGGGGTGACCAGTGTCGGAGAAGTTCCAAAGAGCAAAGCTCCTGAACCCGTCTCATCGCTGATGACGCCTGCTAGTTGAGCGGAAGTCGTGGTGGCAAAAACAGAAAGATCATTCGTGCTCAGGGTTAGGGTTCCGGTGGCATTGGGGAAAGTAATGGTTCTGGCAACAGTCGGATCAGTCACAGCCAGAGTGGTCTTAAAACTGTTGTCCGTGGCTCCTTCCAAAACTATGGGAGAAGCTCCCAGGATCCTGCCAGTTAAAGTAATCGTATCGGTCGAAGCGTCTCCCAGAGTTGTATTATCCTGCACGGTCAAGTTCCCGCCAATGGTAGTGGTTCCGGTGGTGTTGACGGTAAAGTAAGTTGTCGTCCCATCCCAGATCCGGAACTTGCCAGTGGCCGGGTCAACCGAGAGTTTGTACTCCTGGGCCGAGGAACACTCAGAGGAGTTACAAACCACTGACAGGGAGTTGGGACCGACGTAAAGATGCTTGAATCGGTTAGTCGAGGAGCCCAGGTCATAGAGGTTATCGGCAGAGGGCGAGATGGTGCCACTCAGGGTGGTGGCCCCAGTTACAGCCAAGGAGCCATTGATGGTCGTGGACTTAAGAGAAGTGGAGCCCCCGCTCTGGATAAGGTCTGAAGAAATATTTAGGGTATTAGCGGAGAGGGTGGTGAAGCCGGCAATGGAGCCAATGCCGCCGATAGAAGAGTTGGATTGAATAGGGGTCGAGCCAATGGTAAAGCCGGCAGGACCCTGGATGCCAGAAGATCCCATTTCTCCCCTCTCGCCCTTGTCGCCTTTGAGCAGTTGCTTTAAGCTATCTGACTTGGTGATTAAGTCTGTCAGTTCTTGTTCTGTTAAGCTTGCTTTGACTGTATAGTTGTTGATCTCGCGGATGATCTGAGTCGTGGCCTTGGATTGGGCAGTTTGGATATTAGAATTTGGAGCCTTTGAATTTGTTTCGGATTTCGGATTTAGGATTTCGGATTTCTTTTGTATGCTTTCCCCTGCTACTTGGGGCTGTGGTGCGTGCTTGTCCGCCGTAGCTTCAGCGGAGGCGGAATACGTGATATGTGATACATAACTTAAGAAAGAGGAAACATGTTTGGAAAGATCAGAGAGAGTGATTGGTTTAATAAGACTAATAGGCTTACTGTTCTTGATAATCTTATAATCCCTGACATCAAATAACCCCCCCCCCAACGCTATATTCGTGCCTGCGAAAGACAGGCTAAAAACCAAAACTGATGACACAGCCGCAAGCTTAAACACCCTGACTGTTTTAGGTTTAATTTTCACAGGATTTTGATTGGGTTTTGGTTTCTATACGGCTAAATAATAAGGGATTATGAGCTATTTTGGCTCTAAACCTTAGTTAGCTGATTATTTCTTATATTATTATAGCATACATTACAAATTATTGCAACAGCTGCCAGGTTTGCCTGGAAACTTCCCAGCCGCCGGCCGGCCCGGATGAAAACTGGGCGTTGGCAAGCCCTGAATCATAAGTCACGGTCGCGTTATTATTCAAATGAATCTTATACGCGGTCAGCTCCTTAGCACCCGCACTGTTGGAAACCTCGATAACGCCAGTACCTGCGTAAAAAATGGCGCCGGTGACGTTATTGGAAATATCAATTGCTTCTTCAGAAATGTTGTTACGTTGCGACAGGACAAGCATGAAACTTCCCGCGGTTCCTGACCCCAAAACTTGGGCGTTGTTGGAAAGATCGATTTTGCCAGCGCTCGAACTGCCGGAAACTCCGGCAATAACCACGCCGGACGTACTGCCGTAAGACGAGTCTAATTTTATAGTCCCGTTGTTGTTGATGCTGATCTTGCCCGTGACCCAAAGCGTACCCGTAACTTTTAACGTCGCGTTATTGTTAATCGTCAAATCGCCGTTAATTTTTTTGGGTCCCAACGAGACCGTGCCGGAAATGCTTTGATCCCCAACAACACCGCCGGCAGTGGCGTCCGCGGTCCAGGTGTCAATTTGCGTTTGGCTGATCGGCAAATTTTGAGTGACCGGATCAGCCGGGACATTATTATTCGGAGTCGTCGAGGTTCCTCCCACCGTGCAGGAGGTCTTGGTGTTGTAAACCGCGTTGCCGCCGATGGTACAACTGGACATAGAATTTACCGAAACACTGCCGCTAACCGTACTGCCGGTCAAGCTGTAAGCATTGACAGTCGCGCCGACTGTAGAATTGGAAACTATATGAGCATTAGCGTTGGCGCTGACTGTGACGCTGTCAATCTTGCCGCTACTGCCCGCGGAGAACGCGGTGCCAGAAATAGCCGCGCCGGATGAGCCTAAAACCTGGCCGTTGGAATAGACATTGCCAACAACCGAGGAATTGTTGTCCATTTGCAAACCGCCAGCGCCGATTTGTACTCCGTAATTAAACGAGACATTGGTTGTGCCAGTGTTGAGGGTCAACTGCACACTCCGATGCGCCGTGGGATTGGTGGCGTTGGGCACGTAGCTGTCCACTTTCACCAGTTTGGAACTGCCGCTTAAATTGGTAATGGTTACGGTGTACACGCCGTTGCCGTAAGTAGCATTGGTTTCGCCTGTGTAACCGCTTTGGTTGTTAAGTTTCCAAACCGCCAGTTCCGCTCCGGCTTCGGCAATGCTCAATCCCTGCACGCGGCCCAGCGCTTGTCGATGTGATTTGGTCTGCACCCCAGCGTAGCCCACGAGCGACACCACAATCGTGGTCACAACAGCCATGAACACCAAAGCAATAAGAATAATTTGCCCCGATTGAGATAAATCCGAAGCACGAAATCCGAAGCACGAAACAAATTCGAATTTCAAATGTTTTAATGCTCTAAACCTGGGTTTTGAATTTAATATTTTGGTCATTTGATATTGTTTAGGATTTCGATATTCGATATTCGGATTTCTAATAAGCCCTTAAACTCGCCTTTGACGACGCGGTGATCGCGCGATTTTGCACGCCGGCGTTTTCCTGCACTGTGATATCAGTCGTCACCTCAGTGACCAAAGCGTAATTGGCGTTATTCGGGGTAAACGTCAAGCCATTGACATTATTGGCCAATTTTTTTATGCCCCCGGCGCGGACGCTGGAAGCATCTGGAAAAACCCGGCGGAACAATCCGTTGCCGGATAAATAATAAACGACATGATCAAATTTGCCCGCGACTAACTGGTTGGAACTATTCACGGATTGGATTTGCAAAATCAAAACTTGGCCGGTGGCCGTGTAAGTGGAATAAGTCGCCAGCGCGCGATTGGCTTGACGAACATATGAATCAATGTCATCCAGAGCAGTTCGGGCATCGCCGGTCACGTCTAGCTCCGCGGTCTGAGTACGGTAAATTCGATTATGGCCGATGAAGAGACTGGTCAAAACAATGCTGATAACTGAAAACAAAGCCACGACAATAATGAGCTCAATCAGGGTGAAGCCTTTTTGAGGTTGTAGGTTGTAGGTTGTAGGTTGTAGAGTCACGGATTGATACCTCCAGACCCTGCTAAGGTTCGCAAAACCACTGATTTGGCCACGCCGACATTCCAGGTCACAGTCACGACCAATTCTTTCATGCCACCGTAACCTGGGTAGTTCGACACGGTAAAGCTTCCCGCACCCGATGGAATTTGTGCAAGCATTGGGTCAGAAATCGTGCCGGAGGCAGGCAAGGAAGCGTAAGCGGTATCGCGTAAAACTTCCATTTGCTTATTGGCCGCATGGTACGCCAGATTTTCGTAGCGCAATTTGCGAGTCAAGGCCACGGTATTAAGCGCCGAAATATAAAACACCAACAGCACACTCAACATAAACATGCTGATTATGACTTCTATAAGGCTGACCCCTGACTGATGATCCTTGATTCTTGATTCCATACTAATTAATACTCTGCGTTATATTATAAATCGGCGTGACTAAAGCAATGGCTAAAACCCCAACCACGACGCCGATGACCATCATGATGATAGGCTCCAAAATCGACGACAAGTTTTTCATAATCTGATCCACTTCGGCTTCGTAAAAATTCGCGACTTCAGTCAGGACCTCGTCCGTAGTACCCGACTCCTCCCCGACTTCCATCATCTGAATGACTAAGTTGGGAAACAGTTTCGGATTTTTTTTAAAGGCCGCGGTTAGGGGTGAGCCGATTTTGACTTTCGAGGCCGCCTCCGCAATCGTTCTCTGATAATAAATATTGCCGACCACGTGTGAAGACACTTCCAGCGCTTCGACTGTGGCCATACCGGATTTAATCAATGAGGCGAACACGCGCACAAACCGCGCCAAATTAATTTTGATCACGATATTGGCAATGACGGGCGTGTATAGCACGGTGCGATGCAAAACTTTTTTTCCCGACATGGTCGAACGCCAATAAAAGAACAGTCCGATCACCACAATAAACAACAGGAGCAGTAAAATCCCATAATGCGCGAAGATATCCACGAGTCCAATCACGATTCGGGTCATGAGCGGCAGTTGAACATTCAAATCCTTAAACGTTGAAGTTAATTTCGGCAACACAAAAGTAAACATGAGAAATCCGACGATGCCTAAAGCAAACATCACAATAATCGGATAAGTCAGCGCCCCCCGTGCTTTCGACATCAAGTCATAATCGCGCTGCATTTGTTCCGAAAGATAAGTCAAATTCTGATCCAGCGTGCCGGAGACTTCACCCACCCGCACCATGCTGACAAAAATTGGGGAAAAAACATTGGGGTATTTAGCAAGCGCGTCGGCCAGCGCTGTCCCGCCTTCGACCATTCGGGAAACGTCAGTGACCACTCGGGCAAACCTCGGATTGGGCGTTTGCAAGGCCAAAATTTTCAGGCTCCGGGAAAGCGGCAAGCCGGCCTTGATCATCACACCCAAATTTTTAATAAACGTGATTTTATCCAAAAGCTTGATCGTCCGGGCGCGATCGAAAAAAGATTTGACATCAAAGCGCCGCAACACAGGTTTAATCAGCGTCGGCACCAGGCCTTGCTGGCGCAGACTGTCCGCCACAGCCTTGGATGTCTGCTCTGTGGTGACGCCCTTTTGGATTAGGCCTTCTTTAGTTCGGGCAGTGTAGCTATATTCAGGCATAAATTAGGTTGTAGGTTATAGGTTGTAGGTTTTAGGTTATAGTCTATAAACTATAACCTATCCCCTATAACCTCTTTTACTGGTCTTTACTTACTCGGACTACTTCCTCAATCGTCGTGTGTCCTTGCGTGCATTTGATAAATCCATCCTGCCACATGAGGATCATGCCCTGTTCAATAGCCTTGTCCTGAATCTGGCTGGTCGGCGCTCGTTTCATAATTAAATCCTCAATTTCTAGACTCACTTCCAGCACTTCAAAAATTCCTTTGCGGCCGCGATACCCGGTATGCCCGCACTTCTCACAGCCCTTGCCTCGGAAAAAAGTTATCTCCGTCAGACTTTTAACCTTCGCCGGGATAAATTTTTCCCGCTTCATGATTTCCAGCAAATGATCCAAATTATATTCCTTGCGCAAGGTTGCTTCGTAATCTTTATCAATCTGGTATTCCTCGCGGCAGTCTGAGCAAATTTGTCGGGTCAAGCGCTGGCCAACCACGGCGTTAACCGTTGACGCGATCAAATACGGCTCCACGCCAATGTCCAAAAGCCGCGGCAGGGCCCCGCCGGCGTTGTTGGTGTGCAAGGTTGACAGCACCACGTGGCCGGTGAGCGCGGCGTGCACGGCCTCCTCCGCCGTCTCCGCGTCTCGAATTTCACCGATCATAATAATGTTCGGGTCTTGCCGCAAAAGCGCGCGCAAGCCCATGGCAAAAGTCAGGCCGATTTTGGGATTGACCTGGGTTTGGTTAATGCCGACAATACGGTATTCAATCGGGTCTTCAATGGTGGAGATATTGACCGACTTGGTATTGAGCATGGACAAAATCGTATACAGGGTGGTGGACTTGCCCGAGCCAGTGGGACCCGTGACCAGTAGAGCGCCGTGCGGTTTTTTGACATTGCGCTGAATGACTTCGTAATTACGATGAATAAAACCCAATTCTTCCAAAGTTAGGGCCTTGGTTGATTCGTCCAAAAGCCGCATGACGACTTTCTCGCCGTCAAAAACGGGTATCGTGGAAACTCTTAAAGAAATATTATAGTTATCCTTTTGGACTTTGAACCGGCCATCCTGGGGCAAGCGATGCTCGTCAATCTTTAAGTTAGCAATAACTTTAATCCGGGCAATGAGCGCGGGCTGGATGACTTTCGGCAGAGTCATAACATCGTGCAGTACCCCGTCAATCCGGTAGCGCACCATGACTTCTTTTTCGCCGGGTTCAATGTGGATGTCCGAAGCTTTCTCAAAAATCGCGTATTCCAACAGCGTATCCACTACCCGCACCACGGGAATCTCTTCGGCCATTTCCTTGAGCTTCTCCGTGACTGATTCGGTGTTGGGAGTATCCGATTTTTCCTGCTTGGAAACAATCTTGGCAAACTCCGCCTCCAGGCTGGTGTGGTATTGCTTCAAGCCGTATTCCAGGGAACTTTTGCTGATGATGAAAGGCACGACCGTCAGATCGGTTTTCTTTTTGATGGCATCACGGGTTTCCAAATCATCCGGATCAGTCATGCCGATGTTCAATTTGTCTTTCTCGCGGCTGTAAGCAATGACTTTGTGCCTGCGGGCAATAGGCTCCGGCACCAGCAGGAGGACTTCTTTCGGAATCTGTTCCAGATCTTTCAGATTCACGTATTGGACATCATAAAAAGCCGCTGCCAATTCAGTCAGCTTTTCCTCGTCAATGATTTTTTTGTCAATCAACAGATCTTCAACTGCCACTTTTTTGGCTTTGGCTTCTTCCAAAAAAGCGTCCCAGTCAGTAGTCGTGACTATTTTCTTGCTAACCAACGTGCGTTTTAATTGTTCAGGATTAAATGCCATTTTTTCGAGATTTTGTTTCTAAATTTGGAAATTATTGCCTTTATTATATCATAATTTCCACCAAAAACCAAAACGCCTCAACTGGTTGCTGAGGCGTTTTTGAGATTCCAGAGTAAATACTAGATTCTAGATTTACTTAGCGATTCCACCATCATCATAGTTGGCCAAATCAGTATCACTGACTTTGACCGCTTTGGCTATGGAAAGCTTGAGTTTCTTAAGCACGGCCATGGATGGAATACCCTTCTTGGAATCACCAGAGACCACATAGTAGGTGGATCCACTACCCTTCAACAGAGTATTGTTGGGGTAACCCGCGACTTTGCCCACTGGTTGTGCGGACAATTGGGACGCGGAAATAGTCTTGACGTTGGAGAACTTCAATCCCCGAGCCTTGAATATAGCCGGCGTATTAAACGGTCGGAGGGTGCCGTTGATGACCAAGTACACAGTTGAATTGCCTGCGACCTGGACTAAGGAACCGTTCTTGTAGCTGCTGGTTCCCGCAGGAGCCGAGCCGGAACCACCCGGACTGGAGCCTGGAGTAGGGGTCGGACTTGGACTCGGAGTTGTCTTAGGAGCCGGGCTTGGTGAGGGCGCGGGAGACACTGCTCCACCACCACCGCCTCCGCTAGAATTCGCCACGGCCGTAATTGGGAAGGCGCTGGTGGCGGCTGATTCCGCGCTAGACGCATTCACAGCGCTAACCTTGAAGTAATAAACTGTTCCGGCTGTCAGGCCCGTAGCCGTATAATTGACGCTGCTAGTTGCGGCCAAGAGCGGGAAAGTGGAATTGTCAGTCGAGCTGTAAACGTTATAGGTGGCGGCATTGGTGACTGCGTCCCAACTCAGATAGATGGAAGTCGCAACACTGGTGTTGCCCGCGGCAAACGCGGTCGGAGTACCCGGAGCACTAACCGAGGATGGAACCAATGGGGCAAAATCCGAAAAGTGAGTCACAGTGGCGGTTAAAGTGTTGGCTGTAGTATCAACAGTAGTTGCCAGCGCATCATAAGTTTGCGTGGCGTCATTCCAGGTGCCAATCACCAGGTTGGCTTCCAAAGCTCCAGAGGGCAGGTTAGCCTCATCATATGGAATGACAATGGTTACACTGTCGTTTAGACTTGAGACTTTCGAGCCACTGGAATCAACTGCGGAAATAGTCACCGCATTCTTGGACAGAATTGCGCCGCTTGGAGGATTCGGCATTCCAGTATTGACTTTCGTCGTGACCGTTGCCGCGTTACTGCCCGTGCCCAAGGCATTGGCCGGAATGTTTAATTTGAATTGGCTACCAATATCCGTATTGGTCAAGAAACCTCCAGTATTCGGGGCGACTGTTTCCGGCTTTTCCGGCTTAACAGTGAAGTTGGCAATCGCCGTCAAAGCAATATTTTGGCCGCTTGGACTATTGTTGTTTACTACTACTGGCAGAGGACCTCCCTCGTATCCCGGGGCGTGCGCTCTTAAGGTCAAGGTTCCATTGCCTACTGCCAGCGAATAAGCGCCGCTGGCATCGGTTTGCGCCACCGCGTATCCTCCAGCTCCATCGGAGGCGTCAACAAAGGCATTGGATACGGCTCCGGTGCCGGTAATGCTAATCGTCCCGGTAATGGTTCGTGTGGCTAAAGCTAAGGCGATTGTGCCCACAGCTGTAGCGGCCGTCACCGTAGCGGTTGACTCGGCCGGAGATTTGTATCCGGGTTTGTCAACTCTTAATCGGTATAAGCCGGCTGGGACGCTTACGGAAAATGTCCCGTTGGAAGCAGTCTGTCCGCCGATGAATACCTTATTAGTGCTGCCGGTTGGCGTGCCAATCAAAGATACCCAGGCGCCGGAGAGATTGGACGTCCCGTCGGTCACAGTGCCGGTTACGGCAAAGGTTGCGCCGGCCGAGGCCGTATAAGTAATAGTTCCATCAGCGCTGACGTTAGCTGTTTCGCCAAGCTTGCCATAAGCCGGATGACCTGCGCGTACTGTGTAAGTACCCGGAGGAACTTTTACGGTATAAACAGAGTATATGGTAGAAGTGGTGCTGACATTGGTAGAGTTACCACGCCCGCTTGAGTCACGCACGTCCACTCCAGCTCCGCTAATGCCATTTGCCCCATCGGTGATCCTGACTGTAACTGTAACAAGCGTGCCAGCGGTACAATTACGAACTGCGGTGGTAGTACTGCTGCTTAGAGTAATCGCGCCGCCGACGGCCGAGCTATCCCCCACTCCCGGGAACATACAAGAAACATTATAAGTGCCATCCGGAACTTTGACGGTGTAAGTGCCGTCCGCCGCTGAAATGGCCATGTTGCCGGATGAACCGGTGGAAGTTTCAGCTCGGACCATCACACCCTGCGTAGCAGTTCCCCCGCTGGTGGCCGTTCCGGTAATAGTTCGGAAGGTTGTGTTTTGGGCGGAGAAATCCTGACCGGTGACCGCGCTAGTCCCAACGGAAATCGTTTTGGTCCCAAGTTTACCGAATCCGGGAGCGAATGCTTCGACGACCCAGGTGCTGTTTGAAGAAACATACAATGTATAAGCGCCGTTGGAGTCAGTTGGTCCGCCGACGAAGTTAGAAGAGTCGCCGCCGACAGCTGTGGTGTTAGAAGTGGAAGTAACCTTGCGGCCGGAAACACCAGCATAAGGAATGGCATTGCCGGAATCATCTTTGACCGTACCGGTAATAGTTAGGCTGGAAGTGTTGGCAGCCAGCACAAATGCCAGAGTTGTAGGTGTGTTAGCCGAAGCCCCAACCGTAATTTGCTTTTCCGGTACCGGCGGCATGCCCGGCTTAAACACGCCGCAAAGATAAACTCCAACAACGGTTTTGAGCGTGAACGCGCCTGAAGTATTGGTTTGCCCACCGGTCCCAAAGCCCACGGTTGAGCCGCCCATCGTCGAATTGGACACTGGCCGGCAGAACACTCCGGCGCTGGAAACCCCGGTGCCGGCAGAATCCTTGACTGTCCCGTCAATAGTTTTGTCAGCTGTTGACAGGATAAAGTTCTTACCAGTTACACTCACGGCCGCCACTACTACCTGAATGTTCGGCGGCGGCATGAAGGTAAAGTCTGGCGGAGGCGGTGGCGGAGCCCCTGGAGTAAAGAATGTTTCTGACATAGCCGGACCGACTCCTATGTTGTAAGTGCTATTTGGAGTAACTGGCAAACTGTAAGCAAGAGCGGTGCCATCTAAGGTCAGGGTCTTTTTCGTAAAACCGTTCTGGGAAGAAGCGTAAATATCTACCTTGGTACCATTGCTTCCGGTGATAGTTCCAGAAATGGTAATAGCCGCGGCATTACTCAAAGCAAAGTTTTTGGTTAAGTTGGTGGCGGAAACAGTGAAGGACTGGGGAGCGGAATTGAAGGCCACGTCAATCGCGGCAGTCGGCTTAACTCCGATCATATAATCGCCGTCAGCCAGACTGGTGAAAGTGGCAATACCAGCGATAACGTTAGTTGCGGTAGTTGCTTCCTGACCGCCGGTGGCTGGACTGAATAAGTAAACAGTTACGCTATTCACCCCTTCGCCAGCGTCATTGGTGCCGTTTGGTGGACTACCAGCATCTTTAAACACATTCACAGTGAGCGTTCTTGATCCTGCCTGGCCCAAGTAGAATGGCGCTGCTGTTAGAGTCTGTAAGGCCACCCCCGAAGCATCTTTAGTCTGGATGGTCACCGTATAACCGGCTGATGACGGCACAGTGGAGTTAACGATATTGATTAGGTCAATACACATAAAGGCATTAGTCCCAGTGGCTGCGGTGTTGGTAGTGATTGTCACGGTATTTGCATCACTATTGCCGGCAACCGAGGCAATGCCAACCACGCCGCCAGCCAGCATATTTATGTCGCTATTGCAAAAACTAGTGCCAGAAGGAGCGGCGGCCATCTTGTCAGCTGAAGCCAGAGTGAAACCAGACGGGAAGGTCAGAACGATTTGTCCGCCGGAAGGAATGGAAGTGCCGGCCAAAAAGTTTACTGTGTAATTGGATGTTGCCCCGGCGGCTCTGGACATAGGCGTCACCCTAGTTGGGTTCATGCCCTGCATGCCCGGATCAATCGTGCCGCCACCCGGACCGACGAACCCGCCAGTCGTGGTGGAACTTTGCACCATGCCCTGAGAAACATTCTTCACCGGACTGCCGGTGTCATCCATAGCATTGCCTGCCAAATCTTGAGCATTTATTGCCACCGTGATTGAATAGCGGTTGCCGTTAACCAATGGCAGGCCATTGATACGGGCGGTTTTGGTGCCGGCATCGTAAGTCACTGTCTTGCCGCCCAAACCAACCGAGGTCAGCGACGGCGCGGTAGCGTCCCCGGTGGCCAGCGTGTAGTTGCTGATATTGTCAACCGCATTGGGTCCGCCGCCGGACTTCATGCTTTCACTGAATGTTACAGCCACGCTGAAGTTATCAGCGCCACTAAATGTGATAAACGGTTTGGTCGTGTCGGCAGTCGCCGTGGTGGTGAACGCGGAAGTATAATTGGCGGCTAGCGCATTGGCAGAGAGATCTTTTACCCGCGGGTCGCTGGCACCGCCCAAGATAGTAATGGTATATTGTCCATTTGTTCCGCCTCCGGTGCTAGATTCCAGCGCCACGCTTGGAGAAAAATTAACCGACCGGCTCTGCGGATTATAGGTAACATTACCGGCGACAGCCGCGCTATTGCTGGTTTTCTTAAGCGTAACGGTGGTTGCCGAGATTGTGGAAGGATCCATGTCTTCGGAAAAACCAGCCGTGACTATAGCGCCGAGACTGATTGTGATCGCGGCATTGGCTGGAGACACGCCAAGCACTGTCGGCGCAGTTGTATCTGCCGCGCCAGAAGGAGTTTGGAAGAATAGGAAGTAGGGTTGCGTACCTGGACTGTTTAAGGCGGTTCCAGTGGTGGAAGTGGCTGTGGTGTTGACTTTGACCACATAACCCGTGCTGGCGGTGAGCGTCGCCGGCGTGAGAGTAACTGTCTTAGTCGCGGAATCATAAACTTTCGTAGTAGTCACAGCGATTCCAGGAGCGCCATTGACATTGGTGAACAAACCTATGTTGGCGGAAGCGGTAATGTCTCCGCCTCCCGAACTTGCCATATCCACGCTAAACGTCAGTCTGATAGGCGCGCCAATGGCATGGGTTTGGCTCCCGGGTTGCGGCTGGGAGGATTGGACAAAAGGCGGCGTGGTGTTGGTACCGCCAGTTGCGCCAGTGGTAAAAGTCAGAGTGTTGTTAGCAGCTAATGGATTGCCAGCGCTGTCTTTGACTCCGGTTGTTGCCGTTGCCACATAGACCGTGGACGGAGTAAGAGAACCCGGGAAGTTGTCTAGACGCAAACCAACATTGGTAATGCCAGTTCCGCCTCCACTCGCCATGTGGAAAACGTATGAACCGTTATTGGAAGCATTGGCAGTTGTTTTAGCTAGAATAATATCACCGGAACTAAAGGCAGTTGCATCAGTATTATCACTGGGTCCTTGTGGAACCGGAGTCAGTTTGGAGACTTGCGAAGAAGCCGCAAAGGTTGGGGCGGCTGATCCGCCATCAAGTCGCAGAGTGTTGGGAACAGCGCCGATGATATTTTCTGCCGCAGTAACTAAGTGCCAGGCATAACCATTTAAGTTGTCGGCATTGGCAGTAACCTTGGCAAAGACCATATCACCTTGGACAAGGTTCAAAGTAAGCTGGCTGGTGCCATTAACTGCGGCAGTGGCAGTTGGCGCTATGGCGCTAAAGCTTGATGCTCCGCCTCCTGGATGCGTATTAAAACTAGGGGCCGAACCAAGGCTATCGAGCCGCAACGCGCCCGCGTTAATCGCGGCGTTGCTTACGGCAACAGTTACCATATGCCAATCATATTTAAAGCCGGAGGGAAATGTGCTTGTATTAGCAACTATAATATCTCCCACATTCAGGTTTTTCGCAGCATCACCCACTCCCCCAGTATGATCCGCCCCCGGAGCGGCAAACTTGGTGATTTGCTGGCCGCCGAATGAAGTAAATCCGTTGACCGCAAATGTGCCGCTGGTCAAAGTCGTGTTGGTAATTACTCCCACTTCGGGTGGGAAAGTTTCGCGCTGGGTGATGACGATGTCGCCGGCAGTGGGCGCAGAGTAACCGGATGGCGGTTGGGGCACAATTGTGTTCGTCCCCATCATGTTATAAAACGCGGTCGAAGTGGAGCCGACTTTGGCAAACCGGGAACTGGCGGCAAAGGTCGGAGGAGAAGAAACTACCACGTCAAAACCATTTGGGAACGGGCGGATTCCCGCGGGTATCGGAGTACCGCCGGCGGTAAAGGTGACGTTAGTGGGATTAATGGTGGACTGGTCAATATTTTCACTGAAGCCAATGTGGATAAAAGCGGAAATAGGAACGCCGGTAGAGTTGTTGGCCGGACCGGTCGTAGTGGTGTCCACAGTCGGCGCCATAGTATCAACTGTAATAGTGTTGGTATTGGTTGGCAAGGAGGACAGACTGACCGCATCGCTGTCCGAAATAGTCACATCGGCATTGGCCCTGATACTTAAATTAAACTGCTTGCCGTTGGTGGGACTAGCCGCGGTTTTGACCACAATGTAGAAATCCGAACCAACATTGCCCGCCGTAGTGTTGTCTGCTGGAATCGCGGGTAAGCTGGCTGGAGTCAGAGTCACGGTATAGGGCCAAAAAGGCGCGGCGGACGCGCCGTCCAAACGAAGCGCTGTACCCGCAGCACCCGCTCCACCGGTAGTCGCCATGTGGAAATTATAACCAGCCAAAGGCGCGGCATTCAGAACCGCACTGGCAAAGACCACGTCCCCGGCTGTGATTGTCGGCGTGGCGGCTGTGGCCAGACCCGTGCCGGAAGGAGTAATTTTGGAGACTTGTGTTGATGTGCTAAATAGTGAAGTCGCCGCGGCCCCGTTGATTCTTAAAGCTGACACAGTTCCAGCGCCTGCCACGGTTTCTGCGGTGGTCACAAGACCCCAAGCGTATCCGCTGCCTGTAGTACCTATGACCAGATCGCCTACCGCAAAGGTTAGTCCTTGCGTCAGTTTGCCAGCGACAGAAGCATCAACAGCCGAAGTTGCTGGAGTAAAAGCAGAAACTTTCGTGATTTGATAAGCCGTGGCTGCGGTTAAGGTAGCGCCATTAATCGCAAAAGTGTTTTGATTGACGCTAGTGGCATTGGTGACTACGCCCCATGTTGGAGCAGAAGTGCCGGTTTGGAATTGCACAATATCGCCCAAGACCGGAGTCACACCGTTGGTCCACAAAGTGCCACTGTTTACTGTCCAAGGGTTAGCGCCCGAAGCGCCGGTGGTGACATTGAGTGTATTGCCCGCCCCACCGCCTAATTTAGAAATTCGGTAAGTGCCAGCTCCCAGTGCCGCGCCATTGACCGCGAAAGTTCCGGAAGTTAATGTGGCATTGGTCACATTGGCCCAGATACCGGCTGTGGTCGTGCTTTGATAAAACACGATATCGCCAACTGCCGGGGTGGCGTAGGTGCCGCTGGGAGTAATCGCGGCTGTGCCAGCTACAACTATCGTCGCGGTTTGAGTCGGTGTCAGAGCAGAGGCCCGAGTCGCGGCACTGTAAGTCGGCAAGGTCACGGCTACAACCGCGTCGCCATTGCCCGAGCCAAACACGCCGTCTTCGCCAGCTACAGCACCATCGGCATAGAGAGCCACGCCAGAAGTAGCACCGGTTGCTAAGGCCGCCAATTCCACCACCGGATCAAACCCAGCCGGACCGGCTATGGTTGCCTGTACCGCGTTGAGTGTCCGAGCTGGGCTGTGGGCCAGGTTAAGACCCAAAACCGCGGTAGCACTGCTTGAAGCCTTAATAGTCTGCCCGTTTAAGACAAAAGTATTGACCAAGGCGCTGGTGCTGATATTGGCCGCAAACGCCTCGGGCACGATGCCGAACGCCCAGATTAATGTAGAAATTACCAAAGACGCGCTCAAAACCCTCTTGAGAGTATTCATATGTTTCTCTTAATTAATATGTGTTTAAATTTTATTTCCAAAAATAACCTCCAGTATGCGGACACTTATCCACATATTGTCTATAACAAAATTATACTCCTTTTTTTATAAAAAAACAAAAGTGTAATTTGGTCTAATTGGCATTCAGCTAAACAGTGGCGCCGTCTTTGCGAGGAGGCCGGGTTTTTAAACAAAGGACTAACTTGGCGGCCGACCTGCCCGACTACCGTCAGGCGGGCGGGCGAAGCAATCTAACATCCGGCATCTTGAAATTTAGACTGCCACGCGACTGCCGATATCTAATCCTCTGAGTTAAAAGCAGTCGCTCGCAGATTCGAGGGTGGATAGTTAGCACTCAACAATTGATCAATTTTTGGTAAACGCCTACACGTCTCTTGACACAGGCTGCATACTTTTGCTACACATAACTCATGACTAACAAAAAAGAGAAAATAAAAAAGAAAATTGCTTCCTCAGTAACAGAAGAAGACAAGGTTTGGAACTCAATTGCTTCCAAACGAGATAATAAAAACGCACGCTATTTGCCACATAAAGTAGTTTACTCGGCCGCTGAAAAACGAATATAACACCCCCGTCTCTGAAGATAAAAAATTTTATTATTTAAATTTCAATCACGGTGATCTCCCGAATTTTTCGAAACTGTCGATCCCGGGTAACCAGCGGTAGTTGTTTGGTTGCGGCTGTCGCGGCAATTGCTGCGTCAGGCAATTCGAGATTGTAGGTTCGTTTGAACAACGCCGCGGTTTCTGCGAGAAAATCATCTAGCGGAATTGAAATAAAGCCTTGTAAAAAGTTTTTAATTTTTTCAGTATCGGCCGGAGTAAGTTCGGCAAAAGCCAACATTTCCAAAGTGGTGACAGTGGAAATAAAAAGCGGGCCGCGACTTCTCCATGATTGGATAGCCTCAACCACTTGTTTCTGCCCGTCCAAGTAGGCGATCAGAATGTTAGTGTCCAGTATCACTGAGAGCTAACTTAATTTGTCTTTTTAGTCTTCGGTCCCATTCTTTGCGAATCTGTTTCTGATAGCTCAAGCCATTGATTTTTCTACCCTTAAGAAGCCCAACGACGCGAATCATGCTTTCGGGTATAGGGTAGCGCAATTGTTTGGCCTCTTGCACTGTTAAAATTTTAGCTTTAGTATTCATGTATTTATACTAACTTTTCGTAAAATTTAAGTCAACTGACCAAAACAAAACACCCACTCTCTCTCGAATGGGTGTTTTGGTTAGTTATCTTAAACTTGAGTGATTACTTCAAAGCTTTCAGATAATTGACTGTGCTCTTGTCCAAGGATCCGGTTTGTTTGAGGCCCACGCTCTTTTGGAACTTCTTGAGAGCGTTCTTGGTGGCAGACCCGAGGGTTTTGGGTTTCAAATACTGTTATTTGTAATAATCCGAAAGTAGTTGTATAGTTGGAGACCCGATTATTTGTGCCAATTTTTCATCAGCTGTGACCAGGGTTGCTTCAGACAGAATTGCCAAAGCAACATAGATTGCGTCATAGACTGAAAGATGATGCTGGTGCGCTATGCGAATGGCTTCTTCTAAAATCGTGTGAATCACTTCAACTACTTGAAAAGGCAAATTTTCAAGAACCTTACATGCACTGACAACCTTTTCTGTTTCTGAACCCGCCTTGACAGTCAAAACATTTGCTACCTCATAAAAAAGAAGCGGCGGCACGATTGCGCGTACCTCGCCTCTTGCAATTTGTTCCTGCAGTAGTGAAGCTTGTGATGTGTCTTTCTCTTCGTGAAACCATTTGATCGCGACTGATGCATCGACGACCACTAAATTAATCGGCATACCGAATATCGCGGAGAACTTTTACCGCATCCCATTTTCCACTGCTCTCTGTGATTTTCTTACGGATTAATCTGGTTTCTTCCAAAATCTCAATAGAACGGACTTGTCTCCGGTTTTTAATATTTTCTATTACTTCTACTTGTTGTTTTTGAGATAATGTCATACCATTAAAATAACATTTAGATTTCTTAAAGTCAAATAACAAAACACCCACTGTCTCTCCAGTGAGTGTTTTGTGTAAGCGTTTAGGCTTAAGATTGACTTAGCTTATTTAGCCACTCCACCATCGTCATAATCCCCAAGATCATCATTGGAAACTGTTATGGCTTTCTTAAGATTCAACTTCAGCTTCTTGACTACAGCCATGGAAGGAATACCCTTCACGGTGAAACCAGAAACTAAGTAGAAAGTGCCGTTGATTTTAAGAATCGTGCCGCTGGGATAACCAACTGTCTTGCCAACGCTGGCAGCTGGGAATTGGCTGGCCGAGAGTGTTTTGACATTGCCAAACTTCAGTCCCCGGGCTTTGAATGTGGCCGGCGTATTGAACGGCCGCAATATCCCATTGACTACGAGATAGATAGTCCCGCTTCCGGCCAGTTTGACCAAGGACCCATTCTTCAGAGTGCTTGGGGTTGGTGATGGACTAGGAGAAGGACTTGGGCTTGGTGAACCTGAAGGGCTCGGGCTTGGTGAAGGAGAAGGACTTGGACTTGGTGCCGGTGATGGCGCAGGAGATCCCCCGCCGCCGCCGCCGCCGCCCGTGGAAGTTGTGCTAGTACAAGCCGCGCTCGATGGCGTGATGGTGATTGTTTCCGTGGCCAGGGTCCCGGCGGTGATTGCCAGCTGAGACGTGCCTGAAACACAAGTACTGACCACATTGGCACTGGCCCCGACGAGCCCGGAATAACCCAAGGCTCGATCCACGGAACTAATCGTGAATGTGCCGCTGATGGGAATGACCACAACTACGGTGCCGGTATTGACCACCAATGAGGTAGCCACTGAGCCGGACGCAATAGTCAAAGAAATTGCCGGGGACGTCAGCGTAACTGTCGTCGCCACGCTGTAATTGAGAGCCGCGGCAAACGCCAGAGAGCTTAGAGATAAGCTTATGCCCAATCCCAAAGCCGCACCTGCAGCTATCAACCTAGAAATGTGTTTCATATGTTTTAGGCATAATTTTTAATTTTTTAATCATTTTGTTTCTTGCCCGCCTGAAATTTTTTAAAGAAAATTTTGGCGGGTGAATGTTATATATAC
>OBEQ010267194.1_pt1 | contig 23544 bp, 27 predicted proteins | sample 1670901 | NCBI WGS metagenome assembly OBEQ01 (sample SAMEA104232315, study PRJEB22302) | groundwater metagenome | biome: forest; feature: aquifer; material: groundwater | place: USA | collected 2011-08-07 | depth 5.4 m
GAAGCGGCTGCCGCCCCTGGCCTTTGACCACCGGCGCATCGTGGACTACGCGCTGGAACGGCTGCAGAGCAAGATCAACTACACGACGGTGGGCTTCCAGCTCCTGCCGCGGCAGTTCACGCTGACCGAGATGCAGGGCTCGTACGAGGTCATCCTGGGGCGGCGCCTCGATAAGCGGAACTTCAGGCGGAAGATGCTGCAGCTGGGGATCTTGAAGGGCACGCCGGAGTTCCAGGCGAACGGCCGGCAGCGTCCGGCGCGGCTCTACACGTTCACGGAGCCGAAGGTCGTGAAGCTGCAGGAAAAGGGGATCATCGTCCCATTTTAAGATGCTTACGCAGATTCGCCGGTTAATCGCGCAACTCTCCAAGTAGATTCCGCAGATAAGGCTTTATCTGCGAAATCTGCCTTTCAAATCTGCGAAATCCCATCGAGGTCTTTTGTGATGAACACGACCGGCCACGGCCAAAACGGCAACGGGTTCACGCTAACCGCACCCGGCCGACAGACCGTGGAGCCGCCTCACTATGCCCTGCTCAAGGAGAAAATCGCGGTCTTGAAGCAGGAGTGTTCGGCGGTCATCCTGGCCCACAACTACCAGGAAGGCGCGATCCAGGACGTGGCCGACTTCGTGGGCGACTCGCTCGGTTTGGCGCGCAAAGCTCAGCAGACCGATGCGAAGGTCATCCTCTTCTGCGGCGTCCACTTCATGGCCGAAACGGCGGCGATGCTCTGCCCAGACAAGACCGTGCTGATCCCTGACGTGGCCGCCGGCTGCTCGCTCGCCGACATGATCGTACCCGGGCAGATCCGGGCGTGGCGGGCCAAGTACCCTGACGGTGTGGTCGTCTGCTACGTGAACACCTCGGCGGCGGTGAAGGCGGAGTGCGACTACTGCGTCACTTCGACGAACGGTGTGGCGGTCCTCGAGCACATCCCCGCCGACAAGGAAATCCTCTTCGTGCCGGACTATGCCCTGGGCAGCTACCTGAAAGCGAAGACCAAGCGGAAGATCCACCTCTGGAAGGGCTACTGTCCGGCCCACGCCGCCATCCTGCCGGAGCAGGTGGATGCGCTGCGCGCCGAGCACCCGGAGGCCGAGTTCCTCATGCATCCCGAGTGCGGCTGCACGACCAAGCAGATGCACCTGGCCGACCAGGTGCTCTCCACCGAGGGCATGGTCCAGCACATCAACCGCTCGAGTGCTTCGGAGTTCATCATCGCCACCGAAAACGGCCTCCTCCACCGGTTGCAGACCCAGTACCCGGAGAAGCGCTTCTATCCCGCCAGCGAGCACGCCACCTGCCACCACATGCAGCGCAACACGCTCGAGAAAGCGTTCATGTCGCTGGTGACGATGCAGCACGTGGTCAGCGTGGACCCGAAGATCGCCGAGCGGGCGGTCAAGCCGATCGAGCGGATGCTGGAGATCGTCTGAAAAGCTGGTGGGGAGTACGCAGATTGAACGGGCGGATTTCGCAGAGATAGGCTATCTGCGACATCAGATTTTCATCATCTGCGAAATCACTCCTAGCAGTTTCTCAAGATCACTCGGCTCGTCAATCGCCATCCCCTTCACCGAACCGTCAATCTTCCGCAGCATCCCCGTCAGCACCCTTGCCGGTGGGAACTCCACGGTCGCCGTCGCCCCCGCCTGAATCAGCGCGCGCATCGAGGACTCCCAGAGCACCGGGCTGACGATCTGCTTGACGAGCAGCTCGCGGATCTGTGATGGGTTCTGCGTGGGCTTGGCGGTGGCGTTGCTGACGACCGGGAAGACGGGCGCTCTGAGCTCGACCTTGGCCAGCGCCGCCTTGAACGCATCGGCCGCCGGCTGCATCAACGGGCTGTGAAACGCCCCAGCCACTTCGAGGCGAATGGCGCGCGTGGTACTCCGCGCCTTCGCGAGTCGCTCGGCCTTCTCGATCGCCTCGACGGTGCCTGAGAGCACCACCTGCTCCTGCGTGTTGTAGTTGGCCCCCCATGCGCCGGACTCCCGGCATATGACCTCCACCTCCTCGGCCGGCAGGCCGATGAGTGCGAGCATCGCCCCCTTCGACTGGACGGCGCAGGCAGCCATCGCCTCGCCGCGCGCCTTGATAAGGTAGAAGCCGTCCTCCAGACTGAACGCCTTGGCCGCGGCCAGCGCCGTCAGCTCCCCGAGACTCAACCCGGCGGCACCCACCGGCTGGAGCGAAGCGGGTGCGTGGCGCAGGAACGCCGCGAAGGCGGCGAGGGAGGTCGTAAAGAGGGCGGGCTGGCACTTCTCGGTCTTGGTCAGCTCTTCAGGCGGTCCCTCGAAGCAGAGCGCGGTCACGTCGAAGCCGAGCCGCGCGTTGGCCTTCCGGTAGACCTCCTTCGCCTCGTCGGAGGCGTCGTAGAAGGCCTTGCCCATGCCAACACGTTGAGCACCTTGTCCCGGAAAGAGATAGGCGATGCGGGCCATGTCGTTAGCGTCTAGCGTTCAGCGTGGAGCGTACAGGAAGCACTACCACTGCAGAAGGATAGAGCCCCACGTGAGGCCGGCGCCGAAGGCGACCATGACGACGTGGTCGCCGCGCTTGATGCGGCCCGTCTTGACCGCCTCGTAGAGCGCGATCAAATTCGATGCGGCCGAGGTATTGCCGTAGCGCTGGAGGTTCATGAACACTTTCTCGCGCGGGAGGTCCGCCCACTTGACCACCGCCTCGATGATGCGGACGTTGGCCTGGTGCGGGATGAAGCAGGCGACCCGCTCCGGCTTGACCTTCCCCTGCCGCATCACCTGCTTAGCCGAGTCGGCCATCCGCCGCACCGCCACTTTGAAGATTTCGGTGCCGTTCATCCGGAGGAAATGGAGCCGCTGGTCGACGGACTGGTGCGAGGGCGGGTGTTTCGAGCCGCCGCCGGGCATGTAGAGCAGCTCCGCCGCCCGGCCGTCGGAACCCATGTCAGTCGCCAGGATGCCGCCGCGCGTGACCGGCTGGAGGACGCAGGCGCCGGCTCCGTCGCCGAAGAGCACGCACGTCGAGCGGTCGGTCCAGTCGATGAAGCTCGAGAGCACTTCCGCCCCGATGACGAGCGCGTTGCGGTAGCGCCCGGTGAGGAGGTACTGCTGGGCGGTGATCATGGCGAAGACCGAGCCCGAGCAGGCGGCCGAGAGGTCGAAGCATACCGCCTGGGTCGCACCGAGCCGCTGCTGCACCAGGCATGAGGTAGACGGAAAGAGCATGTCGGGCGTCGTCGTCGCGACAATGATGAGCTCGACGTCCGGCGGCTTCAGCTTGGCCTGCTTCAGCGCCTGCCGGGCCGCGGCGCAGGCCAGGTCGCTGGTCGTCGTCCCCGGAGGGGCGATGCGGCGCTCTTCGATGCCGGTGCGCGTGCGGATCCAGTCATCCGAGGTGTCCACCATCTTCTCGAGGTCGCGGTTGGTGAGCACCGTGGGCGGCACGTGCATGCCCAGACCGGTGATGCCGATGCGGCGGGCGCTCCGGCGGCGGGCGGCGGGCATAGCCTGGGTTACGTGCTCTTGACGTGCTGGGAGTGGAGCTGGATGGCGTCCACCATGTTCTTGTTCAGCTCATGGCGGACCGATTCGTAGGCGACGCGGACGGCGTTCTTGATGGCCTTCGCGCTGGAGGCGCCATGGGCGATGATGGCAATGCCGTCGATGCCCAACAGCGGCGCCCCGCCGTGCTCGGCGTAGTCGATCTCCTTGCGCAACTGGAGAAAGGCGTCGCGGGCCAGCCACGCGCCCAGGCGCGTGATGGGGCTCATCGTGAGCGAGCGGCGCAGGAGGGCCTTGATGGCGTGGGCGAGACTCTCGGCGGTCTTCAGCGCGACGTTGCCGGTGAAGCCGTCGCAGACGATCACGTTGTACTCGCCGGTGAAGATGTCGTGCCCTTCCACGTTGCCGACGAAGTCGACGCCCGATCCTTCAAGCAGGCCATAGGCCTCCTTCATGAAATCGGTGCCCTTCGACTCTTCGGCCCCGACGTTGAGCAGGCCGACCGTCGGCCGGCTCTTGCCGAGGACGCAGCGGGCGTAGGCTTCGCCCATGAGCGCGTACTGCAGCAGGTGGATCGGGCGTGGGTCGATGTTGGCGCCGACGTCGATGAGGAGGGTGTCGCCCTTGACGCCGGGCAGGAGGATCGCGATGCCGGGCCGCTCGATACCGGAGAGGAGCCCGACGAGCAGCATGCTCGCCGACATGACCGCACCGGTGTTGCCCGCGGAGACGAACGCCTCGACCTTCCTCTCTTTCAACAGCCCGAGGCCGACGTTGATGGAGGAGTCGCGCTTCTTGCGGATGCTCGCGACGGGCGACTCGTCCATGCCGATGACTTCCGGCGCGTGGACGATGGAGAGGTTCTCGGGGCGCTTGGGGTAGCTGGCAAGGGAGCGCTCAATCGCGTCCCGCTGGCCGACGAGGACGACTTCGACGGGCAGCTCGCGCGCCGCCCGCACGCCTCCGGCCACCGTCGTCTCCGGCGCCGTGTCGCCTCCCATGGCATCGAGGGCAATCTTCATCCCGTTCGATAACCCCCGTTCGGTGAGCGATCGGCACACACCGAGCCTCCCACACCCGTCACCTTCCGCTGCCTCCCTCGCGTGCGGTATCGAACGGGATGCATCGGCGCTCCTACCGCTGGCGTCAGCTCTACGACTTGCCCTTTTTCGGCTTCTTCTCAGCTATGACGACCACCTGCCGGCCGCGGTAGGTACCGCAGCCCGAGCAGGCGCGGTGGGGCAGGATCGGCTTCGCGCACTGGGGGCAGGTGGTCAGCGACTTCGTCGCCAGCTTCCAATGGGTGCGGCTCTTGTCCCGCCGGGACTTGGAGTGTTTACGTTTGGGGAGCGCCATCGTGTTACCCTCCCTGATGGCTGCAGGCGGCAATATTGAGGTTCTGTCCGCAGACGCGGCACAGCCCCCGGCAGTCGGGGCGGCAGACAGGGATCATGGGATAGCCCAGGAGGATCTCCTGCCGGACGTCATCGGTGATGTCGACGACGTCGGCCGGCCGGACCTGATAGTTGAAGATCGCGTTGGCATGCACGGCCGAGGTGAACTCCCCCAGGCAGCGGGCGCACGAGAGCCGCAGCGGGCAGCGGATGTCCGCGGTGACCACCAGCTCCTCATCCACCTTCGTGACGAACGCGTCCACCTCGAAGGGCTCCGTGAGATGGATGTCGTCGCGGTCCATGTCTAGGGCCGCCGGATCGTAGGTGGCGTGCTCCCGCCACCCCTCTTCCGGCACCCGGCTGACCTGAATTCTCATCCGGGACTCCTCCCTCGGGAAAGCGGGCGGCATCTCACACACATCGATGTCTCCCACACGACTCATCCGCGGAGTTTCCGGCGGAGTGCCGCCGCCACGAAGAGCGGCATGAACGCCGAGAGGTCCGCGCCGAAGGCTCCGGCCTCCTTCAGGAGACGGGCGGAGACATAGGCGTAAGACTCGGAGGGCATCATGAAGATGGTTTCGACCTCGCCTGAGAGTTTGCGGTTCGTGAGCGCCATCTGGAACTCGTACTCGAAGTCCGAGAGCATGCGCAGGCCGCGGATCATGACACGGCTGTCGTGGCGGCGCACGTAGTCCACCGCGAGCGAATCGAAGTGGTCGATGACCACGCCCCGCATGGACCGGGTGGCCCGCTGGAGGAGCCGGACCCGCTCCTCCACCGTGAAGAGCGGCCCCTTGCCCGGGTTGTGGGCCACCGCCACGATCACTCGATCGAAGATCGTACGCGCACGGCGGATCAGATCGATGTGGCCGTAGGTGACGGGGTCGAACGTGCCCGGGTAGACGGCGGTCGCTTTCATCCCGTTCGATACGAGCTCCGGCTCGATGCACCACGCTGGTCGCCAGGGAAACCCGCTTGGCCAACGTCTCGAACGGGATTCATGGCACCCGATAAAAAGAGAGCACCGTATCCCCATACCGGTGCTGTGTCCACTGGTGGAGCGTTCCCACCGATACTGGCAGCTCAGTCCGGCGGTGATGTTCGATCACGACGATGCCAGCGGGTGCGAGAATAGCATACTCACCGAGGGCGTTCAAGGCTTTTCTTCCATCGTCGGAGTAGTACGGCGGGTCGAAGCAGACCAGGTCGAACGGTCGCTCGGCCACCGAGAGCTGGCGCAGGCCCCGCTCGAACTCCAGGTGGAGGATCCGCCAGGCGCCGCGGGAGAGGTCTGGCCCCAGCCGCTCCAGGTTCTGCCGGATGCACAGGGCCGCCTCCGTATCGGCCTCCACGAACGCCGAGAAGGCGGCCCCCCGCGAGAGCGCTTCAAGGCCCAGCGCCCCGCTGCCGGCGAAGCCGTCGAGCACGCGCGCACCCTCGATGGCCTGGCCGAGAATGTTGAAGAGCGCCTGCCGCACCTTTGCCTCGGTGGCGCGCAGCGTCCTGGGAGCGCTCAGCGCCAGCCCCTTCCACGCCCCACCCGTGATGCGCAGCATCAGAGCGCATCCCAAAACGCCGCTTCAGTGGCCCAGTGGCAAGATGGCGAAGTGACCAACAGCGTCAACGACATGGCCACTTCGCCACTCAGCCACTTTGCCACTCCCATATTTTTTGGACGCATCTTAGGCAGACTCGCGCCGGAATCGCGCCAGCCGCTCCCGCAGGGCGGACAGGGCGGGGTCGTTGAGCGCGGGGTCGCGGGCGATGAGGGCTCCCGCCTCGTGGCGGGCGGACTCGAGCAGTTCCCGGTCGCGCGCCAAATTGGCAAGCCGGAAGCGCCGCCAGCCGTGCTGGCGGCGGCCGAGCAGCTCGCCCGGGCCGCGCTGTTCCAAATCCCGTTCCGCCAGCTCAAAACCATCCGCGGTCTCGACGAACGCCGTCAGCCGCTCCCGCAGCGACGGTTCCCCGGCGTCGGCGATGACCGTGCAGACGGCCGGGTGCGGCCCACGGCCGATACGTCCGCGCAGCTGGTGGAGCTGGGCCAGGCCGAACCGTTCCGGATGCTCGATGACCATGACCGTGGCGTTGGGGACGTCCAGGCCGACCTCGACGATGGCGGTGGAGACGAGCAGGTGGAGCTCGCCCCGGGCGAAGGCGCGCATCGTCTGCTCCTTGAGCGCTGACCGCATCCGGCCGTGGAGGAGCCCAACGCGGAACTCCGGGAAGATGTCCGCCTGCAGGTGCTTCGCCATCTGGGCCGCCGCCCGGAGGTCCTTGGTGGAGGAAGCGTCGATAAGCGGGTACACGACATAGCCCTGCCGGCCCTGCGTAAGCTCCCGGCGAACCATCGCGTAGAGCTCATCGCGCTGGGCTTCGCGCAGCCAGCGCGTCGCGATGGGGCATCGGCCGGCGGGCAACTCGGTGACGGTGGCGGCGTCCAGGTCGCCGTAGATGGTGAGCGCCAGGGTGCGCGGGATGGGGGTCGCGGTCACCACCAGGACGTCGGGAGCCGCCGCCTTCGTCGCCAGGCGTGAGCGCTGGACGACGCCGAACTTATGCTGTTCATCGATGATGACGAGCGAGAGGCGCTTGAAGGTCACGCGACTCTGGATGATCGCGTGGGTGCCGACGACGACGACCAGCTCGCCTGCGGCGATCCGCGCGGCCAGCCGTGTGCGCTCGGACGCCTCTACCCCCTGCGAGAGCAGTCCCACCGGCACGCCGAGCGGCTCGAGGTAGGCGCTGAGGACGCGCAGGTGCTGTTCCGCGAGGAGCTCGGTGGGCGCCATCAGCACCGCCTGCCAGCCACTCTGGACTGCCGCCGCGATGAGGAACGCCATGATGATGGTCTTGCCGCAGCCGACGTCGCCCTGCAGGAGACAGTGCATCGGATACGGCCGCGCGAGGTCCGCGAGGAGCTCGGCGAGCACCCGCTCCTGACTCTCGGTCAGCGTGAAGGGCAACCGTCCGCGCAGGCCCTGCGTGAGCGGCCCATCGAGCTGGTAGCGCTGGGGTTTCTCGACCGCTGCGGTCTTGGCTCGGCGCTGGGCGAGTGCCAACTGGAAGAGGAAGAGCTCCTCGAACGCCAGCCGCCGCTGGGCGGACTGCAGCGCATCCCACGAATCCGGAAAGTGCAACTCGCGGACCGCCCGCGTCACGCCCGGCCAGCCGTGCGACTCGCGCAGGACGTCGGGGAGCAGCTCCTCCAGCTCGTCGGCGTCGCGCTCCAGCGCCGTCGCGATCATCTGCCGGAACCACCGCTGGGTGAGCCCGCTCACCAGCGGGTAGACCGGCACGATGCGGCCCATATGAATGGAAGACTCCTCCCCGGGCTCCACCAGCTCCAGCTCCGGATGGACCATCTGAAGCCGCGGCTGCCGTTCCGCCTCGCCGTAGAGGAGGCATGCATCACCCACGCGGAGTTGCTGGGCAAGGTAGGGCTGGTTGAACCAAAGCGCGCACAGGACGCCGGAGGCGTCCCTCACCGCCACCTCGACGATGGTCCGCCCGCCGCGGATGCGGCGCAGGCTCCTTGACATGATGGCGCCCCGCACCGTGACCGGTGTCCCCGGCGTGACGTCGCGGATCGCCACCAGATGGGTGCGGTCTTCGTAGCGGCGCGGCGGGTAGTAGCAGGCATCCTCCACCGTGCGGATGCCAAGCTCCGCGAGGGCGGCCAGACGATTGGGCCCGACTCCCTTGACGTACCGGATAGCGCGTTCGCGAAGGGGAGCTTGTGCAATCGGCATCGGATGGGTATAATACGGCCACTCAGATCATGTGACGATTCGACGACGGAGTCCGACCATGCGACACTGTGCCGTCTGCGGCAAACGTCCGGTCATTGGCCACCAGGTCACCCATCGCGGGATGTTGAAGGTGAAAGGCGGGGTGGGCCGCAAGACCGTCCGGGTCAACCGCCGGCGCTTCCTTCCCAACCTCCAGCGCGCGACGATCCTGCTGAACGGTGCCGTCAGGCGGGTGCGCGTCTGTACGTCGTGCCGGAAGTCCGGACGGGTGCTGGTGGCGCCTCGGAGACCCGCGCCTCGCCCAGCGTAAGCGCCAGCGCTCCCGAGGCGAGGGCGGGGCTGGCCACGACGTCGTAGACTCCCTCCGGGTCCACCACAGGGACCCGGCCTCTGACCGCTACGCGGACCGTGCCGTCTGAGACGGTGCCGGTGCGCGCAGATAAGCCCCGCATACTCACCCGGCGCAGCAGAACCGTCGGACGCGGATTCCCCTGCCCGAACGGCGAGAGCCGCGCGACCTCGCTGACCCACACGGCCTGGACCTCGCCGAGTGAGAGCTCCAGATCCACGGTGCGCGTGTTGAAGAGCGTCTCCCGCTCCTGGAACACCACCCGGGCCCGCTGGTTGAGCAACTCGCGAAACCGCTCCAAGTCCTTCCGGTGCACCGTCAGCCCGCAGGCCTGCGCATGCCCGCCGAATCGCACGAGCAGGTCCTGGCAGTCCCGAAGCGCCTCGAACAGGTTGAAGAGTCCCACCGACCGCCCCGAACCGGTTCCCTGCTCGTCGTCCATCGCCAGCGCGATCGCCGGCCGGCCGTAGCGCCGGGAGAGATGGGCGGCCAACGGCCCCATCAGGCCCCGGTGCCATCCAGCCCGGCTGACCACCATCACGTACTGGTCCCGGAAATGCAGTCGGCTCACCTGCTCCTGCGCCTGCGTGAGAATCTGACGGTGCAGCCGCCTGGTCGTATCGTGGGCCGCCCCCACCGCCGCAAGATCCTCCTCCAGCCGTTCGTCGCAGACTTCGAGGAGGACCCGCCAGACCGCCGAGACCTCGCCGAGCCGGCCGCTGGCGTTGAGCTTCGGCACAAGCTTCTTGATGACCGCGTCCGGCTCCGCGCGGGAGAGTCCAACCACCTCGCAGAGCCGCCGCAGTCCCGGCCGCCGGGTATGGACAACCTGCTCAAGACCCAGTGACACGATGAGGCGGTTCTCCCCCACGAGCGGCGCACAGTCGGCGAGCGTGCCGATCGCCGCCAGGTCGAGCCAGCCGGCCAGCCGCTCGTCGTCTGTCCCCGCCAGCGCCTGTGCCATCTTGAACGCCAGCCCGGCGCTGCACATCCCACGACCCGCCCCACCGCCGCAGTACGGGTTGATCAGCGCATGCGGCTCAGCCGAGCGCTCCAACGGGACATGGTGGTCGATGATGATGACATCGATGCCGCGCGCGTATAGCAGGCGGACGTCCTCCGGCTGATTGGTGCCGCAGTCGACGAGGACGACGAGGCGGGTCGACGCATGGGCCAGCTGCTCCACGAGGGCGCGGGGCAGCCCATAGCCGTCGGTGATGCGGTTGGACTGGCGCGCGCGCACCGAGGCCCCCAGATCGCGGAGCGCTTCATAGAGGATGACGCTGGCGGTCAGGCCGTCGGTGTCGGAGTCGCTGAAGATCAGGATGGGCTGGCACTCCGCGGCCGCCCGCTTGAACCGCGCCACGGCCTGCGCCATGCCAAAGAGAGCAAACGGGTCGCCCAGCTGGCCGAGCGACGGGCGCAGGAACCGCCCCGCCTCGGCGGAGTCGGCCACGCCGCGGTTGAGGAGCAGCTGGGCGGTGAGCGGATGGAGCCCCAGCGACCCGGCTAGCGTGCGGGCCCGGTGCGGATCCTGCGGATGGACGCGCCACACAGAGGACATTAGACGAGAGGCGCGGGTGGTCTTCCCCCGCCCCGTGTCATACGCGTTTCGGCTGAAACAGCCGGCGCCACGTAATGACCAGGGCGGAAGCGATGTAGACGGTCGAGTAGACACCCGAGATGAACCCGAAGAGGAGGCAGAGCGAGAAGTCCCGCAAGACTTCGCCGCCGAACAGGTAGAGCGCCAGCACCTCGAAGATCACGGTCAGCGAGGTCAGCAGGGTGCGGCCCAGCGTCTCGTTAACACTCAGGTTGATCACCTCGATCAAGCTGAGCTTGCGGTGGAGGCGGAGGTTCTCCCGCACCCGGTCGTAGATCACGATCGTGTCGTTGATGGAGAAGCCGGCGATCGTCATGAGGGCTGCGACCACGATGAAGTCGATCTGCCGTCCGAGGAGACACAGCATTCCGCCGCCCACCACAATGTCGTGGATCAGGGCGATGACGCCGGCCGCGGCGAAGTCGAGATGCTTAAAGCGAACCGCGACGTAGAGCAGGATGCCGACCAGCGACCAGACAATGGCCAGCCACGCTTTCTGCTGGAGGATCTTGCCGACCACCGGGCCGACACGGTCCAGGCGCACCTGCTCCGGCGCGGCAGCGTCATAGTCAGCATGGAACGCCTCCCGGGTGAGCGACGTCACCTGTTCGATCTCCGCCTCGGTGTCGGCCGGGGTACGGATGAGCCATTCGGTGGGGGGGCCGTACTGCTGGATGACGGCATCGCCCAGCCCGACCTTCGAGAGGGTAGCGCGCAGGGCGTCGGCATGCAGGGGCTGCGTGAAGCGGTACTCCTGCAGGAGGCCTCCGGTAAAATCGACGCCGTAGCGGCCGTTGCCCCGCCAGATGAAGCTGACGATTCCGAGCCCGATGATGAAGAGGGAGAGGACGTAGCACCATGTTCGCTGGGCGATGAAGTCGAGCTTCGTCTCGCGGATGAACTGCATCATCGACAACCGCTTCAGGCCGCCGGCTCCGAGCATCAGGTCGAAGGCGATCCGGGTCACGAAGATGGCGGTGAACATGCTCGCGATGAGCCCGATGATCAAGGTCGTCGCAAAACCGCGGATGGAGCCGGTGCCGAACCAGTAGAGGAAGAGCGCGGCGATGACGGTGGTGACGTTGGAGTCGAAGATGGCCGAGAAGGCTTTGTCGTAGCCGGCGCTGACCGCCAAGCTCAGCGGGCGGCCCGCCCTCAGCTCCTCCCGCATCCGCTCGTAGATGAGCACGTTGGCATCCACCGCCATGCCCAGCGTGAGGACCATGCCGGCGATGCCGGGGAGCGTGAGCGTCGCGTGGAAGTAGCCCAACCCACCCAAGATGAGCAGGAAGTTGAACGCGAGCGCGCCCACAGCCACCAAGCCGGCGAGGCGATAGTAGAGGAGCATGAAGCCGACCACGAGCACCGCCCCGACGGCGGTGGCGAGCAGCCCAGCATGGATGGAGTCCTTACCGAGCGACGGTCCGACCGTCCGTTCCTCCTCCACGATGATGGGTGCCGGGAGCGCCCCCGCCCGCAGGACGATGGCGAGGTCGTTGGCTTCCTCCCGCGTGAACCGGCCTGAAATCTGCCCCGCATCGGTGATGCGGCTCTGAATCGTGGGCGCCGACTGCACCGTGCCGTCGAGCACGATGGCCAGCCGCTTGCCGATATTGGCACCGGTCAGCCGCCCAAACGCCTTGGCGCCTTCCTTGTTCATGCGGAAGCTCACCACCGGCAGGCCGAGCTCTCCAGCGTCCACAAACGCGTCCGATAAAATGGAGCCGGTCAGCGTCTCTTCAGTGTCGAGCAGCAGCGGGGTCCCGGTCTCATCCTCGGCCAGCCGGAAGCCCTTGGGCCCATTGCCGTCGAGAGCTTGCTGGACGAGGCGCGAGTTCTCCGACACCAATTGAAACTCCAGTATCGCCGTCCGGCCGAGGAGCTTGAGCGCCCGATCGCGGTCGGTGATGCCGGGCAACTGCACGAGGATGTGGTCGGTCCCCTGGCGCTGGATGAGCGGCTCGCGCACGCCGAACTGGTCGATGCGGTTGCGGACCACCTCCAGCGCAATGCCCGTGACGTCCTTGTTGCGCGCCTCGGCCGACACCTTGGACGTGTCCACCTTCAGCACCAGGTGCATCCCGCCCTGCAGGTCCAGCCCCAGATTGATGCGCTTCGAGAGCGGGAACGTGAACCAGCAGGCCGCCACGACGACGAACAGGACGACCGGGATGCGCCACCGCAGACTGGCGGGCATTATCCCACCCCCTGCGTCTCACGGCAGCTCGTCCGACACACCCGAGGAGCCGCCGTGACTGACAAACGCTGCACCGTATTCCCGCTCTTGATGCTCATCCTCCTCCTCATCTCTTCTTCACCGTTGTCAGGGCCCCGCCAACGGCGGGGCCGGCGCAGGTGGTGGGATTACGCCTTCACCTCAGCCGGAGCGCCGGCCTTCGACTTCACGAGCCGCCCGATGGCGGAGGACTCGACCTCGATCCGGACCGTCTCATCCACGCGCAGCGTGATGGACTCGGGCCGCACGTTGACGACGGTGCCGAAGATGCCGCCCGTCGTCACCACCTCATCGTGCTTCTTCAGGTTCTTGATCATCCGCTGGTGGTCCTGGCGCGCCTTGGTCTGCGGACGGAAGACAAGCAGGTAAAAAATCAGGAACATCATCGCGAACGGGACCAGCATGGTGAGCGGTCCCGGTGACGCACCAAACGCTTCAGGCATTAGTTCAGCAACCCTCCTCTGATGACTTCGACAGGCCGGGCGACGAGCTCGTGCACGGTGGCCAGCTCCGTCTCCGGGTAGTAGTACGACAGAATCTCGGCGGCGGACCACCCCCGCCGCGCCAGCTCCGCGGCCCCCCACTGGCACATCCCGACGCCGTGGCCCCAGCCGCGGCCGTCGAGCAGAAACGCATCCCCCACCGGCGTCACGGAAAAGAGCGGGCTCCGGAGCCGGTCGAACCCGAAGAGCGAGCGGAACTCGAAGCCCGTCAGCCGCACCGTCCGCTTCGAGCCGACGATCGCGATCTCCTGCGCCCGGCCGCTCTGGGTCCGCTTCGTGACCCGCAGGGCGCTGACCGGCCCGATCGATCCGCGCGGGCTTTTCGACAGCGCCCAGCCGATATCGGCTTTCGTGAGGCGGCGCTGCCACCGGTAGAACGGCGATGCCGAGCAAAAATTGCAGACGACCCCACCCCGCAGCGGCTCCAGGTCGAAATCGCCCATGGCCCGGGCGTGCTCGGTGACCCCGCCGCAGGTCGAGTGGTAAAACGTTGGGAAGAGCCGGCCGCGGCTGAGGAGGATGAGCCCGGCGCTGGCCTTGACCGCGCGGGTCGTGGCGGTCTTCTCCTCGCTCTTGCCGCCGTAGTCCTGCGAGAGGACGTCGCCGGTCACGTCATACTCCACGTCCTCCTTCGTGAACCGCTGGTACATGGCGTAGGTCCGCGCGGCGATCGCGATCGCCTTGAGCACCTCCTCCGGCCAGTAGTCCGGCGCCTCCTTGCTGAGTACGCCCTGCAGGTAGTCTTCGAGCGCGATGTGGTTGATGACGAGGAGCGTCTGGTCTTTCTGCTTCACGATCTCGAGCGTGCCGCGCAGCCGCCGGCCGTTGAGGCTGATGGCCGCCTCGCCTCCGGACGCGACCCGGATGCCGGAGACCGGCAGGATGTTGACGCCGAACGCGATGCCGGCCGGCACGGCGCGCACCGAGACCGCCGCCAGGCGAGGCCCCTCTCGGATCGGTTGGCCGCTCTGCCGGCCGAGGATCGTAAACGGACCGTGGATCTGCAGCGACACTTCGGGGTCCGAGCGCACGACGGCGACGCGGATCGACTCAGGGTTGGGTTGAGCCGTAGCAACGGGAACAACGATGGAGAGTAGGCAGTAGGCAGTAGGCAGTAGGCAGAACACAGAAGGTCGCGGCCTGATATCGGTTGCGGCCTTCTGCTTTCCCCAGCCCACCCTTCGCGCCAGCCGGGGCGGGCTACCTTCTGCGTTCTGGACGTTCATGGTCTGAATCGCCCCGCGAGCCAGAAGATCAGACTCAGGAGGAGGCTGGCGACGAGACAGCTGGCGAGCGGGAAGTAGAACGAGCACCGCTCCCGCTGGATGAGGATGTCGCCTGGCAGGCGGCCCAGCCACGGCAGCTTCGGGCTGAGCAGCAGGACCAGTCCGAACCCGGCGACGATGGCACCGAACAGGAGCAGGGTCCGCCCCAGCGACTGCAGTTCAGGCGGCATCGCGACTCGAAATGGCGAAGAGCTCCGGCGGCGAGTCCTTCAGACGGCCAACATGCTGGTAGGCAAGGCGCGTGGCTTTGCGGCCGCGAGCGGTCCGCTTGAGCAGCCCGGCGGAGAGCAGATACGGCTCGACGACGTCCACGATCGTGTCGCGCTCCTCATTGAGTGCTGCGGCAAGCGCGTCGATGCCGACCGGCCCGCCACCGTAAAACTCGATGATCGTCTTGAGCACCTTGCGGTCGAGGCCGTCCAAGCCGAGATCGTCCACCCCCTGCGCGGCCAGCGCGGTGAGTGCCACGTCCTTCGTGATCTTCCCGCTCGCCTTGACCTGCGCGTAGTCGCGCACCCGGCGCAGGAGCCGGTTGGCGATGCGGGGCGTGCCGCGCGAGCGCTCGGCGATCGCCTGAAACGCCTCCGGCTCGACACTGATGCCCAGGATCTCCGCCGAGCGCGTGAGGACCTTCACGAGGTCCTCCGGCCGGTAGAATTCGAGGTGGTACACCATGCCGAAGCGGCTGCGCATGGGGTTGGACAAGAGCCCGGAACGGGTGGTGGCGCCAATCAGCGTGAAGCGCTTGAGGTGGAACTTGATCGTCTTCGCGTAGGGGCCTTTGTCGATGACGAAGTCGATCTCATAGTTCTCCATCGCCGGGTACAGGAACTCCTCGACGACCTTCGAGAGCCGGTGGATCTCATCGATGAAGAGCACGTCGCCCTGCTCGAGGTTGGTGAGGATGCCGATCAGGTCGCCCGCGCGCCCGATCGCTGGGCCGCTCGTCGCGGTGATCTTGGCGCCCAGCTCGTGGGCGACGATGTGGGCGAGGCTCGTCTTGCCCAGGCCCGGCGGCCCGGCGAGGAGCAGGTGCTCGAGCGCTTCACTGCGCCGCTTGGCCGCCTGGATCGCGACGCGCAAGTTCTCCACGACCTGGTCCTGGCCGACGAACTCCTCGAACCGCTTGGGCCGAAGGCCGATGTTGAGGACCTGGTCGTCGTCGGTCTCGGCCCCTCGACTCGTCCCGCCGACGGCGGGGCTCGCTCGGGATTCCGCCCCGCGGGGCTTCACGGGCGGTAGTGCGCCGCTTCCCAGCTTGAGGAGTGCTTCGGCCTCTGACGAGGCCTTGACGCGCGGCGGCGGGGTCACGCGGGGGTCTCCACCGTGGGACGCGTCCGGCGCGCCGGCGCGCCAGCCTGCCCTCCCGGCCCGCCTTCCCGTGTCGATAGGGCCGTGGCGGCCGGCGGCTCCTGAGCGGGACGCCGCTGGCGGTACACTTCGTTCAGCAGCTCTTCCGAGGATTTCATCGAGGGGTTGCGCGTGAACGCGGCCTGGACCATCTCTTTGGCCTCGCTCTTCTTGTATTCGAGCTGGACGAGGACCGCGACCGCTTCTTCTTCGAACGTGGCCTCGCCAGCCGTTGGAGCCTCGGCAGCAGTCTCCTTGGCCTGGATCAGGCCGTACTTGCCGACCCGGCCCTGCAGTTTAGCCACGATCTCTTTCGCGCGCTGCTCTCCGATGCCGGGCAGCGAACGCAGCATGGCCAGGTCGCCCTGGTCGATCGCCTGGGCGATGAGCGGGATCGGCTGGGCGAGCGCCTTGAGTGCCGCCCGCGGGCCGACGCCGGACACGGAGATGAACCGCACGAAGAACTCGCGCTCCACTTCGTTGAAGAAGCCGATCAGCACCGGAATGCCCCGCCCCACCTCGAGCTGCTGGTAGTGGAACGTGACCAGCTCGAGCTCGCCGCCGGGGCCGGTGCGCTCCGGCACGGTCCGCAGCAGTGAGGCGGGCATCAACACCTCGTAGGAGATGTCCTGCACCTCGAGGAGCAACCGATGGTCGCCGATCTCGCGCACGATGCCGCGCAGTCTGGAGATCATCTGTCGATTCCCACCGGCAGCCGCCGGTTCTGCGAAGCCGTGTGGGCGTGCACGATGGCCAGCGCCAGCGCATCGGAGGCGTCCGCGCTCCAGCCCGCGTCCGACATGCCGAGCCACTGGCCCACCATGCGGGCCACCTGGTCCTTGGTGGCATGGCCCCGTCCGGTCAGCGATTTCTTCACTTGGGTCGGCGGGTATTCGGCGAGTGGCAGGCTGTGGTCGCGGGCCGCCAGGCAGGCCGCACCCCGCGCATGACCCATCAGGGCGGCGGTCATCACATGCGCGTGGTGGGTGAAGAGCTTCTCCAGCACCACGATGTCGGGATGGTGGCGGACGATGAGGTCGGCGAGGGCGTCCCGAATGATGCCGAGCCGCTCTTCAAGCGGCTCATGCCGCCTCGGCCGGATGTCACCGGCAGCGATGAAGCGCATGCGGTCAGTCCCGATTTCCAGGAGGCCGTAGCCCGTCGCGTTTAACCCCGGGTCCACGCCCATCACGATCATCCCTCACGCGGAGGTACTGTGTTCGGTGAGCAGGACGTCGGGGATGTCGAAGTTCGCGTACACGTGCTGGCTATCCTCTTGGTCCTCCAGCGCGTCGAGCAGTACGAGCAGGGTCCGGGCTTTCGCCGGGTCGTCCACTCGCACGGTGGACGCGGGGAGCAGGCTCAGCTCCGCCGACTCCCACGCAAAACCCGACTGCTGCAGCGAGAGCTTGACCGCCTCGAACGACTGGACCGGCGTCGTGACGGTGGCTTGCTCGCCGTCGACCGTCAGGTCCTCAGCACCCGCCTCCAGTGCGGCCTCCATGAGCCGGTCCTGGTCGAGTCCCGCAACACTCAGCAGCATCAGTCCCTTCTTCTGGAACAGCCACGAGACGCTGCCGGCCCCGGCGAGGTTGCCCTCGTGCTTCGAGAAGAGGCTGCGGATCTCGGCGCTGGTGCGGTTCTTGTTGTCGGTCAAGAGCTCGACGAGGATCGCGACCCCGCCCGGCCCGTAGCCCTCGATCACCATCTCCTCGTAGGCCGTGCCGGGCAAATCGCCCGTGCCACGCTTGATCGCCTTCTCGAGGACGTCTTTCGGCAGGTTGGCTTCGCGGGCCTTCTGGACGGCGAGACGCAGGCGCGGGTTCGCCTCAGGATCACCGCCGCCGAGCCGGGCCGCGGAGGTGAGCTCCCGAATGACTTTCGAGAACACCTTGCCGCGCTGGGCATCAACGATGGCCTTCTTGTGCTTGATGCCCTTCCATTTGGAGTGTCCAGCCATATGGAGTTCCGTCGGTGAGAGTAGCGCTAGTATAACACCGGCTAGAATGTGAACTCAAGCTGTGGCTGGGGCTCGGCGGGCCTGCGGAATGTCTGGCGCTGGGGCACCGCATCCTCCTCATCGCGGTTGAACCCCAGACGCTTCGTCCACACCTCCCACGTCCGCTCCACGATCTCCCAGTACTGGCCCTGCCCTTCGTGCCGGCGGCCGAAGCGGCTGTCGTAGAGCTTGCCGTCGCGTGTGTCCCGGATGCGGTGTTCGATTTTCGCGGCGCGCAACGGCAGCTGCTCCCGCAGGCGGTGAAAGAAGACCGCCTTCACGCTCCCGGGCAGCCGCAGCAGCGTATGGAACGCGAACGACGCTCCGCATCGTTTCGCCTCCTTCAGCAGACCCGGGATATCGGCGTCGTTCAGGCCGGGGATGACGGGGGCGACCCCGATGCCAACGGGGACTCCGGCCTTGGCGAGGAACTCCATCGTCTCAAACCGCCGGCGGATCGTGGGCGCGCCCGGCTCGAGGCGCCGCGCCGTCTGCTCATCGAGGAACGGGATGCTCAGTGACACGCTGACCGACGCCTCGCGCGCCAGCGCAGCGAGCAGCGGGGCATCCCGCCGGATGAGCAGCGACTTCGTGATGACAGCGGCGGGGTTGCGGTACGCCAGGCAGACCTCGAGACAGCCCCGCGTCAGCCGCCACGCGGCCTCCAGCGGTTGGTAGCAGTCGGTCACGCCGGAGAACATGATCAGCTCGCCCCGCCACGACGGCCGGCGGAATGCCTGCTCCAGCAGGTGGGGCGCGTTGCGCTTGACGAAGATCTTCCGCTCGAAGTCGGTGCCCGCTCCGAAGCCGAAGTACTCGTGGGTGGGGCGAGCATAACAGTTATGGCTGACGATCCCGTTTGCGATGAAATCGCCGGTACCGCTTGTGACGTCGAACATGGGCAGCTCAACGCCGAGCCGCTGCACATTGACGACGCGCAGCGGCGCATCACTCTTGAGCGCCTGCCCCTCGATGTCCCGCTTGCGACTGATCGCTGGGTCCACGCGGTGGAAAAAACGAAGCGCCTCTCTCAGACCACCGCGCAGGCGCACATACTGGACCGATCGCCCATTGGAAACATCGAGCGTGCAATCGAAACCGAGACGGCGAAGTGAAGACGAGGCGCGATCGATGATTTCTGGATCGGTGTTCGCAATGCGGAGGATGCCACGACTATAGCTACCTTCGGCGTCGAAGATGCCGGCGAGGAATCCTCTGCACCATTCAAGGCTCGATGCCGCTGGCCAGCCGATCAGCTCGCCAATACGCTCGACCCTTGCCCGTGCCTGGGTGCGAATAGCCCGCATGGGCTTGAGACCGACGAGGGTGCCAAATGTGCACTCGTCGGTTGGAACCTCGAAAGCCGACAGATATCGACGGGCTCGATGCAGCCCTTCGAAGTCGGCGAGCGCCAGGCGAAACCGGTGCTGGACGTCCCTTGCCAGCCGCCGACCATCGTAGCAGTAGGTGCCCAACGTTCCATCGCCACGTATCATGCCGGAGAGGTACCCCCTCCGATATTCGGCGTCCGCAGGCGGCGATTCCACGAAGCGACCCGTCCCCATGAGATCCACGTTCCTGGTGAGGTGCGGCCGCCGCGCGCGGCCATGCTGGGAACCGACAACGCTCTTCCAGCCTCGGTTGGTCAGGAATTGATGGTCCGCGCTGGCGATCAACTCCGTTCCATCTTCGAGCAGGAGACGGTACGCCGGCTTCACCGTCGACCAATGCGCCAGCACACGTGTTCGTACATACCGACGGTACACGCCATGCCGAATCGTACCGTAGATGTCATCTCCAACCCGGAGATCGGCGAGGGCACGGGTACGACCGTCGGCCATGAGGATCAGCGTATCTCCATGTAGACAGTACGCGCACGCGTGGAAGCATCCCCGGTAGGGGTTGACACTCCAGCGGAAGCCAATGTCCGGGCTCTCGTTGCGCGAGAGGATCGACTGGGACTCGTCCTCATAGATCTCAAGTGCTGCGGCCGGCGGCTCACCGAGCAGCTCGCGGTGCTCGGTCAGGTAGGGGTTGGGCGGGTTCCAGACGCGCTTCGGCTCAGGCATCTCACCTGAGCCAACTATACTAGACTAATGTCTATCTGTCAATCGAAGAACGCCTCAAAGATCTGCCCACCTCAGCCGAGCCGGCCAAGACGGGCAGATGATGAACGAGACTGAGGGTATTCTGGATTAATCCGGCAAACCGGAGCACTCGACATCCGCATGACCCAGGAGCAGCGCCACCGTTTTCAGCAGCTCGTCGGGGTCGCACGGCTTGGTCAGGTAGGCGTCCGCGCCGAAGGCGAAACCGCGCAGCTGATCCACCGGCTTGTCCATCCCGGTGAACATGAGGATGGGTAAGGACCAGGGGTTGAACCGCTGGCGCAACTGCCGGCAGACCTCGTAGCCGTTCATATCCGGCAGCCCCAGGTCGAGGATGACCAGGTCAGGTAGCGTGTCCACCACCCCGGTCAGCGCAGCCGTCCCGGAGCGCTCCGCCCGCACCTCGTAGCCGGTGCCTTCCAAGAGGGCACGGAGCAGGCGGATCATCCCCGCATCGTCCTCGATGACCAGAATCCGTTCCCGTCGAGACGCACGCATCTCCATCTCTCTCCTCCTGTTAAGGGCCCGCGTGGCGCGATCCGGAAAAAGAGACACGCCCCCCTGGATTGCGAGAGGGCGCTTCAACAACTATGGCTGACGCGAGCCCCGGCTGTCAAGAGGGGTCCCTGGATGGCTGGTCGGGCAGGACATGGGCGAGCAGCGCCTCAATCTGCTCGATGAGCGCCTTCGAGGCGTGCGGCTTCGTAATGTGGGCGTTGGCGCCCAGCTCCCGGCAGAGCGTTTCGTCCATCTCCTGGCCCTTGCCGGTAAAGATGCTGACGGAGATGCGCTGGAAGCGGGGGTCTGTCTTCAGGGCGGCGCACACCTCGAAGCCGCTCTTCTTCGGCAGCATCAGGTCGAGGATGCTGACGTCCGGGTGGCCCAGATGGACCTTGGTCATCGCGTCCTCACCATCCATCGTGGTGAGCACCTCGTAGCCGGCCGCCTGGAGGCCCTTGCCGATCACCTTGATGATCACCGGCTCGTCATCCACCAGCAGCACCCGATGCTGTCCCTCCGCCATGCTCCCTCCTGCTTCGTGGTGAGTCGTGTTGCACAGTCTCGTGGCGCTACCAGCGGGCGGCCTCGGCCAGCGCCACCAGCTCCGTGAATCCGGCAACCGTCGCGTCCGGCCCGGCCTGGGCCAGCTCGTGCACATCGGCCAGGCCGTGCGTGAGGGCGACGGTCGCCACACCCGCCCGGCGCCCGGTCTCGATGTCCACCGGGCTGTCGCCGATGAACACCGTCTCGCCGGCCGCGGCACCCTGCCGCTCCATGAGGGCGTGCAGCGACGACGGATCCGGCTTCTTCGGATACGCCCCGTCGCCGGCGATGATAGCCGTGAAGCAGTCCGCCACCCCAAGCCCCGTGAGAATCTGCGTGGAATACGGGTCCGGCTTGTTGGTGATCACCGCCTGCGCCCGGCCGAGCCGTTGGAAGCGCTCGAGCGTTTCCCGCGCGCCCGGATAGAGCCGGCTGCGGTCGAGCAGGTGCCGGCCGTAGTGCTCGCGGTAGAGCCGCAGGCCGCGCTCCAGGCATCCCTCGTCCTCCGTCCCGAGGCAGCGCTTCACCAACTCCCGGATGCCGCGGCCGACGTAGCAGCGCACCTCCGAGGCCGGGACGGGCGGCAGGCCGAGGCGCTCCAACATGCGGTTGGCCGACGCGGTGATGTCCTCCAGCGTGTCCACGAGCGTCCCGTCCAGGTCATACACGATCAGCCGCTTCATGGTCCCCGAACGACATGCGCCTGTGCCACGCACTAGGCGCCGCCGGCTGGGCGCTCAGGCTTTGCGCTGGTCAGCAGCGTCCGCACCTTCTGTAAGAGGTGCTCGGGGTTGTAGGGCTTGGGGAGGCGGTCCGCGTAGCCAGGCCCGATCGACTGATGGATCTCGTCCTGGGCCTCGAGCACCGTCAGCAGGATGACGGGGATGGCGTGGGTCGCGGGGTCGCTCTTGAGGCGGCGGAGCACCTCGCGCCCATCCATCCGGGGCATGAGAATGTCGAGCAGGATGAGCTGCGGATGCTCCGTCTGAGCCAACTGGAGCCCCTCGTCTCCGTCAGCGGCCGAGACGACGCGGTAGCCCTCACGCTCTAGCCGCATCTTGGCGACCTTGCGCACACTCGTGTCGTCATCGATGATCAGGATGGTGGCGGACGTCCGGGCCATCGTCGGGCCTCCCTGCTGACTGTCGCTCACGGTACTCATGGTCTGGTCCTCGGCTCGCCGCCCGGCTTCATTCGAGATCGTGCGGGTACGGCATGCCCGCGTCCCGCTCCAGATAGAACTTGAGGCTGCGAAGGAAACAGGCCCAGGTATAGCTGGCGTGCGGCAGGGCCCCGTCGATCGACTTCCACTTCAGGTGCTGGAACCGCACGACCGTGCCCTCCGGCTCCTCTGGCAACGTGAAGCACACCTCGGTATGCGCCCACTCGACCGGGCCGCTGACGCACCGCCACATGACAAGCCGCGGCTCCTCCAGCCGCTCAATCCGCATCCGGACCACATGCTCCGGGTTGCCGAATCCGAACGCCGCGATAGAGCCCAGCAGCGGCTCGGCGTCGACATCCCGCGTCCACCAGTTCTCGAGCCCCCCGCGCTGGGTCAACGCCTGGTAGACGGTCTTGACCGGCGCGCGGATGATGAGCTCGTGGACGATCTCCGGCATGCGACCGACGGCACCGCTCGTCTCAGGACGAGGCGGGCTTCGAGGGCGTGCCACCCTGGCTCGAGGAGCCCTGGCGGGGTTGGAAGTCGCCCGCGGCCCAACCGATCAGCCATAAGCCTCCCAGCAGCGCCGCCAGCGCCACCAGAATACCGAAGACCTCATGCATGGGAACCTCCTGCCGGCGATGTCATGGTAAGCCCCTATTCCTGAGGCAGGTCGCCGGTGTCCACGCGGAACGCCTCCGCGTCGATCTCGGTCTCCCGCCCGCACTCGAAACACTGGACCGTGACCAAGCCGCGAGACTCGTCCGAGCCCACGACGGTCACGTTGAGCGAGTGGCACTCGGGACACCGCACCTGATTCATCCCGGCTTCCGGTCGGCCGAGGCCGTCGGCGTCTCCAGCTCGCGACCCAGCGCCTCGAAGAACTGCGCATAGAACGCCGGGTCACTCACCGTCCACTCCCCTTCCTTCACCCGGTTGGCCTCTATACCCCCGCCGCCGGGCAGCGGGATCATCCATAGGAAAAACCGCCGGTGGCTGCGCGTAAACACCCGTTCGGCCACCTCGGTCGCGTTGGCGTACACCATCGTGCCGCCTTCCCGACTAGGTTGGAGGCTGACCGTCAGGCGGACCGCCCTCGTCCGCCGGTTCTTCCCGAAGTAGCGGGGGGCCTGGAGCAGCCGCTTCACCTCGTCCTGCTGCTCCGGGGTGAAGTTCAGTGCCAAGACGGTCCGGTTGACCGCCGCCCAGCACGTCGCCTGGTCGATGGAGAACATCCGGGCATTCTCGGGACGCGGCCCCTGGAACAC
>OBEQ010890234.1_pt1 | contig 23518 bp, 15 predicted proteins | sample 1670901 | NCBI WGS metagenome assembly OBEQ01 (sample SAMEA104232315, study PRJEB22302) | groundwater metagenome | biome: forest; feature: aquifer; material: groundwater | place: USA | collected 2011-08-07 | depth 5.4 m
GGGCAAACAGCGGCGCCGATCGCCGTTTGAAGCATCACTTGCACGGCAGTTGAAACGGATACAGAACCTGGAATAAGCCCCCAGAACGTAGTAACAACACAGGCCAGGCCCTTGACGCCATCGCCCAGCGTTACCGGATCGGCATGTGTTGCCGGGCTTAGCAGTACCAAGCAAAACAGCAAACTTACCGCAGTGGTTTTCACAGTATTGCGCGCGATGCAATAGGTCCGCCCCAGGTGCTTAAATACCCTTTTCATAACCATCCCCCTTCGTATATTTTATTAATTGGCGTTCGTTTGTGGTGTACCGCGAAATGAGAAATCAGTGTTGGTGTGGAGTACCGAGGTCATTAAGCACGGCCCAAATGCCGTCTGTAAACGCTCACCTTTTTTATTAAGCGCGGCATGATTTTAAAATCAGGTTTATTAATTGGCCTATAATTGCAATTCAATTTGACGCCGCTGAAAAACAGAAAAATCGCATTGAAGCTAACATGGCGTGCAAGGTAAAACATATCTTCCGCTTTGACTATAAATATATTCAATTCAGCTTGCACAATGTCTATTGCTTCAAACTTTATCGTGAAGTTTATCTTTCACGGCAGCGAACAATTTATTTTCAATTGCCGTTGCGAGCAAATAGTCTAGTTGTGTTATTTCATACGGCATGCGGCGATTTTGATTTAACCTATAGCGCAGAAGTGTCAGTCCTGATAACGACTGCTTAGCGTTCCCTAAACCGGATTTTATTCTGCATAACTTGTCACGGATATGTCACAAAATAGTGCTTTAATTTATTTTAGGCTTCTACCTATTAACGGCACCTAAAACATTCGAGTGCGAGATTGATAAGCCATGCAACCACTTATCTTGCTAGTCGACGACGAAAAACCTGTTAGAGAGCTGCTGAAAACTATTTTGTTGTGTGAAAAGTTCAGCGTACTTGAGGCAGGATCGCGTTTGGGGCCGCAGAGTCATTATTGAAGAACGCACTGTTGATGTACCTATCCGACGCTTGCGACAGGCGCTGAGTCAGCCAAAAGATGATATTGATTATAGGAGTTTTATTCAGACGGTCAGAGGTGTCGGTTATCGATTTTCTACCGCGATTTAAAAGCTCACCCCTGAATTTGTCGTTTCATTGTCGCCAATGACAGATTTACCTTCCGGTGTAATTCGCTTCTAGTTTGCTGGTACTCATCCCCATACAAATTCTGTCCGCTCACTTAAACCTGCCAATACCTTCCCAATCATTCTATAATCTGTCATGTTTTTTAGATTCGGCCTTTATGGAGTGACTCTTCGTGAATTTAACAACCAACTCAATCGATCATTTTTTCCAAATTAACGGGCAACCTCCCCTTCTCCGAAACATACGATGCGCAATCACTCTGAGCATTTCTCTCATCAACTTCGCGGCAACGCCTATTCACGCCGCAGCAGCCGCGGAAACCCCGGAGAGTTGGTTTCAAAACGGCACCGCGGAACTACAAAAAGCCCTACAGCTTAAACCCAATGTTGGCACAGCGAAAAACGTGATTCTTTTTGTCGGCGACGGCATGGGAATTTCCACCGTAACCGCCGCACGTATCTTTGACGGCCAGATTAAAGGCGGCAGTGGCGAAGAAAACATATTGTCTTTTGAAGCGCTGCCCTATGTTGCACTCTCGAAGACTTACAATACTAACCAACAAGTTCCCGATTCTGCGGGAACCATGACGGCTATGATGACGGGAGTTAAAACCAAAGCCGGCTTTATTGCGGTTAATCAAAATGCACAGGGAGGAAATTGTGCGAGTTCAAAGGGGCAAGAATTAAAAACCTTTTTAGAACAAGCCGAAGAAGCTGGCCTATCCACCGGGGTTGTGACCACAACGCGTTTGACCCATGCAACACCTGCTGCAACATACGCTCATGTACCCCATCGCGACTGGGAAAACGATCACAATCTCACACGCGAAGCGAAAGAACAGGGCTGTAAAGATATCGCCCGCCAGCTGATCGAATTTCCCTATGGGGACGGTCTTGAAGTCGCCATGGGCGGTGGACGTCGCGGTTTTTTGCCGCGCGAGACTGACGACATTGAGGACGCAGGAAAAAAAGGTGAGCGTGAGGATAAACGGGATCTTACCCAGGAGTGGTTGGCAAAGTATGAAAAAAGCGCCTATGTGTGGAATGAAGCGCAATTTGACAAAATCGATCCTGCGCAGACGAATCATCTGCTCGGCTTATTCAATCGATCGCATATGCAATATGATGAAGATCGCAAGCAAGATCCCGCCGGCGAACCTTCACTTTCAGCGATGACTAAAAAAGCCATTCAAATCCTGCAAAAAAATAACAGCGGATTTTTCTTGATGGTAGAGGGAGGTCGTATTGATCACGCCCATCATGCAGGGAATGCACATCGTGCCTTACAAGATACTCGTGAATTCGCCAACGCGGTACAGACAGCGAGAGAACTCACCAACGACCAGGAGACATTAATCATTGTCACTGCCGATCACAGCCACGTATTTAACATTGCCGGTTATCCAATTCGCGGTAACCCTATCTTAGGAAAAGTCGTCGGCAATGACGAACTCGGCAATCCAAGCGCGGAATCCCTCGCCTTGGACGGCCTGCCCTACACCACGCTTAATTACGCCAATGGTCTTGGTTTTGCAATGTTGCCAGTTGGCGGCGAGGCTCGTTCCGATTTCCCGCCTGCTACGGGCCGACATGATTTAAGTAAGGTTGATACTAAAGATCAGGGATACCATCAGGAAGCTCTCGTGCCGCTTGAATCAGAAACTCATTCAGCGGATGACGTAGCGATTTATGCCGGCGGCCCTGGGGCGTATCTCTTTCACAGTACCCACGAACAACATTATATCTATCATGTGATGCATTACGCTGCAGCATTGGATAAGCGTCGAGAGCCTTGATCATGTATTAACAGTACCCAGAACTTTCATCCGCATCCCCATCGGTGGGAGTTCTTCTGCATCAATCATCACGTCCAAGACACAAGGCCCCGGTTTTCGAAGGATCGATTCAATATCGAGTTCATCAAAATCTGCCTGGCTCTTAATATGATAAGACTCAATCTCCATCGCTTCAGCAATCTTGGCAAAATTCACCAAGGGTAATTGCCAGGCAATACTTTCTGCACCCGCCAAGCGCTGTCCATGTTTTACTAATCCATAGGCTGAATCATTGAGTATGACAAAAAGTATGTTAGCATTTTCAACTAATGCCGTTGCAATATCTTGTCCGCTCATCAAAACACTGCCATCTCCGGTCATACACACAACTGGTTGAGCAGGATTTGCTTTCGCCAAACCAATCGCAGCACCGATTGCCCAGCCCATCGAAGAGTAACCCATGCCAGCACGAAACAAATTTTTATTTAAGTCGGCCGCAGAATTAATCTCCCAGTAATGAATTACCCACATAAAGCTTGCGCCACTGTCCGCGGCAATTCGTGTGTCTACGGGACAACGACGGCTCAACTCACGGGCAAGATATTGGGGCTTTATCGGTAAAATTCTATTTACCGGATTACCGCCAGCACATTTCTGGCGCTCCTCAGCCGATAAATAAATGGGGAATTCCCTGTTGAATCCGCTACTGGATTCAACATAGGCATGCGAAGCTTTACTGCGGTATTCATCATAAAGCGCTTTAAAGGCAGCAAATGGCGCAGCATAGATCTGCAACTGCGCAACCGATGATTGAGCAAGATGTTTTGGGTTATTATCAATATGAATCAGTCGTTGCGAACAGATGCCTTGCTGATCCCAGCCTGCAGTTGATATTTCGTCTAGATTGCTGCCCACAAGAATAACGATATCCGCGTATTCCGGGCTCACAATCTTGTGGGCATATTCGTGGCCCGACATGCCAAAGACACCAAAATAGCAGGGATGATAAGAGGGCACCAACCCTTTCGCCATAGGTGTCGAAACGACAGACCAACCCTTGAGTTGAGCAACCTGTAGTATCACTTCTGCCGCACCTTCACATCCCTCGCCGATAACAACGGTGATCGCTGGCGTATTTTCAGTAAGTCTCAGCAGCTTTCTAAAATCATGATCGCTCAGTTGTTGATTTCTATAAAACTCTGCAATGGCAAAATCGATTTTTTTCGCGGCACCACAACTTGCCCTCATAATATCTAAGGGAATACTGATATGAACCGGTCCTGGAATAGGGCCAAATGCATAATTGATTGCCGTTTGAAGTTTTCGTTCGAGCTGATCAGGGTGAGACACCAGAGTATTATACCGAGTGCAGAATTGGAGCATCGATACCGTATCGACTCCAGTACAAGAACTCTCTTGCAACCCATAACGACCAAATGAGAGTATCGATGTTTGTGCAGTTATCACTAATAAAGGAATATTATCCGCGTATGCACTAGCAACGCCGGTTATAAGATTTGTTGTACCCGGACCGGTAGTCGCGCAGCAAACACCCAATCGTCCACTTTCTCTGGCATAACCATCTGCCATAAATGCGGCGGCTGTTTCATGACAGGCCACCACCGCCTTAGCACCACCGGCGCGCTCACTTCTCGCCAACGCATTATACAAGGGCTCAATTGCACCGCCAGGTACACCAAAGATAAATTCAATACCCAGACAGTTGATATAGTCCAGAATGAGATCGCCAAACTCTCTTGAATGAGCACATTCATTGTAAGCCTGACGAGTATCAGTGCTTAGAACGTTCCCAACAAAAGGTGGTGTCATTACATGGTTGGGTAAATGTATAGTCGAATGGTTAGCTGTGTCTGCATCCTGCATAGTAAAGTCCTCCTTACAATCCCGCCAAGTAACAAGATTACGAACTTTGTTACTAACAATGTCACGATAGCCCATCTCAAAAATATCTGAAAGGTGACTCACGGCGTTAAGATGGGTTTCATATCATTATAACCTACAATGATATGACTAAGGGATTATTAAACGCGCCAAAAGGTTTCTTTAAGTGACAATTGTCTGTTTTTTCATGTTTTTTATAGATTGGCAGGGGGTGTCGTCGCCCCAGCGAATACGATGGCATTAGAGCGTAATTGGGGAAAGAAATTAATTAAACGAAAAGTTTTGTAGTCAATGGTTGTTCAACTATGCTTTGAGGTTTAGCTGCTGGGCTTTGATGTTAACTGCTAGGCTCAACGGCTGCATTGCAACTTATTTCACTAAACCTTATTGTTGCACTTACAAGTTGAATTCGCCATCTTCATTCGATTGACGTGCAGCATGATGTGTTTTGAGAAGCTTTTCTATTGCTTCTTGTAAATCATCGATATCGATGGGTTTAGAAAGTGTAGCGTCAGCACCGCGTAACCAAGCAGATTGCAGCGATTGCTGTTTATTAGCGCCACTTAAACCGCCTGTTATGGCAATGATTGGAATATACACTTCAGACTGGCGAATCATTTCAATAAATTTAACGCCATCAAGATAGGGCATGAATATATCTGTTAACACGAGACTCGGGTGAATACGCTGGCATTCTTTTAAACCTTTCCAGCCAGTGGCCGCGAGATAAGGTGTGTATCCCAATTCGCGAAGCATCTCACCTAATAATCGTTGATACTGAACATCATCTTCCACGACTACTACATTGATTTTTTTTTCATTGCCTTGTTTTTCATTGCTTGGTTTTTCATTTTTGATTTTTTCGCGTTTATTCTCAATTCGCGCCACTGAGTACAACCTCTTAAGTTTTATATGCTTAGTGCATCCACGCTACCACGCATTCAACGCCTAAAGCCGAGCTATTATCACGCTGTAGATCTTAAGCTACGGGCAATAAATTTAAAAGATTAAACCCGAACTTCCAAACAATTTTGTACCATGTTTAATAAATCGCTGTTGTCAAAAGGCTTCCTTAAAAATCCTTTAATCCCAAGCGCAAAACATTGTTCTTTACTCGTATTTCGATCAAACCCCGAATACAAAATAATGGGTAAGTCTGGAGCTATCGCAAGCAATTGCTTGGACATTTCTATGCCACTCATTTTTGGCATTACCTGATCAGTTACTACTAGATCAAAACGGGTTTTACCCTCCCTGTATTCCGTTAATGCATCGGCCGCATTGTGTTTTATAAAAACAGAATAACCTTCACTTTCCAATAATAAAGCCACAAATTTTGCGAGTGAAACATCATCATCTACCAAAAGTATATTCGCATTAATCGAATGCTTGGGCACAGAGATCATGCGCTTTACTTTAGGCGGTGCCTTATCGTTTTCCACTTGTATCGGCGGAAATAATAATCTGAAGCAAGTGCCCACGCCTACGACAGTTTCAACGAGAATATGCCCACCATGCTCATGGACGATTCCATGAGCCATTGAAAGACCCAATCCAGAACCCTTCCCCACATCTTTGGTTGTATAAAACGGTTCGAAAAGATGCTCGATATTTTCTTCGGGAATTCCTGAACCATTATCACGCACTGCTAGTTGAACATAATCTCCCTGCACAAGTTCATGACATGAAGCACATACAGTATCTATTAGTGGTAGATACTCCAACTTCACTTCTATATCGCCTTGTCCATTCATCGCGTCTCGTGCATTAATACAAAGATTCATAATGACTTGTTCGAGCTGCACAACATCCATAAAGATCGAGGGAACTTTCTCTTCACAACAAATCTCGAAAGACACACCAGATGGCATAGTTGAGCGAAGCAATTTTATAGCTCCATTGATAGATACCTGTGCAGCGATAGGCTCCGCACGACGGCTATTCGATTTTCTACTGAACGCCAACAATTGCTCGATCAACGATTTTGCTCGTTCACTGGCATGAACAACTTCGCGTAGATACTCATCCATTTTATCCTGATCATAGGCCCTTTGATTGATTCTTAAGGCTAAACTGGTAAAACCCAACACACTCCCCAAAATATTATTAAAGTCGTGGGCAATGCCCCCAGTCAATTGACCAATAGCTTCCATTTTGTGTGCTTGTAAAAGTTGTTTTTCCAATTGTTTACGCGCTTGTTCTGCTTCTTCATACATTTCAATATGCGCCTTCAAGTCACGGTTATTTTCTAACAGTGTATTATTTTGCTGATCTAATGTATCCATCATGCCATTGAACGCGTTGCTGATTTTCTTCAACTCATACGCCCCCACTGGATTGGCGCGTGTTTTCGTACCACCATCAGCTACAGATTCCATGGTGTTAGACAGTGCTTGCAAGGGGTCAGTGAAACGGTAACTGAATCTCGACAAAGCAAACGCAATAATGATAGTTACGATGACAGATATCAGTACGTTACCCAATATAATATTGTTTTTGAGTTTAATAAGTTCTTCGGTACCAAAAAGAATGTCGACATAACCGATAGTTTGAGATTGCTGAGATCCACCCGTCAGCGACATTTCGAAATCCGCATCATCCCTCTCTATGGATACAGGAGCGCGAAATCCCCAATAATTTGCACTGCGATAATCTAGCCTGGGCTCTGCGAGCAAGAGCTCTTTCCGCGAAAACGCTGCACTGAGCGCGGCTGCTCCAGCTTGATAAATTAAGCGACTATCATCATAGATTGCTATACGTTTTACATCTGGAAAAGAAAACATGGCCCGAGTTATTTCTTCGGCGGTTTCTTTACTGCCATAAAGCACAGCGAGTTTACTTTGTTGCGCCAGCAAAGAGGTGAGACTTAGACACTGCTGGTTAAAATCTTCGGTTGCGACACGCGTAGCCAACCAGGCTGCACCCGTTGAAGTAGTAACAACAATGGCAATGAGTGCGAAAAGAAACAATCCAGCAAGTTGTTTTCTGAAATGCATGCCATCCATTTTTTCCACAAGTGTTTTCAAGAATTGATTCCACTGTTATCGAGCTTAGAACTTAAGGCCTTCATTTCGGTAACACCAAATCAAATTGCTCCATTTGATTCCTATCAAATTCGAGCCCAAGATGTTTAGCAGTGCGAATATTTACAGCAAGTTTTAATTCTTGCAATAACATAAAATTTGGACCCGTATATTTTCCACTGCCTATTTCAAGGGCAAGCCGTCCCAAACGCTGACCGAGTTTGGTATTATCGGGGTACAGAGCAAAAAGCACTCCCTTATCAACATGATTGAGCGAACTTGAAAACAGCAAAACTTTGTGTTGCCAAGCCTGCTCAAGCAGAAGCGGTAAAGTTACCTGATTATTAATCGTGGTCGGATCCTGTGGCAGCCAGACAGCGTCACTCTCATTATTAATGGCTACAAGCAATTGTTGATACATCAGACCACTCTCTTTGAGCGACCCGGCCTGATGTATCTTGACGGTAAGGCCGTTTTTAGTCGCGGCTAATTGTATGTGTTCAACTAGCCAAAGATTCTCTTGGGGATTTAAGATGGTGTGGATAGTTTTAATGCGAGGTGCCAACGTTTTTAAACGAGCAAATAATTCCGCTGGCGCTGGCGTATAATCAACGATAATTTCATTCTTTTTTAAAGCATTAGGGTTTGTTGTCACTGCGCTGAAAATAAGATTAATGTTGGGTGTGATACTTTGGACACTAATGACGGCTTTGTGACCTAGAGCGACAATTATCGGATGATCCTTTTTTTCCAACCAGTCCACTACCAATTGAATATCATTTTTTTTAGCAATCTTAATCTGCGAAATATTTTGTGCAAGACTTTGATCAATACCAGTCATAATCTCTTCAAAAATAATGCTATAAGGTTTTCTCATATCAGGATAAACAACTGCGATCTGCAGATCCGCACACCATGAAGCTGTAGATAGGCTGAAAAAATAAAACGCCAATTGCAGCCAATAAAACCCCACCGCCAAACCTAACTTCGCCGGACGAGATTTTTTGAGGTTATGAAACCAGTACATTAATCCCAGCATTATTAACGTGTATGTAAAAAAGCAAAGACAAAATGGCAATCGATAACGTTTTCTCCCTTCATCTCACCCAACCAAATTGACCAAGCGATTTGTATCGAGCGATAAATAAAGCAGTCATGAATTAGATGCGTTTCAATAAATTATAGCTAAAGAAGCTTAAACCGGATCAGATTTGTAATGACGATAAACTTTTCGAAAGATACTCGGGCTCAACCCTGTCCAGCGCTTAAATGCATTGGTAAAACTCGTTCTATCAGAAAAATCTAAAATTGAAGAAATATTCTCTATGCTTAATCGATTATCAATCAGATATGTGATTGCATAGTGATATCTTACGTGATCTCTTAATTCGCCAAAACTAATATCACTTAATTGCAAACGTCGCTGTAACGTTCGAGTTGATATATCCATATCCATCGCTACATTAGCAATGCTCAGCTGTGAGTGGCCAACTCGTTTGGCCATAAATGCCATGACTTCTTGCGAAAAACTTTGCCCTTCAAGTTTGGGAATATTCTGAATAAGTGGAGTTCCTGATACATCAAATTTTTCTGACGTTGCTAATTGACCGGTAAATAAGGGCGATTGAGCCTCCAATTCTATACTCCGTCCAACTCCTGCTGCGATAAGTTCGACAACTTCATGATCACTCTGGCTGAAGGGCAAATTGCGCTCGGTGCTACCAAAAAAGCAGACAGTGCCGTATGTTTTCTCCGATAAGAAAAGCATACCACCAATGTAATTCGCTATTTCTTGTCCGTTGTAGTAGCCGGTGGGGCGATTTAATAACTCATCTTGATTGCTAATCGAAATAGTTTTCCCCTTTTCTATGATACGTGCACACAGCGTATCGGTTAGCGGTAACTGATCAGAGGAAACAAGAATGGCGGAATCTAGGTTTGATGAAATAACTGTAAAAATTCCATTTGAAACACGGCTGACAATGCAATTTTCTAATTGCAACTGTTGGCAACCTATATCGATAAACTGATTGATCTGTTCTTGAAAATCGGTGCATGGATGAGTGACTAGATCATAGAGTTCTTTTAATAAACTAATTTCGTCAACTGGCAGTGGCATGGTACCGTCTTCAGGATTGATGCTCGCCTTCTTATGTTTCACTATACTCGACCTCAAACTGCTCATCTATCAATCACCAACATCACACACTCAATAGAGAGACTATTCTACTTCGATATCCTTAAAATAATAGCCCATGTCGATTGCTTCGCTACAGGTATTTACAGATTAAGGCACAGAAAACAATTAATTGCGCCAATATGTTATAATAAATGCCATGACTTGAAAAAACTTAAATTTTTTTGTTGGTGGGTTGAACGATATATTTCCCGTTAGAGGCTAGCATGTCAAATATTAGCGATACTGGTAAATATTTTCTAAGTCAAATAATTAATCACATTCGTTATCTACGTGCAGAATTGAAGAAATACTCAACATAAGATCATCAGGATATATAGGTTTATCAAAAACATAACTAGCCCCCGCGCATTTAGCAGCTTCTAAATAACAGGTAGAATGCGCATATTTACCACCGCCCGACATGCCAATTATCGGTAGATCAGGTTGGGATTCATGGACTTCAAATATCAACTCAATCCCTTCTTTTTCTGGCATTACAATGTCAGTAATTAATAGATCATAGTGATTATTCTTCAGTATATTGGCCGCTTCTACTCCGTCTTTTGCTTGCGTCACAGCATAACCCTCACTGGTTAACAATTCCGTTAAATAGCGTCGATGTTGTTCATCGTCTTCAACAACAAGGATCGAGTAGATAACATGTTGGTCAATGGCTGTATTTATCGACACGGGGCGTTCTCCTAGAGCGCTATCGCCTATAAAAACTGATTTCTCTTAACTCAAACTTTTTCAATAATATAATCATTCACAATCAACGCATCTAGTCCGGAGGTATAAAAAACCGCGAGAACATCCTCGACTGAATGAACTATGGGTTTGCCCATCACATTTAAACTGGTATTTAGGAGTATAGGTACTCCAGTTAATTGGTAGAACGCATTTATTAAATCGAAATAGCGCTCATTCCATTCACGTTTGACTGTTTGCAATCTGCCGGTGCCATCTTCGTGTACCACTGCAGACACTAGTTCACGCATTTCGGGGCGGAATAACAGCGTCCTTTCCATATAAGGCGATTCTTGATAATTTAAAAAATACTCATCGCCAAACTCATGCAATATGGATGGAGCAAAAGGTCTAAATTCTTCGCGGAATTTAACCGACGCATTGATTTTGTCCTTCATTTTCGGGCTTCTCGGATCAGCGAGAATAGATCTATTGCCAAGTGCGCGAGGTCCAAACTCTGCGCGGCCTTGAACCCAGCCAATAATTTTTCCCTGTGCAAGAAGCTCCGCCGTTTTCTGACATATCTTGCCAGGTAGATGAGCCATTCCTGGGATTCGCCCAAACTGCTCTACATTCTTGATGGTTTCTTCTGACATTACAGAGCCTAGATAGGGTAACTGTAATTTTGCGCTGAACGATTTTTGAGGGTGATCTTCATGATAAGCTAAAAAAGCTGCTCCCACCGCGTTGCCATCATCTGCTGGCGCCGAAAAAATATGTAACTGCTTGAAACGAGTTGCCGAAATTATTTGCCCGTTATATGCGGAGTTCAATCCACATCCTCCCCCGATCACTAAATTTTCCGAAATACCCATTTCGTAAAAATTATTAATGAGGTCGGTCATAATATCGCAAAAAACTTTTTGCCCTGTATATGCCAAATCTGCAACAGTTAATGGATCTGAACCAGGTTGACGCACGTACTGCAATAACTCTCCCAAGGATTCATAACCGCTCTCGGGACATTCTATTTGTAAACCATAGTTCTGTATCCGTTGCCGCATGAGGTCGTAGATCTGTTGATTAAATTTACCATAGGGAGCGAGTCCCATGACTTTCCACTCTTCACCCTTCCAGACATCAAAGCCGCACCAGCCACACAGGTTGCCATAAAATACACCCAAGCTCTGCGTCATATCGCCGTTGACCTTGACCGACTCTAACTCCGTTAATTTGCCCTCTGCGTAACGGTAATAACTAATACTGACACCTTCGCCAAAACCATCAACTATCATACACGCCGCTTCATCAAAAGAACTGGTATAACAACCGGCAGCAGCGTGTGTTAAATGATGATTGTAGGCTTTATTGATGGGCGTTTTACCTAAGGCTAGCTTACAAAAGAAATCTAAATGAATGCCGGAGTTTTTCACATTGTTCAATGCGAAATCGATGACGTATTGATAAGTGTCTAGATCAGGTGTTAGCAAATGCGATACCGGCGATTGGGCAAGGTGATTTTTTCGTTCATTCACCAATTGACCTTCTTGCTGAAATATCTGGGAAAGTTTCTCACTCCAGCTTTTCGCAATAACAATATCAGCATCTTTATCACAATACTGATCTAGAATCGTTTGGATCAGATGTATAGGATTATCGGGAGGACAATTAATCGCTCGCTTAATCTGCATATGCCGCTCTGTGCTTTCAGCAAATATAAGCTCTCCGTTAGCATTTACAATCGCAATAGCATTGTCATGACCAGTGCATGCAAGTCCAATATAATTACGTTTCATTTTTTTCGCCTCATCCTTGAGTGATAATTCCTTCATTTTTTGATAACGGATATTTAATTAAAAATATTTACATTGAAAAAACCTCATGAGCTTCTAATCCACAGTCGACCATGTACGAGGGGATTTACCCAAATACATAATTCGTTCACAGCGCAGGGGGAAAAAGCTTCCCTCTGCTTTGTTAAACGCATCGATATAACAGGGAAACATGCCGGCGGAAAAACTCAGAATCATAAAGCGATAATAGTCTTGTGTATCCATGCCTTGATCTGCCGCCAAAGCCGCTAAAATCGCAGCCACATTCATTCTGGGTCCACCGTGATTCTGCAGAATAGTTGACTCAATTTCTTGGGCTAGCCTAACGTATTCACCTTGATCGAGTCCTAATTCGTTTGCCACCTGCAAAATGGGTCCAATGCGCTCGTCTCTTTCAATAATGGGACGGCCAAATCCTAATATGACACCGTAGGTTTTAAATTCGCGCTTGATCAAATCCCCTAAATCGCCACCACTTTCAATATGTTTTTTTGCCCGAAATAAAAAATCAATGGCGCGAATATCAGGACGACGTCCATATATCGATGCTTCAGAAATAGCAGTCGCCGCACTAATCGCTAAACAGGCTGTAGTTCTTGCCGTGCCACCCAATGCAGCAATACGGTTGTTCCAAATTCTAGGTTCGGGATAACTTGTGCAGAGTGTCCAGATGCGTTCAAAAAGCGTTATTTGTCGGGCGTCGAAATCCCGCCCTGTAATGCCAAATAAAAGGAGATCCATCCAATTCTTTTCGTTGAGATCATTAAAAAGATCTCTCCCACGAAACACAACGCGCTCTCCCTGAAACCAAGCGCCCATCTCGGTTATTAAAATATCTTCATAACTTTCAAGGATGCTCTTTTCAAGGGCTCTGGTTTCTACATTGTTAAGACTTTGCATCGACTGCCACCTTAGCTATCAAATCAGTTGCCAACGCAGGTTCTGTCGCTAATTCTTGCTGTTGCATATTTTCCGAATCAATTTTCGCTGCAGGGTCATTAGTCAATACGAGGCCTTTTTTCCAAAACGGAAAATTCATCCAGCCGAATGTGCGTTGCTCCATGGCATGAGCGGCAGCACCTGGCAAACGTAGTAACAAGTAGAGCATTTCGGCCTGTTCAGGCTTTAAATCTAAATCGATAAAAGCGGCAGCAACTAAACCAGTCAACGACAAAGGGGCTTTTGCAACAGATTCGAGTGGAACACGATATTCTCTCAACCATTTTAACGCACACTGTCCCGAAGAACTCAAACCAATCTCAGCCATGCAATCTAATGCTTGTCGGACTACCAATGAACAGTGTTCAGCATGAGGATCAAACCCTGGCGTATGTTCCATCTCAGGCCAGACATCTGCACGCTCCTCTTGATCTGGAGTCAAGATTTGTTTCTGCCAAAGATGAAAATCACAGCCGCACTCTTGCCACATTTTCATAGCAACCAGCAATTCATGTCCGCCACGTAAACCACCGGCACCGATCGCTAGCGCTGCCATCAAACAAGCGGCGCTTCCTGAACCGCCCACTGCACCATTCATTGCGGCTTGTACACCATGGTCTCTTGGACCAGGGTTCGCTAATACAATGGCAATTGTTTCAAGTAGCTTTTGCTGTTGTGGATTAGGTGCCTCATCAAAGAACAGTAGGTATAAATATTCTATCCAACTAATTTTTCCCAACAGATCGCCAAATACATCGTATCCCCGCAAGCGGCAGATTTCTGCATTGAAGGGGTCATCGGCAGGAGCTGTTTCCTGCCAAATTGTCGAACGAATCGTTTCCCTTTTTTCTGTCAGAGCTGTTGCAAGAGTTGTTGTCATAGAGTTTTACTATTAACTTGTGGTTAATTATCAATTTGAAATAAGGGCAAACTTTTTACGCTATATCCACCATCCACATCCATGGAACTTCCAGTGATAAAACGGGCTTGATCCGAAACTAAAAAGGCCGCCAAGGTTTCAAGCTGGCTTGGCTCACCTACTGCGCCCAAAGGACAGTAGCTTTTATAAAATTCATAACTTTTATCGATGATCTCGTTTGGCATGCCCATATCAGCAAATGCAGCTGTTCTGATAAAACCTGGATTAATCGCATTGACCCGAATTTTATCTGCCGCCCAATCTGACGCCAAAGCCTTTGTCATCTGTTGAATCGCTCCTTTTACGATGGCATAAAGGGCTAGGTCTTGTAGATGACGATTAACTATGACGGAACCTATATTGAGTACAACACCCAATGAATCCTTCAACAGTGGGTAAGCGGCTCTCGTTAGCAAGAGAGTATTCCCAATATTTGTTGTGATGGCCGTTAAGATCTGTTCGTCAGTTAATACTTCCAAGGGAGCTGTGCAGTTTTGACTTATCGCGTTATTAACAAGTATGTCTAAAGTTGCGAAATTATCGACCGCGAACTTAATTAAATTCCGATGATTTGTCTGATCTTCGATGTTGTATTCGCAACCCATAACACGTTGAGACGCTGTGATGGTCAATGTTTGTAACGCTTTCGCCGCTTCTTGCGCACTCAGCAGAGAACGACTTGTGATAATTACACTAGCCCCTCGTTGCACCAGTGCTTTTGCAATCGCATGGCCTATTCCTTTCGTACTTCCAGTAACAATAGCAACTTTGCCTTCACACACAATTTAGACCTCCATGTCAAAATTTATACGTCACCTCGCTCCGTACACTTCGCTCCGCCAAAGGTAAATCATTGGGTATATCTGCGGAACTTGGCTCATAAGCAGCTTTGTCTAAAATATTTTTAATCGTTAAAGCCAGGTCAAGATTTTTGATTATCGAATCATTGCGGAGCGAAAGATCAACCAGGGTATAGTCATCTATTTCAGATCGAACATCACTTGGTAATCGTTCTCTATCCATAACTTGATTGGCTTGTCCCGTCAAACGCCATGCTGCATTGATCTGCCAATTTGCGCGTAAATAAAATTGATTTTGCGGCGCATTGTAAGGCTCTTCAGCACCTTTTTTTGATTCTGCTCCTTGATGCGCAAAGTTTCCGGTTATCCAAACTTTATTATTGATTTTCCAGTTGGCTTCAAGCTCTACTCCTGTCCCAGCCTGTTGTCCGGTATTCTGTGCCGTTTTTGACAAGCCTCCAGTGTCATCAATAAACCGAATAATGTCATCCCATTGGTAATAAAAAATACTGACGATGAGATTTAAATTTGAACTGTAATCATAATCAAATGCTAATTCTGTGCTCTCTATTGTTTCCGGTTCTAAATTTGGGTTTCCCAATGCCACAGGATTGTTCTGCGCTAAGGTTTCACCGAATGCAGGTGCACGAAATGCTCGACCATATAATACTTTGGTGGTTAAATTATAATTTGATGACCAGACTAACGCTAAACGTGGATTTACTGTGGTACCAAAATCGGAGTAATCGTCGTAACGAATACCTGCCGTAAGATCCCAATCAGGCGCAAGCGTCCAAATATCTTGCATAAAAACAAATACATTTTTTCGATCACCTTCCTGCAAATATACATAGGGTGTATCCGACACATCAACGACGGGACTACCTGGAACTAAAAAATTGCCATCGCCATCGACACCAAAATTTTTACTATCGTGAACTTTGTAAAGATCTTCATATCTGTAGCCAGTACCAAGACGAACTGTATGCTTGTTAATTCCTGTAAAAATGGTCGAAATGTCTATTCGCGAATGGTGCTCGAAAGTCTCTGGATTACCAATCATGCCCACGGGGAAAATCCCGCCAAGTCCTATATCCGCTCCCGGTGGAAAAAGAATTAAATTCCCGTCAATTTCAGTTGAACTATCTAGATGACTAACCTGTACTGTAAAATCCCAATTTTCCCTGATATTAGGTTCATGATAAGTCACATCAAAGGTCAAGCGTTCGGCATCAAGGGGACTTCCAGGATAAAGGGCATGAGCAACGCCAGCGCCGGTCCCCATATCCCTGCGTTGTAAACCAGTACGAAATCGCCAATGTTGATACGCTAAATCTAATCGCGCATCAAGACTTTCACGCGCTAGATTAACCGGGCCCGGCGCCAAGGATGCATTGGTGCCTAAATTCCTGTCGTAGAAGGTCTGCTGATCCGATTCAATAATTCCACGCTGCCCATCTGTATTATGGTGTTCGAGGGTAAAAACCAGATCGAGATCTTGATAGGTATTGCCATGTAGAACCCAAGCATCTTGTGTATCAAAACTGCCAACGCCTGCACCCACCTCAGTACCCTTAATCTCATCTTGGGTTTTAGTGATAATATTAATAACCCCAGCACCGGCATCTGCACCATAGATGGCTGAACCTGGCCCGCGAATAACCTCAATTTTTGAAATTGCTTTGACAGGCATTCCGCCCCACATAAGACTGCGATTGCCTAGAACTAAATGTGTCAGCGGAATACCATTGATAAGCATCAAAACTTGCGAATTGTAGCTAGTATAAATACCTCTAAACGTATAAATGGGATTATATGAATCAGGAGAAAACGAGACATGCAACCCAGGCACCGCCTCTAGTACTTCATCTAAATCGGTTGCTCCCATGGCCAGTATATCTTTTTCAGTAATTACCGAGGCAACGGCTGGGGCTTTCGCGATGGGCTGGCTTATACCTGTTGCAATACTGACTAGTTCCTCATCTCCATAGATTGAGTAAAGACCCTGCTCCTCATCCACCAAGTTCTCATCATCTGCAGTAAGATTTTCGGCATTAACATTGAGTGGCAGCAAACTAAAGGGGGCTACGCCAAGTGAATGACATAAAAATAATATCGTTAAATTAGGAATATTCACTTTCAATTAAGCTCTCCTTGATCGCGGATGATTGAAAAATCCATTCATTTTTACAAGAGCTAATAGTAGTTGATGAATCAGCATATTTCATTTTTTTGCTTTCAGTTTGTCACTTGGAGGAAGGCTAGTTAATGATATATTTTTGGTATTTAAATTCCTGATTTCACAACTTCTCAATGCTTAAATTTACCAGTTCACACAATAATTTTTCGAGCTGCTGGGTATTTGTGGTTTTTTGAAAATACCCGTTACAGTCGATTTGCTGACAAAGTTCACGCTCTTGATCACAGTTACCTGAAGTCAAAATATAGATAGCATTTTTATAGCCGAAATTTCTAATTTGCATTATGGTCTCTATCCCTCCAATACCGGGCATATTGAGATCCATGAACACCACATCGTAAATTTTCTCTTTACAACATTCGATCGCTTGATGACCATCAGTGCAGGTGAAAAGATTCGCTACCGGAAAAAGTTCCTGTAAAACCCTTTTAGTCAGAACACGATCGTTGTCGTCATCGTCAACAATAAGAATATTATTAACTTTGCGCTGAGTGGGCATCAGTGAGTGTTCTCCGGCAGAGCTCCAACAACTTTTGCTTAGGAGCATTATTTTTTATCACCTCGTGGATCTCTGCCTGAACTGTGAACATCGATCACTGCTTTCAGCAGTTCGTACTTTGCTCACTTTGGCATTCTTAATTGATACCGCACAACCGAGGAAAACGACTTTTCGAGGTAGAGCATCAAAGAATAAATTTCATGCCTTTATATGCCCAAGTCAGTCTATTTACTATGATATATCACGCCAAAAAGCGGTATTCCGCGCCATCATGAGAAGAATATTTTTCAATCAAATGAATAATTAAGAGCAAAAATGATTTTTCCACAGTCAATAAGCAGAATTTATTGCTCAAAAAACATTCTTTAATGAATAAACCTGATGAGTAATTCAACCATCACCATAGATTGATCAATATAAAATCAGGATGCATGCCTCGCCGATTCTGTCATGTTAAGGATTTGAAAAAGTTCGTAACAAACCATAGTTATTTGTTAGGTCAAAGAGCAAATTTTATGCTCATTAATTGTTCTTATTGGTAAATATTGTTTTTTGCGTCTATATAACTTACAAATATTGACATACTTAGTGAAGGCCATTGACATTAAAAATTGTTACTAATACTAACTGAAAAAGGAAGAACCATTTTATCCTATGGTAACTGAATATATTGATGACGCTATCGAACATGAAAGCCAAGGTAACTTGCATTTGGCTATTGATTGCTATCGAAAAGCTTTAGAAGGGCTGGAAAAAACTGGCACTCCGATCGATATAGCATCGCTCGCCGACAAACTGGGCAATTTGTATGAAACTCTCGGTGAAATTATTTTCGCTGAACAATATTACGAAGCTGCGCTAAAGATTTTTAAAAGTGTCGGCGACCATCAAGGTATAGCGCGGGGTTATGGCAATCTTGCTTATATCAGTGAAACACGCGGGGATTTGCGCAGAGCAACAGCTTATTATCAGGATAGTTTGTCTATTTATATGGACTTGAACGATCAACAAGGCATTGCAACCACCTACGGTTATCTCGGCATAATATGTAAGAAACGCGACAAACTTTCGGAAGCTGCGGAACTCTATCAAAAAGCCCTTAAAATAAATCAAGAACTCGATGATCAAGCAGCTATTGCCTGCCAGTTTAACAATCTTGGCAATCTACATGAGATGAGCGGTGAACTGGATCAGGCGGAAGCATTATTTCTTAAAGCTCTGGAAATAAACCAGTCGATAAAAAGTGATTGGGGACTGGCTGATGTGTACAACAACTTAGGTATGGTTCGCCAAAAACGTAAGGATACAGAACAATCCATTGCATACTATGAGCAAGCCCTCAACATCAACCATAAACTAAAAAACAATTGGGGAGTAGCTTGTCAGTACAATAATATTGCTGAGGTATTCGTACTGCAACTGCAATTCAAAAAAGCGCACGAGTTTTATAACAAGGCACTTTCTCTCTTTGAAAACATTGGAGCAAAACCTGAGATTGAGGAAGTGCAAAAAAATATTGCCGACCTCATCCGAATTGAAGCAGAAAAATCCTCAGGCACCTGACCTTATATTTCGAGGATCTCTTCTCTCCTCCCACTGCTGACTGCAAGATAATATACAGACTGACGTAAAAAAAATTTGTATCCAATATCGATTTTGATCACCCTGCTCTGACCGAGAATGATCTTGATGAATGGCCGCACAACACCTTACTGATAGCGATGTTCAAGCTTATAGTAGCACCTAATAAGAGTTGACTTCAGTAGGAGCTTCTTTGCTGATTTATCATCTCGCCACCAGGTATCTGTACCAAATAGGAGCATTGCTTACACTCTAAATGATTATTCTACTATGTCGACTTTCTATCAACTGACATGTTTTGTGATATCGAATTATTGGTATCGGACGGGAGCTTTCTAAGCTCCCGTATTTTTTTTGCCACTTTTCAATAAAACACATCGGTTTAATGAGCAAGTTCAGTGCGGCGAAAATCACTCGGTGTCCTACCCGTCCAGCGTTTAAAAGCACGTTTAAAATTAGTCGCTTCAGAATATCCCAAGAACTGGGCAATATCATCGACCGTCCAATCCGTTTCCTCTAAATATTTTTGGGCTAATGAATGATGTACGGATTCCAATATCTCTTTATAGCTGGTCCCCAAATCGCGCAATTTTCGTCGCAATGTGCGATCGCTCATGCACATCTGCTTCGCAGTATATTCCTGTGATGGGAGATACCAGGGTGATTCTAAAAGAAGGCAGCGAATTTTCTCTGCCAAACCTATCTCATCATCCATTTCTTGAAGGAGCATTTCACACTGCTTTTGCGCCATCGCCAGAACAGAATCGTTGGCAGTGACGCAAACTTTTTCAACCGATGCCAAATCAATACTCAAAGAGTTTTCACCACAATTAAACTCTACGTTGTGACCAAATAACTGATAGTACATTTCACTGTATTCTGGTTCTGGGTAGGAGAATTTAAGACTAATACGCGGCTTTTCATCCGGCAAAAAATGCGTTAAAAACGTGAATGTGCCGCTCAGAGAACATTCGAAGTAGAAACGCGCTAATTGCTCTGTCATATTTTCGGTAAGACAGAATTTAAAAAAGATATTTTTATTTTCTCGAACTAAGTCGTAATGGATGAACTGAGTCCGGATTTTTAAATAACGGCGAAAAATTTCAAAACCCTTTACATAGGTTTCACTGGCCATCACTGCATACGCAAGCACGCCGTGGGTGGATAACTGTAATTTTTTCCCCATATCCAGCCCAAGACCAGGTATGTGTAAAAAATCAGGTACCGTCGCAAAGAAGCCCAGCATCTGCTTGTAAGAGATATGAGTTGAGAGGTGATCTAAATCGCTGGGTTTAAAGCCCATATCCGCTAACCATTGCGTTCCCTCCCAACCCTTTTCTTTTAAGAGATCGAGAAAGAGATGCATATAGCCCGTAGTACAGACAGGACGGTTTTCGAGTATTTTATTTGTCATTTGCATGGCCGGAATCATTCCCCAATTGGTGCGTAGCTCAGTTGAGCAAATAGCATTATTGATATTTTTATAGTTTTTATTGTGATCCGAGTATGAGAGCCGAATTTATTGCGTTAGTGAAAACCAACATCAATCATCGCCATCAACCTATCCTGGTTATTTTTATTTGATAGATCTGCTGCACCACCCGATACCAACACCCAATCGATATCGAGCAGCGGATAACCCTAACATGGTTCACGAAAAATGCAAAAAACGCTCGTTAGTCAACTGATTGATCAGTCATAAGGCTTTAGTACGATCGATATTTCAGTAGGTCTTGCCAATAACCGTCATTTCAGAAAACGTCTTTTCAAAAAGCCCAACTCATTCACATTCACGACTACATCTGCCATGATATGGTGATGTGACTGCTGCTCCACTTGCAAAAAAATCCAATAATAAAACGCATTTCATTCACCAAAGTAGACAGCACAATTAGAACAGCAACAATAATCAAGCTAACAATAATATAAGATTCGTGGATTCCCCCCACGGCTAACTTGATGATAGCTAACACGATAATAATACAGGCCAACTGGAGAACAAGAATGCCCAAAGTCTGCAATCCCCAAACAACACTGGGGCGCTGGAAAACCTTCGCTTCAAACATCGCCTCAAACATCGCTTCAAACAATGTCAACCAAATGACGCGAACAGTGCTAATACCTGTCGCCTATGTTGCATCTATAGCCTGTACTCAAACGATTCCTATACCTATACCAGTAGGCTCAACGCTTTATTTTAATCCCCCCGATGGTACAACTCTGACTTCTGAACCGGCTGAAATACAGGTTACTGGTCTGGACGGAAAAATAGTTTGTTACTCTACCAACGGCGTTCAGCCTTTAATGTCTGGCGGTGTTTGTGCCTCTGGCAGCCAAGAAGCGGTCGACCACAGTATTCCTTTGACTGAATGTGGCCAGCGAACTGTGATGATCGTTTGGGAAAATACTCCACTACTCAACACCACCCAGGCAACCTACATTGTTGCTACACCGTCTTGCCAGGTACCTACTGATTCAGACAGCGACGGCATTCCAGATTCAACTGACAACTGCCCAAATAATTCCAACAGCGATCAAATGGATAATGATGGCGATGGCATCGGTGATGTCTGTGACGCTAATCCCGCAGATTTTGACAATGATGGCGTTAACGATTCTACTGACAATTGCCCAACAATAACTAACGCCAATCAGATGGATACCGATGGTGATGGCGTAGGTGATGTTTGTGATCCAACACCAGGCGGCACCGACACTGACGGCGACGGCGTACTTGATGTAAACGATAACTGTCCTTCAGTCTCTAACGTCGCTCAAATAAATACCGACAACGACAGTACCGGCGACGCTTGCGATTCTGATGATGACAATGACGGCCGCAGCGATGGCACCGATAACTGTCCTTTAATTGCCAATGCGAGCCAAACTGACACCGACAGCGACGGCCAAGGTGACGCCTGTGATGCCACACCTACGGGTGATGACGCAGATAACGATGGGCTCGGTGATACCCTCGATAATTGTCCTTCAATCTACAACCCAGGCCAGCAAGACCTCGACAACGATGGTGATGGTGATGTTTGTGACACTGACGATGATGCCGATGGTGTGCTTGATCTAAGCGATAATTGTCCGGTTATCAGCAACACCAACCAAGCTGATCTCGACAACGACGGCATAGGCGATGTCTGTGATTCAGACGATGATGGCGATGGCACCAGTGATCTCACCGATAACTGTCCAACCACATCCAACGTTTCACAAACTGACACAGATACCGATGGTATCGGCGATGCTTGCGATACAGATGACGATGCGGATGGCATAAATGACGGCACAGATAATTGCCCATTGATTGCCAACGCGACTCAACAAGATACTGACGGCGACGGCATCGGCAATGCTTGTGACATCGACAATGACAATGATGGTGTCAATGACAGCCTTGATAACTGCCCTGCCGTTGCCAACGCCAGCCAACAAGATACCGACGGCGATGGCATAGGCAACGCATGCGACACTGACAATGACAATGACGGTATCACTGACGGCGTGGACAACTGTCCTACTGTGTCGAACGCCAGTCAAATAGATACCGACAACGACGGTCTAGGTGACGCCTGTGATCCGCTAACCGACACTGATGGTGACGGCGTGGGCAACAGCACTGATAACTGTCCTAGCGTAGCTAATGCTAGCCAAGCTGACTTCGACGGTGATGGCATTGGTGACGCTTGCGATACGCCAGCCTTTTATGTCCTTAAGCTCAAGGCAAATGGACAATGTTTTAATGCCGACGGAACAAATGATGTCCAAACCGCTAGCTGCAATATTAGCAACACCAATCAGCGCTGGGTAATGACAGCACTGGGTGGCGGCAAATTCACGTTCCAAAACGTTAATTACAATAAGTGTATGCGCGGTTATACAGACATCTGGAGTGTTCCCTACACCGACATACAACCCTGTAACAGTGGCGATACTAAACAACAATGGACATTGCCATTGTCAGGCAGTGATCCGAATTACCCTGTGCAGTTTAAAAACGTGAGTGTGAACTTCTGTATCTACGGCAACGAAGCCTCAGGCAC
>OBEQ011560810.1_pt1 | contig 23517 bp, 25 predicted proteins | sample 1670901 | NCBI WGS metagenome assembly OBEQ01 (sample SAMEA104232315, study PRJEB22302) | groundwater metagenome | biome: forest; feature: aquifer; material: groundwater | place: USA | collected 2011-08-07 | depth 5.4 m
AACATGTCGGGAGAGAGACAGCCCCATCGCGGCAGGCGAGGCTTTGGCCGAGGAGCGCGCGGAACAGCCTTTGCCGGCTTTGAGCACGCACCGCAGGCCGAAACGGAGCATGGCGCCATGAGGCGAACTCTATCCGGACATGTTTACCTCACGCCGGTGACGGTCTGGCATCCCTGCACGACGTCGATGCGGCCCTTGGGATCGGCCTTGAGCGCGTTGCATGTGGCAGGGCAAACGATGATTTTGGTCGGCTTGCCGCCCTGGGCGGGATCCGCGTCGTAGTACCAGCCGCTCGACGTTCCGCAGCTGCCCGCGCTCATCACGTACGGGATGGTCTGTTTGGCTCCGCTGCCGTCGGTAAACGTAACATTCACCTTTGCGTAGTCGGGCGTACCGCTCTCGGGGATGGGGAGCGTGTATTCGCACGGAAGGGCCGAACCACGAATGGTGTTCAGCGCCGCGACGAACTGCTGCGACACGTTTTGCGTCGTGTTGATGATGAATGCATTCTGCGTTCCACCGGCGGCGGCAATTTGGTCCAGGTTCGTCTGCGCCTGGGCTTGCTCGGCCGGCGCGAGCACGCCGATCACGAACGTCTTCACGCTGGGCGATCCGGCCACCGCACCGCTCGCGATCGCTGCGATATTGGCGATGCTCTGGTCGCACTCGGTCGGAAGGCCGTCCGTCGCCAGCACGGCGATCACGGTGTGCCCCGCGTTGGAGGACGCGTACGTCTTCGCCTCGGACACGGCGCCGGAGAGCGCCGCCGAAGTGGGCGTGAGCCCGTCGGGCTGCTTGGTTCCAAGAGACGCGATGATCGCGCTGGCCGCGCCCGGAAGAGGCGCGATGGCCACGGCCGGGGCGGCGTAGTCCGTGACCGTACAGCTGTCGCGATGGGAGCACGTCGATGAAGTGAGCTGAAGGCATGGCCCAAGGAGGCAGCCCGCATTGTTCGATCCCACGAGGCAGAGCGAGCCGCCAAAGAGACACTGTCCGAGTGGCTGGCAGGCATTCTGCCCGCCGCCGCAGTCGTTCGCCGTTTCGCAGCCAACCACCTGATTGTTGGGGGGTGGGTCGCACGCCTTGAGCAGGCACGGTCCGCCGGCCCCGCATTCCGCGTTCGACGCACACGACGCGGGAACGCCGGCCTTCGCAATCGGGAAGTACTGAACGCCCACGCCAATCCCGGCTGAGCTCGGATCGTTGACGAAGGAGGTCATCGCGTCCTTTACGGCGTCCCACTTCGTCTGGGCGCCGGTGACCGTGTCGGCCATCGACCCCGAGGTGTCGAGCATGATGTAGAGATCGAGCGGGAGCTGCTTGGCCTGCTGCGTGTCCGTCGCGCACGCGGCGAGCGCGTCCGGCACGGTGCCGGTGGACCCATCCGCGAGCGTCCCGATGCTGCTGTCGGGCCCGCCAAAGACCCCTTCGTCTCCGCCTCCGTCGCCGTCCTGCCGCGTGACGCCGTCCTCGTAGCCTCCACCGGACGACGACCCGCAGGCCACCACCACGATTGCGACTGCACCCACCGACGCCCAGGCAAGAGTTCGGATCATTTGGCAACCCGTATCCTGCAAGAAAAGTGAGCTCCGTCACGGAAAAAAAGCGGGAATGAGGGCGTGTGGGAGGGAGACTCCGGTTTTACTACTGCCCGGGTCGGGATTCGGGGTCGGGATCGGGTCCGCGGTCTTGCAATTTAGAAATATTCTTATTACGTTCTCGCCTCCGATGGGCAAGCACACCGGCAGCCCCGACGCCGACAGCCGCGCGCGCGCGATGCTCGGCGACCTCAAACGCGCCGGCCTCAAGCTGACCGCGCAGCGTCAGGCCATCGTGCGCCTCTTCGCGGGCGACCCGTCCCATCCGACCGCGCAAGACTTGTTCGATCGGCTGCGCCCGTCTTTCCCGCAGATGAGCTTCGCCACGGTGTACAACACCCTCGACGCGCTCGCCTCGGCCGGTCTTTCCGGCACCCTGCGCATCGGCAACGCGGCCCGCTTCGATCCCAACGTTTTGCCGCATCATCACATCGTCTGCGAGCAGTGCGGCAAGATCGGCGATATACCCGCCCAATCGCTCGAGCCATCCCCCGCCGCGGTAAAAAAGCTCCGGCGTACCGCACCTGGGTTCAGCGTGCGGGCCGTGGAGCGCATCTACAAAGGACTATGCGCGAGCTGCTCGGAGCAGCACGCGGTAGACGTCACGTAAGAACAACGAAGAGTCGAGGAGAGACGAATCATGAGCAAGTCACTTTCCGGAACCAAAACGCACCAGAACTTGAAAGACGCCTTCGCGGGCGAGTCGCAGGCGAACCGCCGATACCTGTATTTTGCAAAGGTCGCCGACGTCGAGGGCTACCCGGAGATCGCGGGCAACTTCAAGGAGACGGCCGACGGTGAGACGGGCCACGCGCACGGTCACCTCGATTTTTTGAAGCAGGTCGGCGATCCGGCGACGGGGCTCCCCATCGGCAACACCGAGAAGAACCTGAAAAGCGCCATAAAGGGCGAAACGCACGAGTACGAGTCGATGTACCCGAGCATGGCCAAGGCGGCGCGCGACGAGGGCTTCGACGACGTCGCCGAGTGGTTCGAGACGCTCGCCAAGGCCGAAAAGAGCCACGCCGGCCGGTTCTCGAAGATGCTCGACGCGCTGAAAAACGCATAGGTTCGGTTCTCCTTCCCCTCTCCCTTTTTTGGGAGAGGGGCAAGGGGTGAGGGGCCCCATGAAGATCGATCCCAAACCAATCGCGCCCCCCGCCACCAAGCCCGACGATCCGCGTTACTGGGACGCGAAGGATCTCGAGACGGAGCTCAGGCGCGTTTTCGAAATCTGTCACAGCTGCCGCATGTGCGTAAACTACTGTGGCACCTTCCCGGACCTCTTCGCGAGGGTCGATCGCGACATCGACCACGGCGCGGAAGGGGCCGAGCGGCTCAACGACCAGGACTTTGCCAGCGTCACCGACGCGTGCTGGCAGTGCAAGCTCTGCTACATCAAGTGCCCCTACACGCCCGATGAAGGGCACGAGTGGAGGGTCGACGTGCCACGCCTGCTGGGGCGGGAGAAAGCACACCGCGCGCGACGAAACGGAGTGACCGTCACCGACAAGGTGCTCGGTGAGCCGGGTGTCATGGGGCAACGAGCGGCAGGCCCGCTTTCACCGCTGGTGAATTTCGTGAACGCCAACCGCCTCACGCGCAAAGTGAACGAGCGAGTGCTCGGCATCTCCAGCGAGTTCCCGCTGCCGCCGTTCGCCAAGACGCGCTTCGACAAGTGGCTCACTCACCACGAACCGCTCGAAAACGCGGGGACGGCCGGCACGGTGGCCATGTTCGCGACGTGCCTCTGCGACTACAACTTCCCACAGGTTGCCGCCAACGCCGTCCGCGTGCTCGAGAAGAACGGCTTTTCGGTCGTCCGGCCCGAGGGGCAGGTCTGCTGCGGCATGCCGAACCTCGATGGCGGCGACATCGACGCGGCCCGTGCAAAAGCGCGCGCGAATGTGGCGGCTCTTTTGGAGCACGTCGAGCTCGGGCGAAAGATCGTCGTTCCGCAGCCGACCTGCTCGTACACGCTCAAGAAAGAGTATCGAGATCTGTTGCCTGACGCGGCCACCGAGAAGGTGGCCGCGAGCACGATTGATTTGATGGAGTTCTTGGACGGTCTCCGCAAAGAAAAAAAGCTCGTCCGTGACTTCACCGCGGGGCTCGGAAAGGTCGCGTACCACGCGCCGTGCCACCTGCGCGCGCAGAAGATCGGTTTTCCGGGAGCACGCGTGCTCGCGCTCTTGCCCGAAACGGAGGTCACGGTCGTGGAGCAATGCTCCGCGGTCGACGGCACGTGGGGAATGAAGGCCGAGCACTACGAGACCGGACGCAAGTACGCCCAGAAGCTGGTCCGCGGGATCGACAACGTCGAGCCCGACGTGATCGTGACCGATTGCCAGCTCGCAGGACAACGCATCTTGAAAGAGAACGGACAGATGCCGCTTCACCCCGTTCAATCGCTCGCCCGAGCGTATGGGGTGGAGGTGGCCGTGGAGTAGCCATGAAACCGGTGGTTTTCAGCGAGATCCTGGGCCTCGGCGAGTACGAGGCCATTCGGAGCGCGTTTCGCGCGCGGATCATCGACGAGAAGCGACGCCGGCGCGTAAAGCTGGGAGATCGCGCCAGCTGCGTCTTCGAGAACCACGAGACGGCGCTCTGGCAAATTCAGGAGATGCTCCGAACCGAGCGCATCACCAAGCGCGCCAGCGTGGAGCACGAAATGCAGACGTACAACGCGCTCGTCCCCGGCGACTACGAGCTCAGCGCGACAATCATGTTCGAGATCGACGACAAGACCGAGCGCGACACGTTTCTCGCGAACGCCCTCGGCTTCGAACGGCACGTCCATCTCACCGTGAACGGCGAGCGCGTAAACGCGACGTGGGACCCCGAACGCGCGCACGAGGATCAAGCGTCCGCCGTCCTCTACCTGAAATTCCCGCTTGGAGAAGCACGCGCCGCGCAAGTGCGGGCGAAGACCCCAAAAATCGAGCTCGGAGTCGACCACCCGTCGTATGCGGCGGTGACGGAGCTACCGACGCAGGTGGTCGAGAGCCTGGCAGAAGACCTGCGCGACTGACCGGCCGCGTCCCTTCCCTCGAAAGCTTGCGAGACGCCGGTCGAATGCCCTTCGGGAACCGACCGTCTCGCTGTAAAAACGGGCACAGCTTGATCTGGCTCGTCTTCTTTCTCTCCGGTTTCGCGGCGCTCCTCTACCAGCTCGTGTGGCAGCGGGCCCTTTTCGCGATTTACGGAATCAACATCGAATCGGTCACCATGGTGGTGACGGCGTTCATGCTCGGGCTCGGCCTGGGCAGCTTGGCGGGCGGCGCCCTGTCGAAGAATCCCAGGCGGCCGGTGCTCGTTTTGTTCTCGCTCGTCGAAGCAGGCATCGGCATCTTCGGCATCTTGTCGCTGGCGCTGTTTCGCTTTGTCGGGTCTGCGACACTCACACTGTCCCCTGCCCTCACGGCGTGCGTCACCTTCGCACTCGTCCTCGTCCCGACGATGCTCATGGGAGGAACGCTCCCGCTCCTCGTCGCACACGAAGTCCGGGCATCGGGAAACGTGGGGCGAAGCGTCGGGATGCTGTACTTCGTCAACACGCTCGGCCCGGCGCTCCGGTCCCTCGCCGCGGCGGTCGTCCTTTTGGGCGCGCTCGGACAAACGGGCACGGTGCGCCTCGCGGCGGGAATCAACTTCACGGTGGCGGCGGCGATCTACGCGTACCATGCACGCTCCGTTCGACAGAGGGCACCGTGAGCCTGATGTTCGCGGCCGTCATCGCCGGCGTCGCGGGGCTCATCGCGCTCGCGTACGAAATTCTGTGGTACCGCGTCTTTTCCTTCGTGAACAAGGGCTCGCCCATGACGTTCGGGCTACTCCTTGGCTTCTACTTGCTGGGAGTCGCGCTCGGGTCTTTGGTGAGCCGGGCATATTGCCGGCGAAAAGAGGCAACGTTCGATCGCACTCAGCTCCGCAATCTCGCCGGCTTCGTGTTTTTCGCGCAGCTCGTCGCCTGGTCTGTCATCCCGCTGCTCGGTTGGTGTGCGAATCACGGCTCGTGGACCCTCGCCCTCGCACCGGTGGCGCTCAGCGCCCTGCTCCTCGGCGCCGCACTCCCGCTGGTCGCGCATTTCGGGATCGCACCCGATGACCGCGCCGGGGCGCGTCTGTCGTACGTGTATCTTGCAAACATCGTCGGATCCGCTGCCGGGAGCCTCGTCGTGGGCTACATCCTGGTCGACGTCTGGCCCCTCCAGAAAGTCGCCCTCGCGATCGCGATGATGGGATTTTGCCTCGTGGCCGGGCTCCTTCGGGCCGCGCGGGTGCGCGCGTGGCTGGCGTGGGGAGGGCTCGTCGCGACGGCCGTCGCAACCTATGCGACGAATCCGAGAGCGCTCGATCGCATTTGGGAGAAGCTCCAGTTCAAGCACGAGCTCTCCATTGACTTTCGTTTTGCCGAGATCGTCGAGAACAAGAGCGGCGTCATCACCGTCACACCGAGCGGCGAAGTGTACGGCGGCGGCGCCTACGATGGCATTTTCAACGCGGGGTTGCGCTACGACCGAAACGGCATTTTCCGCACCTACACGCTCGGCGCGATGCGCCCCGCCTACCATGAGGCGCTGATGATCGGCCTGGCGTCCGGTTCCTGGGCGCAGGTCGTGGTCAACATGCCAGAGCTGAGAAAGCTCACCATCGTCGAGATCAACCCCGGCTATCTCGAGGTGATCGGTAAACGCCCGGAGGCGGCGTGGCTCCTGACCGATCCGCGCATCGAGATCGTGGTGGACGATGGCCGCCGCTGGCTACAGCGCCACCCCGAAGGGCGCTTCGATCTGGTCGTCATGAACACCACGTGGCACTGGCGTGCGCACATCACGAATTTGCTCTCGCGCGAGTACATGGAGCTCGTGCGCGCACATCTGGCTCCGAGCGGCGTGTTTTTCTTCAACACGACGCACTCGGAAGACGCGATGAAGACGAGCCTCACCGTATTTGGGTTTGGCTTACGCGTCTACAACTGCATGGCCGTGAGCGACGCGCCACTCGCTGTCGATAAAGAGCACTGGCGTGCGCTTCTTGGGGGGTTTCGGATTCAGGGCGAGCCCGTTCTGGATCTGTCGCAGGAGTTGGATCGTGCGCGATTCGCAGAGCTCGTGTCCTACGCGGACACCGTGAACGAGCCGCCCGCGCGCGAGGGGCTCGAGTCGAAAGAGAGCATGCTCCCGCGCTTTTCGAGCGCGCGTGTCATCACCGACGACAACATGGTTCCCGAGTGGAGAGACCCACTCACCGTCCAGATTGCACGGTGATCCCGCATCAGGGAAGGATGGCGGTGATGAAGGTGTGCTCGCCGTGGAACTGCTCGTGGGCATCGCGGAAGTCGACGGCGATCTCGAGGGCGAAGGTGTCTCCAGCCGAAGGCGGCGTGATGGAGACCTTGGTCTTGTAAGTGCCACCCGGCGCCAGCGGCGGACTGTCCAAAGAGCTCGTTGCAAGGATCGTTTTGGCACCGGCCGTGGAGAACCCTCCCGCGGAAGCCGTGGCCGGTCGTATTGCGATTTCGAATTTTCCGAGCGTTCGCTCGAGCGCAGGATCCATGTTCTTGAACGCTAGCTCGATCGTCGTGGCCAATCCTGAGTGGAGCGTGCCCTCGAAAACGCCCGAAACGCGCAGCGAGCGGCCGTAGGGGTCGAACACCAGCACGTTTTTTTCTCCGCCCGTGCCAACAGGGTGGTACGCGCTCTGGCTCATGACCACCATGTCGTCGATGAACTCCGGCACGGCATTGGGCGACGCGATGAACGCGGTCGTCGGACCGCGCGTGTCGCACTGATTTGCCTCCGACACCGCAAGGAGCATGTCCTTGTCCCAGCTGATATATCCTCCGTGGACGCACGTTCCGCCCCGATACGTCGCGCTGAATCGACCGACGTTGTTGAACACGATTTCCTCGGCCGCCATGAAGAGGTCGAACGCGTTCGTCTTTCGCCACGTCCTTCCGACGAGACGCGCAAAGCCCTCCGGAACATGCACATCAGGGAGCGCCGCCGCGTCTTGCGTGCCGGGATTCGCGTCGGCGGGCGCGAATCGGTACCGCCCGAACGTCAAAGTGGAATCCTGCTCGAGCGAGAAGAAAATCGCCGAGGGCAAATTCGTCTCCGCGCGCACGGTTGCCGGCGCTGCCGATCGGCCGTCGAGGCAGACAATCCCGTGCGTTCTGTCGATGGCGGCGAAATTCCAAGAACCGATGTCATCGCGCATTGGCTCGTGTTGGCTCGAACGGAGCGAGTAGCGCCCGCTCGGGGAGAGCATCAAAGAATCGCACGTCACCGTGGGGGCGTACGAGCTGCAGTAGGGCGCACGCCAGCTGCGCGCGCTGAGGGTTTTGAAGACGATATCGCGCACCGCGGCGTCCGAGGCGAGCCCCGCACAGGTGACCGACGGGCTCTGGGTCGGGGACACCGATGCGGCGCGGCCGGTCCCTGCATCGGTCCCCTGAACGGCCTGGCCGCCGGGCGAGCTGCCGCCACACGCCGCCACCAGCCCGAAAACCCACACGATGTGCCTTCGCATGACCAAAGCCGCCAGCAACGCCCGTGCCTGCCATAGGCCATGTCCCTTCGCGCACTTGCACGACCATGCGTGTGTCAACCCGTGCCGCCTCTGGCAAACTGCTGTATGTCGTCCATGTGATTCGCTACGAGCGCCCCGTACGGTTCGAGGACGTCGATGCCGCGCAAATCGTGTTTTTTGCGCGCTTCTTCAGCTACTGCCACGAGGCGATGGAATCGCTGTTTGCGCCGCTCGATGGGGGCTACGTACGCCTCATCATAGGACGCAAGATCGGGCTGCCCGCGGTGCACGTCGAAGCGGACTTCAAAACTCCTCTTTGCTACGGAGATGTGGCACGAATCGACGTGACCGTACCGCATGTCGGAACGACCTCGTGCACGCTCGTCTACGATATCTACCGGGCGAGCGACGGTGCCCGCGCGGCAACGATTCGCCACGTGTGCGTCGTCACCGATCTCGGCACATTGACGAAAATCCCCATCCCGGAAGACATGCGCGCCGTTCTCACGGCCCATGCCCAAGCGGCAAATCGGTAACGCGTACTACGCAGACGCGGCGTCCGCCGTCGGCCCATCGTTTGCCGCAGCGTTTGCTTGCACGAGGCGCGCAGGGTCCTGGCCAGTTTTCACGAGCTTTCGGACATAGAGGAAGACGATGATGCCGAAGGTGAAAAGCGCGACGCACGCCCATTGCGCCGGCGTGAGCGCCGCGTAGCGAGGGTCGGCCCCTTCGATGTCGCGCACGCGCAAGAAGTCCATGGCAAAGCGCACGGGTGCATAGGCGAGACTCGTCACGTACACGTACGTTCCGGTCGGAAGCTTGCGCCGCCAGGTGAGCGCGAGGAGGCCGGCAAGGACGATGGTGAACATGAGCTCGAGGAGGCCGAGATCGTATTGGGGCGCGTTGCCCATGAAGAGCTCGATGGGGCCATAGTGCGTGCTCGGGCCACGCCCGTAGGCCACGGCAAGAAGCGCATCCGCCGGCGCACGCGCGCCAGGGTGATCGTGAACGACCGAGCACCCAGCTCGGCCGAAAATCCAGGCGACCGGAAAGACCGCCAGAACGACGTCTGCGAACGGTAGGACGGGCTGCACCTGTTTGCGCTTGTAAAAGCCTGGAATGGAAAGGGGGCCAATCTGCACGATGGGCTTGGAGTAGAAGTACTTCCAAAGAACGATGCCAATCAGCGCGCCCGTGAAGCCGCCGAACGAGCTCAAGCCCGCCCACAGCTTGAGGAGCGAGAGCGGGTCTTTGAGGATCTCGCTCGGGTGATAAAAGATTTCGTCGAGCACGTGGCCGCCCACGAAGCCCGCGACCAGCATCCACGTGATGAACGAGTTGAGCTTGTCGAGATCGAAACCGCGACCGCGCGCACGGCGCGTCGCGAGCGCGGTGCCGATGATGACCCCGGTGGCGACGAGCAGGCCGAAGGGGTGCACGGTAAGCCCAAACAGGTGCAAGTCGGGGACGTGAATGTACGGAATCATGTACTTTCGGCGGTCTTAGCCTATTTTTCAGCGTATGGGGCCGCGGATTGAGATGACGTCGGGATTCCCTTCTCGTTCGCCCCACACAACGGCCGCGGTCCAACCCCCGCAGCTGCGGTGAAGAAGCTCGTGCTCTCCGCGAGCGACGGTGCATCGCGACGCGGGCATACGCGCCTCGAGGGCGCCTGCGAGGAGCTCTTGGGCATGAAACGCCGCTTCGGAACGGTCCTTCGGGGAGGATGCATCGCGCAGGTGTACGAGATCGGCCTCATCCCATCGCACAAACAGGTCGTACCCTTCGATTCTTCCCTCGACGATGGCGTCACCGTCGAGCACGGTGCGTAGGGTTATGGTCGCCACACGCGCTTCGCGACCTTCGCGTGTGGGGATGACGAAGAAGAGATCGGCCTCTCGGCGCGGCGGGAGCGAGCCCCACGTGGGGGCGACGGCGCCACCCAGGGCGCTGCGAAGAAGAGCGGACGCGCTCTCGATCCGTGCGCCGTACACGTTGTCTGCCGTGAGCGCCCCGACGGCGCCGAGGACCATTTCCCCGATGGCGCGCCGTTTCCGCGCGGCGGAATCGAGCTCGGCTTCGGTCCGTCGTGCCCGCTGCCTGAGGCGCACCGTCTCCATGTCCTCGACCTTGGTGTCGAAGGCAACGAGAAGCGACATCGCGGCGTCCGCATGCGGTCCGTGAGGCAGGTCGACGAGGTAGTCGCGCATGAGGTCGCGCGACTCCTGGCATCGCTCGAAAAAGAGCGGCTCCTCGGCCTCGAACGCCTCGCGCACTTCGCTCACCCAACGGCCGCGAGGATGCGCTTCCAAATATTGCTGCGCGCGCCCTAGGCGAAGGCCCGGTCGCGAAGCCACGCGGAACGCCTTGTAGTCGGCCACATCGTCATTGTCGCCGGCCATCTGCTGAACGATCCCGCAGCCCGATGCGTGCAGGGCGATGCACAGAACGAGGGCGACTCTCATCGACGCTCCTCGCGGCAGAACTCGCATTCGCTCGGCACTGCGGGAGCATCGTCGTCGACGTACATGGTGTAGTCGCCGCAGGAGGCGACGAGCAGCGCATGCAGGCACACTTCGCCGTCGTGGAGGAGCGGGCGGCAGGTGGCAGGAAACGCGACGTCGTTCGGCGAGGTCGCGTCGCAAGCGCGCGTGCACCGCATCGCGAAAAGCGAGCAATCGCGGCAGCGCTGGCAATCGACGACCTTTCGAGCACGGCCAAAGCGCGCCTCGTCGAGCTCGGTTGCGGTGCGTCCGCAACCACCCACGTCGCCTACCGTGGGGCCTGTGCCGAGAACGAGGAAAGCCAGCGCCGCAAGTGCCACCGCCGCCCGATGGGGACCGCGCTCGGGCTTCCGGAGGCACCCCATCGGCGTCGTCACGGAAGCACCTCGTACGCGAGGACGAGGCCGAGCTGCGCGCTGAGGACGGGGTAGGCAGGGCGTGCGACCTCGCGTGTGCCGGCACCATAGAAGACGTCGCCCACGAGCTCCGCAGCGACTCCGATCCCGGCGCGCGCGAACCATACGCCGCCCGCCCCGAGCTCCAGTCCCCACGTCGCCTCGGGGGACGCGACGAAAGGTACCCCCGCACGTCCGTAAACCGCCCACGTGCGCCATCGCTTCCAGCCGACGTATGCCGGGACGAGCACCGCCTGCCGTACCCCCTCGACCGCAAACGAACCTCGGACCGCGAGCCCATGCAAGACCCCAAGCGGGTTCCCAAGCATCGCAGCCGCACCGATATCGACATACGTGGAGGAGCGCGAAACGCTCTCTGCGCTCGATCCCAAGGGTGTGGCAAGGCGGTACGGATTGTTGAATCGCAGCCCATCTCCGACGAACGCCGTAGCCAGGAGCTGCGCGTAACCTGGCTTGGTTTCGGACGAAGTGTCGTCCTCTCCACGCGCGAGCGCCGGTACGAGCAGCGTCATCGCAAGCACGGACACGGCTCGGCGGTTCCACGGCCCGAGCATGGTCAGCTTCGATTCACGCGCACTTTGGGCTTGGCCCCCAGGAGCGCGAGCTGCCCGCACGCGGCGCTCACCTCGTCGCCGCGCCGCCTGCGAATGAAGCACGAATACCCCGCGTCGCAGAGCACCTTCTGGAAGGTGAGCACGCCCGACAAGTCGGGTGGCCCGAGTGTGCTTTGTTCGATCGGGTTCATAGGGATGAGATTGATTTTCACCGGCAGACCCCGCAGAACGCGCACGAGTTTTTTCGCCTCTTCGGGTGCGTCGTTCTTCCCGGCAACGAGGGTGTACTCGATGGTGATGCGACGCCGGCGCGGGAGCGGATATGCGCGGAGCGCTTCGATGAGCTTCGCGAGGGGGTACTTCTTGTTGATGGGCATGAGACGAGTGCGGGTCTCGTCGTCGGCTGCGTGAAGCGATATGGCAAGCCCCACTTGACCACCGAAGTCCTGGCCGAGGCGCGCGATCTCCGGGACGAGGCCACTCGTCGAGATGGTCACGCGTCGGGACGAGAGCGCGATCCCGTCGGGATGCGTCAAAAGGCGCAGTGCGCGGGCCGTCGCCTCGTAGTTGTGCAGCGGCTCTCCCATTCCCATAAATACGACGTTCCGGAGTTGCTCGCCGTCGTCGAGTCTCGACCGTCCGACGAGCACCTGCGCCACGATCTCGTCGGGCCCCATGTGGCGTTTGAGCCCCGCAACGCCGCTGGCGCAAAAGACACAGCCCATGGCGCAGCCCACCTGCGTCGAGATGCACTGCGTGACGCGCACCGGACCGGCCGCCGCCAAGGGCTCCTCGATTTCATCCTCGTCCTCGACGGCTGCCGCGGCGTCCGCATCTTCCTCCACGGGATTGGGCAAGTCGCTTCGTCCGCGAGTGACGGCCGGGATGAGCACCGTCTCGACGGTGGCGCCATCGCGCATCTTGACGAGGAGCTTGCGCGTGTCGTCCTGCGCGCGCCGTTCGGAGGCAATTTCGAGCACCGGCCCCACCTCTGCGACGGCCAGCGCGTCGCGGAGACTCTTGGGCAGATCCGTCATTTTTTCGGGCTCTAGGACCCCCCGCGCGTGGATCCACTTGAAGACTTGTTTTCCGTGAAACGTTCGACCGCCGATCGATACGACCGCTTTCGCCCATTCCTCGGGCGTGCGTGCGACGGGCTCAACCTGTTGCGAGTCGGTCGTCATGGGAGACCAAACGCGGCTTCTGGCAAGTAGCCAACGGGCACCGTTCCCACTGCAAGAAGCCGATCGTGAAAGCTCGCCAGGTCGAACTTGTCCTTCTCTTTCGTCTTCAGCGAGGGCACTTTCTCCAGGCGCGCGTCGAGGGCCTTGAGCCGGTCGTGCTTGGGAGCGTACGGATGCGCCATTAGCCCCGAGATTCCTTGTCCAATGATGGTCATCACCAGCGACGGGTTTCGCTCGGCCGGTTTGACCGTGAGCTCTTCGTAGGCGTCAGCCTCGAGGGCGTCCGAAAGGAGGAGCGCGTCGAGCGCCGGTCGATCCGTCTCGGCCTCCGCAATGGTCGTCGTCGGGGGCAGGTTTTTGGCGATCGTCCGGAGCCCCGCCGCGCGCGTATGGAAATCCCTGGCGATGCGTGCCGCGCCGTCCTCGCTCAGATCAGGCCAGGCGTCATCGAAGCGATGATCCCCCTTCTGTGTGGCAAAAGTCGGGCGCGCCACCAGATAGGCCTCGAGGCACTCCGTGATCGCCGTGCGGAAGAGTGCGGGATCGAACGTCGAGACCTTTTGCTGGACCCGCGCGACCTCGACGGGCTGGGCCGTCGTCGGAGGCGGAAGCTTCGGAGCCCGCTCCGGGGCGCACGCCACGACGAGGAGGGCCAGCGGCAGCAAAAACAGGCGTCTCATGCGTCACGAAGCGTATCAGACTTAGGCACGTTCGCTCTTTTTGGCCTCTTCCCAATACCCGTCGAGGACGTTCAGCGAGATCGGGGTGTGGCCGGGGCCGCCGCCGGGTTGCGTGGGATCGCCCCAGCCACCGTGTTTCTCCTGCACGCGCTTTTCTACATGCGAGAAGCGCCTGGTAAACTTGTCGATCGTTCTCCGCAACGCCCCCTCGGCGTCCACGTCGAGGTGGCGCGCGAGGTTGACCATCGCAAAGAGGACGTCGCCGAGCTCTTCCTCGGTGTGCGCCTTGTTCCCGCTCTCGATGGCGCGCGCGAGCTCTCCCATTTCTTCGGCGAGCTTTGCGCGCGAGCCTTCTTTGTCTTCCCAATCGAATCCGACCCGCGCCACCTTCTCCCCGATGCGTTGCGCGCGCGTGAGCGCGGGTAGGCTCCGAGGAACACCGCCCAGGATGCCGCGCCCCTTCTTTTCTGCCGCCTTGATCTTCTCCCAGTTCTGCAAGACTTCCTCGGCCGTCTTCGCGTCGAGATGGCCAAAGACGTGAGGGTGCCGACGAATCAGTTTTTCGACGATGCCGTTCACGACGTCGTCGATCGCGAAGGCCCCTTCGCTGCGGGCGAGCTCTGCCTGAAAGACGACCTGGAGCAACAGATCGCCGAGTTCTTCGCGAAGGGCCTTTTTGTCGCCGGATTCGATGGCGTCAATGACCTCGCAGGCCTCCTCGAGCACGTACTTTCGCAGGGTCTCGAAGCTCTGCTCGCGATCCCAAGGGCACCCGTCCGGCGCGAGCAGACGGCGCATGACGCCGACGAGGCGTGTGAGCGTGGCGCCATCTTGGCGCGCGAGCGGTTGGATTGGCCGCGGGGCGTCCTCATCGAACCGGGGCAGCTCGGTGTCGGTCATGCCCACGCCTCTAGCACGTTGATGTAGAGTCAGCGTCAAGCAATGACCGACGCGACCGTACCGCCGCCGCCCCCCCCGACGTCCACCCTGACCTTCCGACGGGTGATGATGTTTCTCGGCGTCGCGCTGGCAATTGGCCTCGCGTACTTGCTGCGCGGCGTCCTGGTGCCGCTGTTTCTGGCATTTCTGCTCGCCTACGCGCTCGATCCCTTCGTCGATCGGCTCGAGGCCATCAAGGTTCCGCGGGCACTTGGTGCCATCGTCGTAATGCTCGGGATTTTCGGGCTTTTCATGGTCGTCTTGGTTTACGGCATCCCGCTCCTCCTCGACGAGCTGCGCGTCGCGGCGGCCGATTTCCCCGAGCAAATCAAGCGGCTCGAGGCCCGCGTGGAACCGTGGCTCTGGCAAACCTTCCACCTGAAGCTGCCGCACACGATGAACGAGCTCGGGCGGACGCTGGCAGAGCGTCTGCAAGGTCAATATCCGAACGTCACGTCCGCGGCGTCCTCCGCGCTCTTCGGCACGCTCAGCTACGTGGCCGTGATCCTTAGCGCGCTCATCGTGCCCGTCTTCGCATTGTACCTGCTCATCGATTTCGACCGCATCGTGAGCCGCGTGGGGGAGCTGGTTCCGCGGCGGTGGCATCCGCCGTCGGCCGCAGTGGCGAAGCAAATTCACAAGACTCTCGGTGGCTACGTGCGCGGTCAGCTCACGGCCAATGTCGTGCTCGCGGCCCTCTACGCCACGGGCCTCCGCTTGGTGGATATCCGCCTGGCCGTTCCGATTGGCGTCCTGACGGGGATGCTGGCATTCGTGCCCTACATCGGATTTGCCACCGGTCTGATTGTGGCGCTCGCGATGGCAACACTCGATTGGCACGGACCCGGCCCAGTCCTTGGCGTTATCGCCGTCATGGGTGGTGTGCAGATCCTGGACGGAATGGTCATCACACCGCGCATCGTCGGCCGTTCGGTTGGTCTCGCCCCGTTGGAGGTGCTCGTCACGATGATGGCCGCCGCATCGCTGTTCGGCTTTCTCGGCGTACTCTTGGCGGTGCCGCTGGGAGCCGTCGTAAAAATCCTCGTCCAACGTGCGGTGATGGCGTACTTGGCGTCGGATTTCTATAAGAAGGCGGCATAGGCGAAGATAGACTCTCGCCCATGACCGAAGTTCTGCTCGAGCGAAGCGCACGCACTCTGGTCGTCACCATCAACCGCCCAGAGGCGCGAAATGCGCTCACGCGCGGCGTGATCTTGGGTTTGACCAAGGCTCTCGAGTCGGCCACGGCCGATGTGGACGTCCGCTGTGTTGTGCTCGCGGGTGCGGGCGGGCACTTCTGCTCCGGCGCGGATCTCCGAAAGAATCTCATGGAGGACCCGGACATCGGCGACAAGCTCGACCAGTATATGGATGAATACCATGCCCTGATCCGCTCGGTCGTGCGCTGTCCGAAGCCAACCGTTGCGATGCTGGAGGGAGCCGCGGTCGGCTTTGGTGCAGACCTCGCGCTCGCGTGCGATTTGCGCGTCGCGAGCACAACCGCTTACGTGCAAGAAAAGTTTGTGAAGATCGGCCTGATGCCCGATGGCGGCGGCACGTTCTGGCTACCGCGTCTGGTCGGCACCGCCCGCGCGATGCGCATGATTCTCCTGGCGGAAAAAATCGAGGGACGACAGCTGGACGAGCTCGGCCTGGTCGTCCGCGTGGTCGATCCGAGCGAGGTGCGCGCGGCCACGATGGCCGTCGCACGCGAGCTCGAAAATGGCCCGCCTCTCGCTCACGCCGCAATTAAAAACGCGCTCTACGCGAGCTGGGGAGACCTCGAGGCCGCGCTGCGTCGGGAGCGTGAAGGGCAACTTCGGCTTCTTCGCACCAGCGATCTGATGGAAGGAATTTTGGCGTGGGCGCAGAAGCGCGACCCAAACTTTGAGGGGAAGTAGTCGCTGATCAGAGCCGAGTGTTGGCCACTCTAGTCGTCCGGATGCCATGGGTGGTGCAACTCGGCGACGTCGCCGAAGGTGCGGCGAACGCGGATGAGCATGGATTGGAGGTTTTCGGTTTCTGTCAGGCAGGTAAGTTCGTCAAACCATCGCTTACCGGCGAGGGCGGCATCGAATGCGAGGCGCACGGGGCCCTGTGTGATGATGAAGTAGACGGCGCGTCGGATTCGTTCCCGCCCCTCTTTCGTGAGCTCGACGATGAGCTTGCGCCGATCACCGAAACTACGGTTACGGACGACGAGGCCGAGCTTTTCGAGGGAACGGAGCATGCGGGATATCGTTTGGGCGGTAACGCCGAGCAGGCGCCGGAACTCGCGCTGGTGCATCCAGCCGCCGCTGCGGATGCAGTAGAGGAGGTCGAAACGCGCGGGGGTAAGGCCGAACATCTCGAACCGCCAGCGCGTGACGCGGAGTGTGCTTTGGAAAGCGCGTTTCAGGCCAAAGTAGATGACGTTCATGCCGGGCGAGTGAGCATGCGGCATGCCAGCGCAGCCGGGGGGTGACCCTCTTCGGAGGGCAGACGCGGGGACTACCTAAATCGTAAGCAAGCTGACGATTTCCGGCCGAGTCGCGCGCACGACGTAGAGGAGGGCGCCCCGCCTCCCTTTGTCCGTGCCACAACTCTCCTGTCCCTGGACACCCGCTGCCGACTTCACTCCCCCGCGAAATACCGTTCCCCGCTGTCGCAAAGAATCGTCACGACCGTACCCGTGACCCGCCTGGCAATCTCACACGCCACGTGAACATTCCCCCCCGACGACGGCCCGACAAGAATCCCCTCCTCTCGCGCGCAGCATTCCGCCATTTTCTTCGCCGCCGAATCCGGAACCGTAACAATCTCGTCCACCACGCCGCGATCAAAATTCTTTGGAACGAACCCGGCACCCAGCCCCTGAATCCCGTGCAACCCCGGAGGCCTCCCGCTGAGCACCGCGCTGGCGCTTGGTTCTACGGCAACAACCCGCACATTGGGCCGTGCGCGTTTCAATGCGCGCCCCACTCCGGTCACGGTGCCTCCTGTCCCGACCCCGGCAACGAAGGCTGCGAGATCGTCACCCACGTTCGCCAGAATCTCCCTCGCCGTGGTTGCCTCATGCGCGCCAGGATTCGCCTCATTCTCGAACTGACGCGGCATGAACGCCCCCGCCATGCTCTTCAGCAGCTCCTTGGCGCGATCGACCGCACCCCTCATGCCGTCCTCGGCCGGAGTGAGGACGATCTGTGCCCCATACGCACGCAGGATTTGGCGCCGCTCGATGCTCATGTCCTCCGGCATGACGAGCACGCAACGGTAACCGCGCACGGCAGCGATCATGGCCAGCGAGATCCCGGTATTCCCGCTCGTGGCCTCGACGATGGTAGCCCCGGGGCGCAGCTTCGCCGCGGCCTCGGCCTTCTCGATCATCGCGATCGCAGGCCGATCCTTCACGCTGCCGCCCGGGTTTTTCAACTCGAGCTTCGCAACGACATTGGGCGACAGTCGCGCCAGTCGAACCATTGGCGTGTTCCCAACGAGTTCGAGCACATTCTCCGCTATGGGCATGTTCGTTCCCCCACGATGTCCGACGCCAGATACTGGCGTAGTGCATCTTCCCCTTCACAGCGCGCCAACCCGACCATGAGCTTCGCGAGTGCAGCTTCGGTCGTCATATCGCCCCCCGAAATCGCCCCCGCGGCTTCGGCCGCCGCGCCCCCGGCGTACCGTCCCATCTCCACGCTACCGTGGGGGCACTGCGACACCACGACCACCGGCACGCCGCGCGCTCGCGCGTCCTCCAGCGCACCCATCAAAGAGCCCTGCAAATGCGGCAAATTCCCCGTGCCGTACGCCTCCAGCACCAAACCGCGCACGCCGGCACGAATTGCACCGCGAACGAGTCCGGGGTCTAGCCCTGGAAACACCCGCACTGCGAGCACGCGCGTCTCGAGGCGATCATCGAACGCAACAAGCGGTCCGGGCGGACGCACGTGAGGCGACACTGCAATGTCCACCCCGAGCTCGACGAGCGCCGGGCAGTTCGGGGACTCGAATGCATTGAACGCCCAGGCGTCGCGTTTGCTCGCGCGAGCACCCCGAAGGGCACGCGACGAAAATGCGATGGTCACCTCCGGCACGGGCAAGGTGGCGATGAGGGCGGCGTCGATCAAGTTCTCGCGCGCGTCGGTGCGAGCGACGGCGAGCGGGCGCTGCGCGCCTGTGAGCACGACGGGCCTCGGGATGGGCCCAATCAAGAGTGCCAGCGCGCTCGCGGTATACGCCATTGTGTCGGTCCCGTGCACAATGACGATTCCGTCGTAGCGTCCGCTCGCCAGCGCGCCATGCACCTCGCGCGCGAGCGTGACCCAATCCTCGGGGCGCATGTCGGCCGAGTCCAGGTTGAACAAGATGCGCGTCTCGATGTCCGCCACGCGTCGCAGCGTAGGGAGCTCTGTCAGGAGATCTTTCCCGTACACGTCTGGCGTCAAGGGTCCGTCCTCGCTCGGACCCATCATCACCGTCCCCCCCGTGTGTACGAAGAGAAGCCGCGGCACGTGTGACTACCGTAGCATCACTGGCCCCTAGAAACGGAGGGCCTAGAAAACGCGCGCTTCGACTTTGATCGTATCGCCTGCCTGGAGCGGAATGTCGGCCTGGGCGCCGTCAGTGATCGCGTCGACGCTCACAACTACGGTTACTGTCTTGTCGCGCGCGACGTTGCGCGTCAAAACGATGTGGTTGCTGTCGGCGATGTTGGTGAACCACCCCGACTGGCTGATGGCGTCGACGAGCTTCATCCCTTCGGTCCAAGCGAGACTGCCCGGCTTTGCGACCTGGCCGATCACGCTGACCTTCTTGGAGTTGTACTGTTTGACGATGAGCGAAACCTGAGGCTGCGTGAGAATCTTGTTCTCCACTAGCTTCGCCTTGATGATTTTGACGATGTCCTGCGGCTCGAGCCCGCTCACCTGCAGGCGATCGACGTAGGGAAAGTCGATGCTACCATCAGGCTGAACCCGGTACTCCTTCGGCAAGTTCGTTTCGCCCACGACATAGACCTCGAACACGTCGCCTGGCCCAACCGTCGTGCTCGCCGACGCCGACGGTAAGTCCTTGGGCGGTCCCGGCCGCGAACCTCGGCACCCCGCTCCGAGCAGGAGCACCCCAAACAGGCATACAAGACGAAGGTACATCCGCGGCAGTAAAGGCTAGAGGAACAAGCGCACCCCGAGGAACGCCTGGAAACGCTTCCAGCTCAAGTCGAAGACCTGCCCCGCAGGCGCGCCAGGCGTGGTCGGAACCGGAAGCTGCGTGTCGCTGAAGTTCTGGGCGTAGTTCAACGTCGTGTTCACCGCGAACGAGTCGGTGAAGCGGTACTCGCCGAACAGGGTGGTGTCTAGACGAATGTCGGTGAACGGCGCATGCACGGGTGCCGTGCCGAGCCCTGCCGCCGGATTGAAATAGATCGTTGGGTATTCCACGGCGCCAACCCCACCTTCAAGAGACGCCAACGCGCGCCCCGCAAAGAAATACGCGACCTTCGCATAGCCGCGGTCGCTGCCGTAGAAGTCGCCCAGGTAGCTGTTCTGGTAATCGCGTACGTAACCGAGCGCGATGGACGAGAGGGTCAGCGATGCGTCGACCAGCTCTCCACCTTGGGCATTGGCCGTTGGGAAGAATTTTATCTCGGCCTGTCCGATAACGCTGTCGTACTGCTGGACCGTCGGATCGCTGCCCGGCCGATAGAAGCTCGCCGCATAGCCCGCCATGGCGAGAACCGACAAGCGAGGCGTGACAAGGCCCGTGATGCCAAAGCGCGCGCGAACCGGGGTCGAGTCGTGCAGGGACGTCGTGGCGCGATTAGCGTTGGTGTAGCCTAGAAAACGAGCCGTTCCGTCGTAGATGAGCGCGGTTCGCGGCCTGAATTTCCAGCGGCCGCGGGTGTTCACCTCATAGGTGACGTTATTGAAGGGGGCGCCGTTCGTACTTTCGAACAGGGCGCCGTGAACCTGTCCTCCGAGACGCCACTCGAGTGTCCCGCTGTTCGGCTGCGCGACAATCTCGCCTCCAAGTCCGAGATCGTCGCGGTTGAACGACAAGTCCGGGTTGCCCAGAACCGTCGCCTGAATCGTGCGATCGTAGAGCGCGTACACAGCGGCCCCCCAGGGGCGCTGCGGCAAGATCTCCAGACGCATGTCGGCATGACCGCTGACGTTTCGTTGGTCCCGCAGCTCTTGCTTGCCGAGAAATTCGCGGTACGTCGCCGAAACTCCGCCCCGGAACGTGACAGCGGGCGGCGCCCCCGGCGCCAACGTATTGCGCTGCGGCCCCAAGGTCGACACGGTCATGTGAGGCGTGATGCGAAACATTCCGCCATCCGTAGCCGGATTTTGCGGAGGACCGTTTACGATGTTCGGAGCGCTCTTGTCGGAGCGAAGAAACCAGTTCGAGTCGTACCCCACCTCGCCGCCGATGCCCGGGTGAAGCTCGAGATCGCCTGCACGGATGCCCGGCCCTTCGCTGAAGCGCCTGTCCCTCAGCCATTCCTGCGCGCTCGCCGCGGTTGGAACGACCGTGATGGCGAACACAGCCGCCCCCCGCAAAATAGTCCTAAGTCTACGATTCATCATGTCCGCCGTGTGCGCGCGCTGCATCTGTGGGGAGACGGACACCTCGGCACCCGCCGCCCACCCTCGTTTGTGCCGTAGACCCCCGTTGTCCCTCGGTCCTCTCCTCTGTTCCCAGAGGCCCTATATTCCTATAGGGCGCAGCTCGTGCACTGCGGAGGGCCGCTGATCAACGTCGGGTCGGTCGCGGGGAACTGCGTATCATCAGACGGGGGAAGACCCGGGTCCACGGTGGTCGACACTCTCGTGTCGCCGATGAACGCGGCCTCCTCGCCGATGCATTGGTTCGCCTCTGCGGTCAATTGCTCCGCGCGCTGCCGGAGAACCGTCAAGATTGTAAATTCGTGATTGCTAAGCTCCTGGTCGTTGCGTGCTGCTGCCGCCTGGAGTGAAGTCTTTCGGTCGCGAGCCGAGCGGATCGCAACGTCGATTTGAGACAGTTTGTCGTTCAAGCACAACGTCTTTACAACATCTCGAGCTTCTCGCGCCGCCTGAAGCTGCTTTCGAACGGCGCCGGCGGCCTGATCCATTCGGCCGATCGAGCGATCCCCCTCGAGCACCTGTTCTTGCGGGCTCAACTGCGCTTTGCGCTGGAACCCCACTTGCGCGTCCGCCGCTCCCGGAGCCGCAGCGCCTCCAGCACCTGCAGGGCCTTGCTGCGCGCCAGCCGGCGACGCTGCGTACGCCAAAAGCGCCGCCGCAATGATCCATTTCAAGTTGTGGCGAAAACGCATTCGCATTCACCTTCCGCGGTTGGGCAACAATATCGAGGCTGCTCAGACGTGTCAACGATCTCATACGGACGATTTACGAATGATTTTAGGCGCCTCGGCTCAGTTAGCGCAGCCGGTCGCAGCTTCTACCGCCTTGTTCGTTGCGAGGGCGGAGCCGCCCATTCACCGCGACCGGGTGAGACGGCTCGCGTAGCGTCGCTTGCGAACGCCCAGGTGTCGCGCGTGGCTACTTCTGCTGAACGAATTTGACCGGAATATTGATCGTGGAACCCGTCCCACCTGGTGCGTCGAACTGCGCGTTCCGGACAGCACGTGCGATGCACTTGGCGACCGAATCGCTGAGGCCGCTGTTGCTCACGACGTCCGCCGAAGAGACTTCGCCGTTCGGCGCAACCTTCGTGCTGATCGTCACCGCGCCTTGCATGGTCGGATCCGACTGCAGACCCTGATTGTAGCAAGACCGAAACTTTGCGCGCAGACCCGCAACGACGCGCTCCGCGTTGTTCACGGGCACTGTCGCCGTCGTGCCACCGATCTGCGCGTCACCTTTCGGACCGCCAACATCGCGCCCCGTGCCCGCGCCGGTAGAAGCTCCAGCAGTGGTCGAGCCGCCGATTCCCGCGAGACCGGAGCCCCCGCGCCCGCCTTGAACCGGCGAGCCGCCCGAGCCTAGGTTGAGGTTACCGCCCGTATTGCTGACGCCCGCGCCGCTCGCGGCAGCGCCCGACAAGTCGACCGGTGGAATGTCGCTTCGGTTCAGCGCACCCTGCACCGCAGAGTTGCCGCCGAACGCTGCGAGCATTTGCATCTGCATCGCTTCGGCCTGCTGCGCGAGCGCCGCCGCTTTCGCGTCGCTCACGGACCCTGGCTTGCTCGGTCCGCCCGCCGCCTTCGCGGGCGCCGCCGCCTGCGCGGGCTTGTCGTCCTTCGCCGGCCCCGTGTCGGTGGGCTTGGGTTGTTCCTCTTCGACGACCGGCGGCGGAACGTTCTTCGCCATGTCGATGAGCCCCGCGAGGGTCAAGTCTTCGTTGACGATCGGGTCCATCCAATCCGAGTACATTGCGCCGATCACGCCGAAGTGCAGCATGAAGCTGAAGGCCGCAATGATGGTGAGCGTCCAGTCGATCTGGCTCGCGAGCCCGCCTTTGACCGCAAGCGGAAGCTGCGGTCGCGGTTGGACGGGCGGCGGCGCCACGAATTGAAACAAGAACGTCGTCTCGCCGACGACGACCTTCCCGCGCGCCTCGTCCGTGAGCCGAATCTGGTAGGCGTTACCTACGCGTTTGGCCTGCCCCTTCAGCGCTGTGATGTCGCTGATGCCCGTCGCCAGCGCGACGCGGCCAGTCATACCGTCCAGAAAATTCAGGAAGTAGTCGCTCCCGACGAGCTCGAACAACTTGAACTGCGGGGGAACCGATTGAGCCGGGATGACGAACATCGCCTTCTCGCTCTGCCCTACGGTTACCGTCGTTCGTTGCTTGATGATGCGCTCCTCGATGACGCGTCCACCATGCACAAGGCCGATGCGTAGGACCTTGGGCCCCGTCGCCATCGTCATGGCGCGCATCACCGCGGTCATCTGACCAGGGCGACCTGCTTGCGGCTGCATACCCGGAGGTTGATTCATGCTTGCTCCAAAAGCGCGAGACTTAGGTGTGACGGCTTAGAGTGACAGCGCGTGCAGAAGTTCCAAACAAAATGGCAACGGCGAGCATACCAGGCCAAGGCTTCGTGACGAAAGGCCATTTCGGAGATCGTAAGCATGCTTACGATCCCGACTCCGAGTCCGAGTCCGGTTCCGGTTCCGG
>OBEQ012617667.1_pt1 | contig 23516 bp, 25 predicted proteins | sample 1670901 | NCBI WGS metagenome assembly OBEQ01 (sample SAMEA104232315, study PRJEB22302) | groundwater metagenome | biome: forest; feature: aquifer; material: groundwater | place: USA | collected 2011-08-07 | depth 5.4 m
TACTACGTCGAACACGGACAACAAAAACACTGGAAAGCAGTAGACTACGCGTACTATCAAGATAAACAACAAGCACTGTTGTCACAATTCAATTCGCGTGACGCTCAGGCCCTTTAGGGCTGAGTAGTTCACACAAAAGAATCCTAAAAATTTGCTTTAATGTTTTTACAGACTGTTTTGCGAGTTTACTGGATAAATATGTATGTCCGTTACTATAGGTGACGCTAAATTTACCCTCCATGAAATACTAAACTTTTTATAACACTAACGATTGCCTTCTTTTATGAATGCGATCCAAGTATATGCGGATTATGGGGCTGTTTTTACTGCCCTAGCTTCTCAAGTTCTAAAGAATATCCCCCTTATCGAACAAGAAGCAACACCTGATTCCCTGGAAAAAATAATGGAACGTGCCCATTTTATTGAACTGCGCGCGCTTGAGGAAAACGGACGTGCTTCTTATTTTATTCATGACGACATTTTTTTCCCTATGGACATACCTGAAGATCTTTTACCTGATAAACTTTTTTCTCCTCTCGATCAGTTTGCAGCATATGTCAAACAACGTGTCGTTGATCAGCAGGATTACTATACCAAGAAGGAAGGATGCGCTGTTATGTTGCATCCTGTCTTTTATACCGTTAACCTTTCTCATGCATACGATGAGGACGATCACGCAGAATGGTGGACGGCGATTGATCAGTTCTGTCAAGATATTCCCGAAATCAGTGATGCGATAAAAAAAGAAATCTTCACTAAACTACTGCAAAGGACTTACGCCGAACGCGGATTAACTGCGGAAGAACGCGCTTTGTTTGAAAAACTCTTTTTTATGCCCGACCTACATTAAGAACATTCTTTACATCCTTCTGATCTACGTGGGATCAATTCTTTCCTCTGCGTCCCTTACCAGTTCCTTATGGCAGGCGATAACCATATCTTCCATCATGTTTAACGTTTCAGGTCTTCCTCTTTGTTGTACTGCGGCCATAATCACTTCATGATCACTCATCCCTAATCTAAGCACTTCTTCGGCAAGATAGCGCGCACGTCCTTCAGGGTTTGTTACAGCCAAATCTGCTTCCCTGTATCATTCCTGTAACGGCGCGTACTCCCGCGGCACATACGCCTTAATTTCCGCTTCTGTCCAGACTGCCATCAGATTGTGATACTCGTTAAACCTATAAACTTAACTTCGCCAGTTGACACTATTGCAAACACACACCCCCTTTTTTATGTAGCGAAGTCAGGGTAAAATCTCTGTTTTCTCCTGATTCCAAATTAACATCTGTTCTTTCAGCAAGCATAGGAGAAATGTTTTAATAGCATTCATTGTGAACTATTCTCTGGCATTGTTTATATTACAGTTCATCATTTCCCAGGGAAAAAAACCCACTGATTACGATCGACTGTTGTTAAAATAGTACGTATGCGCGATTCCAGCATTTGCCGAAGAGAACTTGGAAGTGTATGAAAAGGTTCTGATACTGATAAGGGAGGAAAGGATATTAATAATTCTTTATCAAGGATTCTATTCGCCTTCCCCAGAACATAATCACGCAAGTACAATCCCAGAGAAAGTTTATACGCCGCGAGTTCAGGATCAGACGGAGCAAGAGTCTGGGCATCTGTATACGCATCATACGCTTTGAAATGATCGCGGATGTTTGTTCGGTATGCTGGAGTAAAAGCGTGAACAGCCATTGCTTTACTGCCCTCTTCATAAGCCTGTTGTGCCCTTTCCGGGCGTTTTAAAGAAGGAACCTTGTCAGTTGGATCCATATTAATAAAGTCTGTGGATGAAATTTGCAGACCATCAAGGAAGGAACACAGGTGCTTATGCATGAGTGTACCTGCAAGAAAAAGCAATGTAGCAGTCTCGACAGTATCTTCCCCTGCATTCGATACGTACATACATGCCCGAAGCGCCGCTGCCGCGTTTTTTTCTCTGATCGCACGTATACCAATAGCGCGCTGCTCTTCTGCGATTGTTCGCAGTCTTTTTCCCGGATGCAGACAATATTCCCACTGCCCTTCATGATTCAGAAGAAGTGTATACCCCTGCTGCATAGGTATATGCGGTTCGATTTCATACGCCATTCCTGTGGAAATGTGTTGCCTATCAGGATCATACTCCCGCATTCCTGAATAATATTTATACATCGTATGAAGACTAGCAAGGGGACTAGACAGAACAAGATGATCATTTTCAATATGACTTAGATTCAAAGATGGCGCTGCGAACGCAAAAGGCTCTCCCTTCGGATGTATATAAGGCGCGTCTATGATACAGGGTGTATCAATCATATCAATTGCATTCCCATACCCGACAATTTCACAATCAGAAAGAGGCCAGCGTGAGGTTTTTCCCTGTTCCCTGGTAATCATACATATGAAATAAAGTAATTCTACTTAAACATTTCGTTATATGGCTCTGGTGCAACCCTCTGCTTTTAGATCATCTTTGACCAAATCTTATATGCTAGACCTAGGTTTTTCCAAGTGAATATAAGTAAATAACTAGGAATGCACCAAAGCCCGTTATATAGTCCAATATACGCCTTAACCCACCAAAAACCTTAAAAGACTAAAACAGCTTTACAATAATATGTTAAAGGGGTTCAGCGCTTTTTTTGGAACAATAACAACGTTCTTCAAACGCAAGAAACATATCAAATTAGGCATCTATGGTCCGCCGAACGCGGGAAAAAGCTCTTTAGCAAACCGCATCTGCAAAGACTGGTTAGGCGAAGAAATGAGTACGGTTTCCAATATTCCGCATGAAACGCGCGAGGTCATTGTCAAAGAACAGATCAATATCAAACATAAAAATAAGGAATTAACCATCAATCTTGTCGATACACCCGGCATTGCGACCAAAATTGACTATGAGGACTTTTTAAAATTTAAAATGAACCAGAAAGACGCGAAAGAACGCGCGAAAGAAGCAACGAAAGGGGTGATTGATTCGATCAAATGGCTGGATAATGTTGACGCTGTTCTTGTTGTTTTAGACGCAACAGAAAACCCGTATAGTCAAGTGAACATTACTATCGTCGGCAATCTCGCAGCACGGAACATTCCTGTCCTCCTCATCGCGAACAAGATAGATTTAAAAAAGGCAGATGTAGATAAAATCCAGGCAGCATTCCCCCAATATCCTATTGTCGGCATCTCTGCACTCAAAGGACAGAACATCGACCAGTTTTATGAAGAACTCTTCAAAATGGTCAAACGTTAAAAAAAGGCGAACTATGTTAACACTCCAATACATCCCCTACCATGATATCATGGGGCTGGATACTGAAGGGAAAATAAAAAAAATTCTCCATTCGGTCAAAGAAGACAAGATCATTATTATTGAAGGAAAACTCTCGCCGCATGAAGAGTCAAGTCTGATTAAAAAGACAATGGAACATATTGACAAAAAATTCAAAGGCATTGAAATCTGCAGTATTAATTACGCACCAAAAGACCAGCTTCTCACCGAACGGCTGCGCAAGAATTTAGCAAATTATATTCTCGGAAGAAATCCCGGCATTACCATTGTCGGACCAGCAACGATCGTGAAGGAAATTAAAAAAGACCCAAACAAAATCGAATTACTGACGCTCGAACGGAAAAAGAAATAACTTTTTTTGTATGGGATGATTTATCATAAAACTAACTAAATTCGCTACTATTTCACGCCTATTAATCTCTTTCTTATAAATATATATTTTAGATAGATTTATATATTTTATTAAATGCCTTATATCATGAAAAGAAAGATCATTAAACTAGGAAGGTCTACTTTAGTAACGACCCTTCCCAGTAAATGGGCTAAAAACTTTAATTTAAAACCCGGAGATGAACTTGAAATTGCTGAGAGAGCCAATGAATTAATCATAAGTACTTTTAAAAATGAAAATGAAATACTGAGAAAAGAAATCAATATAGAAAATTTTGATACAAATCTCGTAAAAAGAGCAATAATCGCTTCTTATATCAGCGGTTATGAGGAGATAATACTTAGATTCAAAGAACAAAAAATTGAAAGGATAAAACATTTTTCAGCGGTTTCAATATTCGAATTAGTCCAGAATATCGTGCATACCCAGTTAATAGGGATAGAAATAATTGAACAAAAAAGCAATTCTATTCTGCTTAAAGCAGTTTCAGAAATCAACCGGGAAGAGTTTAATGTCATGCTACGAAGAATTTTTTTAATGCTCTTATCATTTGGAGAAGAATTAAGACATTCAATTAATGATTTTAATAAGGATGCGGCGAAAAATGCTGCTGCAAATAACGACAACATTGCAAGATTTGTCAATTTCTTATTGCGCATATTAAACAAAAAAGGACATGAACATTTTTCAAAAATACCGATCTATTATTACTTTGTTTACAAATTAAGAGAAATTTCTTATATTTACAAGTTTATATCAGAAGAATTTCAAATTTTCAAAAATAAGCCTGTAAAAGAAGTAGTCGACGTTTTTAATGATATAAATCAATCGCTTCATGAGTTTTATAATTTTTATTATACATTCAGCAATGAACAAGGGTTAAATTTATTAAAAAAATCAAGGGAATACTATCTCAAGGTTAATCCGATGCAATATGAAAAAAAGCAGAGTTCGGAAACACTTCTCATGATTTCAAGACTTTCTGTTATTAATGTCATTTTACTGGATTTAATAGAGGCCAAATTTTCTTTAGAGTATTAATCTTTGAGATAATTCGCGCGATTTTCTTTAGACGTTTGATAAAACATTTTCTCATGTACCCTTCCTTGATCTCTTCTGCTGGCGAATGAACCAAGGCTATACCCTAAAACCCCGAGAGCAACCGCTAAAACCGCAGAAGGTAAAACTATTTCTTTTGCCTGGTCTAACACAAGATTAAAAATTTCAGGATGCGTTTTATTAACAGTGTATAAAGAACTACCAATCGCAGCAGTTGGCAGAATTAAACCGAATAGTCCAAGAACCCCTGCCCTTTCCATAAAATTATTTGATTCAGCTACTGCCTTAGCGTGTGAAGATTCTCTTGCTTCTAATTCATCAAGTGAAACTACCTTATTATGGCTTTGCACAATATTTGTTGTTCCTTCATCCGGGTTATATCTCTGTTCTATTACACAAAATTCTTTATCACTCGCCGTTCTAATATTATTTGCAGCTAAATATCTTTGATAGCTTTGCACGATTCTATTTTCCGATCCTGGAAATAATCCCGCTACTTTTTTTAAGGTATTCCCCGCTCGTGTATATCTGTGTGCAGCGATGTCCTGCAACGCATTAATATATTCCGCATCTTCTTCTTTCTGACTTATTTCTTCTAATTTTAAAGCATGCTGGAAATCATTATCAAATTCCACGATCAATGATGTTAATTCAAATTCATCGTACGGCATACCTGTTGAAATTACAACTTCTCCGTTTTTACCAGGTACGGTAATAGGAGAATTAACAAAAGCCATATTTTTCTTTAATCCCCTTACAACCCGCTCTTGCAGTCTTTTTTTAGCATTTTTATTTCTTTCATTTCTAAAACCGAGTGTTCTTATGATATCATCAACATCATAATAATAATTTTGAAAAGTTGCATGGTCAAAATCTATAACGACCGGGTTTAATTCTTGATCCAAAAGAATATTATTGGAGTTTCTCAGATCGTTATGTGATAAAAATCCAGCTCGTTTATCAATATATCTTAATAAATAAGCATAGGTTTTTTTAAAAGATTCAGCATCTTTTTTACCGTCTAATTGTTCCTGCATTCTTGCAGACCGGGTTGTATGTTTTTGTTCTCCCCTGAATAATATCCCTTTAACAAAATATCTATCTCTTACTGGCGCAGTTGCCATATCCACTGCAAAATCAATCAACTTTCCTGCAATCTCCTCTTTTTGCTGATCATCAAATGTATGTTTACACTCTTTTAAAGGTACCTTACCTTTTTCTAAATAAGTTACATTTCCTATCCTGTCTGAAACAATTAAGGCGTTAGGTACCTGACTTAACCCGACTAAATTACGCAGATATCTCTGTATTAAGCCGCCAGTTACAATCTCATCCCCGCATAAACTCTCTCCGGGCAGAATGCCAAATATTCTTCTCATTAAACCTTTTTTACTTTTCTTGGGTTTATATTTAAGAACCAGTTCTAAATTTTCTCTGCTTTCCAGTGCTAAATCTACTTTTGATAAATACCCATCAGCATTTGTTGTTTTACATTGAACCAGTAAATGATCCCCTGTGACTGCCCAGTCTTTACCTCTTTCCCTGCCTTCATGCATGAGTTCATCTTTTAATGTTTTAATTGCCTCATTTCCTATAATTTTTTCCAAATCATTTCTAAACCCTCTTGAGTTCATAGCAGCCGCTATATACTTCGCAGCATATATTCCCGCAGTAACTGCTCCAATGCTATAACCCACTTCTGGTAACATCAGTAAGTCCTCATCTGAAGCTTTATAATACTTACTATATGGGGACGACAGTATATACGAATATATATTCCTTATGAAGAATGATTAAATCTATTCTAAACCTTCTTATTTTGATGTAAAATGAAAACAAACTATAAAACGCTGTCTGATTATGAACGATATTGTCATGAAAAAGAACAAGGCAATCCCCCAGATTCATCATATGACAGACCAGCTCTATCCAGTGTATTATACGATATGTCCCTGGAGAAAAAATGGCGTGCTCTTCCCCCTGTTAAAGATAATAATACGCCGCAAAGAAGAAGAGAACTGGAGTTAATAGCTGAATATGTAGGGGCACGGAGATCTGCATGAACAATACAGAATTAAGAAAATGGCTTGACGAACATTCCTCTTATTTTTCCAGATATATTGGAATTATCCATGAAAATGAAAACTTAAAATTTGGATTAGAAGATACAAACGAACCAATTATACGCGTAAAATACAAAGATCTGGAAAGAAAGTGCACTGTGGGTGGAATAAATGCAGAAGAGATTGAAATAGCGGTGCGTGATACTGCGCGTGATGTTTTTATCGTTGGAAAAGAAAAAGATTTTAGACTGAATGCGAAAAAAGCTGGCGTTAATTATTCGAAAAGTGCATGGGATAGATATGTTTTGGAGATCATATATTCCGTTCAACAAATTGAAAATACAGAAAATATAATCTCCCCATTACTAAGTTACCAGGGAAGACCAAGTCTGTTTATAGATGAAAAAGATCTGAACGTTCAAAGTCTTCCTGGTATAGGAACTCAAACTGAAGTTGAAATTCAAACTGAAGTTGCAATTAGAATGAGAAAAAAGCAAAGTAAAGATAGAAACGTATTAATAAATATTATTACAACCGGAACAGAACTAGATCATTTTAAAAAAACATATCCGGAATTAGGAGAATCTTTTTCTTTTGATTTAGAACGATTAATTTTCCGGCAATACCCCCAATTTACGGATAGAATAATGGAAGAAACTCAAGGCGTTTATTTGCCTAATGCTGACATTGCAATGATTTATAAGGCACTTTTAACAACCCTCCCTTTTAGAGGTACTCAAGAAGAAAAGGATACCTTTGAAAAACAATTATACAACATTGTCACCCCCCTCCATGCTTTCTTATTAGAAAAATATCAGCAAGCGTTTTTAACAGCAAAAGAGCAGGCTCTCGACTCCATGAGAACAGACCCCGAAACAATAAAATATGCTGAACAGTTCAAAGGAGATAAAATTCATGAAAAAATCTATGCGCATTGGTGGGGTTGTTATCTCATGATTGGTTTTGATAAAAAAGAATCCCATAGAGCCCCTTATGAAACAGCAATTGATGCCTGGAGCGGAAGAGAAGGTTTCGCAGCAGTGTATAAGGAGGCTCAACATGATTTTGAGAATGGATTAAAAGGAATAGATAAGAAAATTTACGAAGATCAAAGATCAACCATGAAAACAAAAGACATTTTCTCATTATTCTTACAGCACCGGGGTTTTGGATTAGAATAATTTTTTACTATAGGAAAGGATAAACTCCAGAAAAATACCTGGAAAATTCGTAGTGAACCAAACATCATAAACCTTATATAAACTGGAAATAATAGGCAGGGTATGCACCAATGCGTTAAATGTAACACGTTTTATCCTGACGCATCCAATGAAATTCTTAAAGGATGTGCGAAATGCGGCGGAAGATTTTTCTTTTTTATACGAAAAGAACATCTTGAACGCAAACAGGGCATTGCAGAACAACTTTCGCCAGAAGATAAAACAAAAATCGAGGAAGACGTCAAAGAAATCATGGGTGAAACCTATAAGGAAGACACGCCTGTTATTTTAGATTTAGCGTCCGTCAATATTCTCAAACCGGGAAAGTTCGAATTAGACCTTGTCCGGCTGTTTAAAGGCGACCCCCTGGTCTATAAACTGGATGAAGGAAAATACATCATTGATGTCGCCGCAACCTTCCAGAAAAACCGCAAACAGAAGCTTTAAAAGATTTTTCATGCTCTTTTCCTTATGGAACGTGTTACCCAGAATCATCAGCTCTTTACGAATGTCCCCTTTTATTACACCAATAATGGGGAGACTGCGCTCATTACGTCAGACCGGCTGATTCAGGATAAACCTCTTGTTATGCCGCTTCCTGTCGCAAGAGCGTTCTTCGCAGATTATTTTAACCCAGCCACAACCCATCACATGGAAGTCCAGCGCCGTATTCCCGGGGAACAGCGCGCACAAAAAACACGGGAATGCCGCCCGTTAACTGCTTTTCCCGCAGATGCCCTTGAAACCCGCGTTTCTTTTCCTTCCACAGATAGTATTGTTACCGATGAAGATGCCCTTTATATTTTTGTCCGACCAAAAAACAAAGAAGACATTCCTGCACGCACGCTGAAAAAACCTCTCAGTGATCTGAAACAGAAACTGCCGCAGTATCATCATAAGCACGTGCGGCGTGAACCTCTTGAAGCGATCGAACAATTACGCGCATTAGAAGATACAATCAGTCCATTAACAAAACTTGTTTCCCATGCCCCCTTCCATACCCCTTCTGACCTCACTGACGCACAATCTCTTCTCACTGCCGCAGATCACGATCTTCATATGTTACTTGCGTATTATCACCAGCAGCATACCGCTCTTGAGACGATCAAGAAAGGGATTATTCTCAGACCATTCCAGGAAGAGGATCGCAGCATTACCGATGCGCTCTGTCATACCATCTATGACGGAAAACTTGGCATTCCCCACGGACTTTCTGCATCCCAGCGCAAACGCCTCCTTGAAGAACGCGCCCGTTTTTACAACGAACTCCACGCGGAATTTCCCGCCTATGTTCTGGGATTTTATCAGGATCGCCTCTTATCTGCTGTTCATTTTCCCCGGGAAAAAAAGGCGTATGTTCATCCTGCTACGAAAAATGAAGAGATTTTTGACGGTTTTCTCATGGAAACCATCAATCTTGATCCCGCCTTTACGTCTTCCCTTTTTCCTGAGAACACGCACTACGCTGTGTATACCCTTGCTGACGCCATGACTGCGTACGCGCAACAGGCGGGCGCACACGGCATCGTTATCCGCGACCAGCATCAGAATTACCCTATGTATTTCAGCAGACGCGGATTCACCCATAAAACAAGACAAGAACACGATCCTTTTGGAAAACCGCGTCTTGTTCACTATTATTTAAAAACATTTACACCCGCACTTCAATCTTCCCATGCCGGTGCAGATCATCAGCCAGGGTCTGGCCCAGCTTTGACTTCTTATGCAGTTTAATTTCCCCCTTCTTGCTTAACGTTGAGGTAAATAAAAAATGCCCGTCCACATAAATTTCCACTGCTTCCCCCGCGTGATGTTCATCCGCCCGAATGACCAACGCGTTTTTTGATTCTTCCATCTTATACGTGATCTGTTTTTTTCCACTCTCATTTCCTAATGGCTGTTTAAAATCATCCAACGCTTTCACATCAATACTGAATCCCAGATCTTTCTCAATCTTTTCAATATTCTTTCCCTGTTTGCCGATAATGCGCGCGATATCCTCCTCTGGAATAAAAATTTCCGCCTTATTATTCCCGCTTACCTTGACTTTCACCTTATCAACATAATTCCGCATTTCCTGCTCAATCTGTTTTGCGGCCAGTAATTTTGTCGGATCATACTGCCGTTCTTCTGTCACGGGCACAACAACGGTTTCCTCACCATAACTATAAATCTCGTATTCTAATCTTTTTGTCTCAAAATCATAGACCGTAACGACGGGACGAGCTAAATCTGCTTCTGTCATGCCTGACGGCACTTTTACCGTCATCTCCAGACTTAATACTTTCGCGATCTGGCCATTCTTAATAAAAATAACCGTATCGACTACATGCGGAATAACACCCAGTTCAATACGACCGACAAAACGTTGGATCGCGTCAATCGGATTTGTCGCATGAATAACACCCGCTAACCCAATCCCAGCCAAACGCAGATCTGCGAACAGCAAAAAATCTTTTGTGTTCCGCATCTCATCAAATATTGTATAATCCGGGCGGGTTAATAATAAGATATCATGAATCTCCTGCGCGTCACCATGGCTGATCGCGTACTGTGTGACGTTTTCCGGCAGAACTAAATCTCTTGGCGCCTCAATTGTTTTCACAATCTTTCCTTTATCCGCATAGAATATCGCCAGCGCGGACGCCATTGTGGAGTTATGCACTACAAGAGGAACATCTCCTGCGATAAAATTATGTGTTGTTGTTTCAATATCATACACTTCTTCATCTTGCACACGATTTTCAGTTTTTACAATTTTATCAAAAAATATATCACTCTCGAATAAAGTACCTAGTGTTTTTATTTGATTTTCAAAGTTCTTTCTCGTCCTAAAATAAAGATTATCAATAACTACAGCAATTTTTGTAAGTGATTCTGTTTCAAAATTCCAACCATGTGCAATGCGAAAATTAAATGTCTGAAGATCAATACCCGTCATTTGAGCTATTTCTTCTCGTCTTACTTTACAGATTTTTATTGTTCTTTCTAAACAGAGACTGAGTGTTTTTGCTTCTATAACTTTATCATTTCCAAGAATATAATTCAACTTATTCAACGTAGAAAGCCCTCTTTCTCTTCCTTTTTCCCATGCATGCAGAACATAATGATCCATATGATTCTGCGTTAAAAACGCAGGCGTTAACCTTGTTTCATTTTTTTCAACGTAATATACACATTCATAAACTCTTCTAATAATCTCCTTAAGCTCAACTATTGCTGTGTCTGCGTTACGGACATATTCAAAGAAAGTTTTATAATATTCTGCAGTCAATCCCTGTCCCCTCTCAAAACTCAGATTGCTTTTTTTCTTCACGAATTTTAATGGAGTAAGATTTTTTAGAATTTTAGTTCCATCATATGCATTCTGCTGGGTGTATTTTTTATTTCGAACAATCTCTTGAATATCCTCTCTTTTCTTCATCTTTAATGGGATTTTTTCGTAAAATTTTGTTAAACTATCTTTTTGATCTATTTTAACATTGTATCTCCACCACCCCTTACTGTATTTCCTCTTCAACTTCGCAAATATGCCTATCCTTGCGAGCAGCCTGCAAAGCTGTTTTGCGGCTATTTCACTTGACGTATAATATTCAATAAGCCTTTGATCTCGGTCAATATGCCCATCCCCATCAAAATACGAGCCTAAAAAATTTGTAAGATTCTGTTCTGAACATTTATACAAAAATTCCGGGAGTTGCATATGCCTTGATTTTTGCTTAAGCTGAAGCGAACATCCCCATGCAGACATCATGGGTTCTAATGAACTAAATATATCTGTATATGTTGTCAAGCCCCATTTCTTTGTTTCTGTTATCCCAAATATATTCCCCAAACACTGCTTAAAATCTTCTTGCAAAACCTGGCATTCATTCGTAAAACTAAATTTTGTGCCCCCCCCTTCCGCATAATAGTATCCCAATAATCGACAAAGTTCCGGAGTGATACTCTTTGGAAGAGCGGTCATCGTTATTCTCTTCAACGAATTTAAAAAAACGCCGATCTCATCAATGACTATGCTATCTTTTAGCCCTAATGTTTCTACATCTTCAAGAACCAAAAAAGGATGCTCAGCTAAGGAAAATTTTTCCTGTTTTAAGTGTGTTTCATTCCTCTTGCTTTTTTCAAGAATACCCTTGTGAACAAGGTTTCTTATCAACCACTGCACATGTCTTTTATTTAATCCATTTAGTTTTGCAATTTCTTGAGAGCTGGACATTCCTTTATTCACTGCATCAATAACACTTCTTTCCCCTCCGATTACCTTATATCTTATTGGGATCTCTAAATCAGAATGGGCGACTTTACATAATGTCTTTTTCTTAGGAAAGTATTCAAGCATATCAAGATCATCACTTGTTTGTTCCGGTATAAACCCTTTCAGTACGGCAATCTTTTCCCCTGATTGCACATGTTCCGCATCAATCCATTCAATTTTTCCATTATTATAGACTAATAATGGGTGATTTTTTGTTAACGTCAACTCCCGACCACACTTTGTCTTTAAATATATCAATCCGCCTTCTTGTCTCTTTGTCCGCCGTTTAATTTTTACTTTTTCTACTTTTCCTTCATTATTAATTCCAAGGACTTCGTTGATTGTATGATTTTCGTAAATTTCCTTAATAGATATCGGTTGAAAATCTTTTGTGTATAGTTTTGTTTCCCCTGGCAAACATTTTCCCATGCCTGGAGCGCCCGCAACCAAAATTCCTTCCGCCTGCTTTTCCAAACGATCCATTAATTTTTCACTTAGATGATATTCATCTAAACTTAATTTTTTTACAGGACGAACCGCAGTCACTTCCCACCCATCGCTTAACGGCGGACGCGTAATGACAATCCTGAAATTCGCCAGCTGAATAATCGTTGAACCAGCGCGTTCTAATTCAATATAAGAATCACGCCGTTTCTTTGTCTCTTCTACTAACTCACGCGCAATATCCTGGACGACTTCCTGCGTTAATTTCTTATCACTTAACTGTATAAACTGCCAGCTTCCTGGAAAACCTCTCTTCGCGTACGGAAACACATCCTCTTTCAGATGGACAGACATCGTTGTTTCATCAAAAAATTCTTCCAACTTTAATTTTTTTACCAGCACATCTTTTTGTTTTATTAAACGCACTTTGACGCCACGCGCTTCAGCCGTATGAAACTGCACCTTATCCGCCGTCAGCAATAACGCGTCCTCATCATACGCTAATTCACGAATAATCGCATCAATCTCCCCGCTGCCCGCGTACTTAATCTCCTGCGAACTTGGACGCTTTCCTTTATACTCAATTTTGAGAATATTCTTATTCGCTAAGTCTCTTAATTTTTTTAATTCATCTAGTCCAACAAACCCAATGGTTTTTCCCATATTCGCCTGATGTTCTAACTCTGCCAAAACCGCGTGATGAATAATGATCGTATCCACTTTCCATTCTTTTTGAATTTTTTCCGATAAAACCCCTTCGATGAGAATATTCGTATCAGGGACTACACGATCAAATGTTTCCATATTATCCCTACTTTTACTGTTTTATATAAAGGTTTCTTTAGAACCTGTTTTTTTTACTCCCCTTTTATTGGCCTTTTTCCTGTGCAAGCTTCTCCCATTCGCTTATAGCTGCTTCCCGCATGCTTATAACTTTTATATATCCATCTATTTTTATATCATAAATCTGTAATTTCCTGATTATTTTTTCCCCCATCCTCTCCAACTTTTCCTGGATTTCTTTTATTTCCCGTGTCTGCGGATAACCAGATAACTCATGCAAGATGCTTGTTATTTCACGCTGGGCAGATTCTAACTCTGCTGATGCTATCCCCAAATAACCTTTTACCCCCTTAAGAAACCTCACCGTACTTTTTGCAGATCCAATCACATTCGTTAAATCAGCTCTTTCTGTGAAAACCTTTTCTTTTACTTCCACAATCATCTGACGCACAGTATCAATGAATGCTGTTCTTTCTTTCCGGGCAGCGGCCACATCAAAATTTTCATCATCACTTCGATCTCTATCTTCACCAAGGGGAAGCGCACTTGCCGTATTAAAATTATTATTATAAACGATGTCCTCCAGTTTTTCTAATTTTCTTGCGATCGTAATTAACTGTGCAATCATCTGTGCAGCATCGTACCCTGCATCTGTTCTCATATCCCGCTGTACCTCCTTTGTTCTTTTTTTATACGACTCTACCTTCTTTTCCGGCTGTTTTGATCCCTCAACCTGAGAAACAGCTTCTTCTTTCTGCACTCTTACCTGCTCTTTCTGAAAGTCCCGCAATAATACCGCCGCACCTAATGCTAAAGCAATCAAAACTGCAAAAACCCCTTTCTTTTTTCTTTTTCCAAACATTCTTCTACTTATCGTGTTACCTGTTAAAAAACATTTCTATACCGCAGATACTGCCACAGCCCTTTTTGTATAACCTCTTCGTCCGAGTCAGGATAAAATGGGTTTCAGTGTACATTTTTTTTCAGAAAAATTGAACTGATACTATCAACGCATTACATTATCCATCTTTTCCTATTATTTCTACTTCAGGCAGTCCGTGAAAATCATAATCCCCTGTAATAAGTTTTATTTTCTCTTCTTGTGCCGACGCATACATCAGTGCATCAACTGTTCCGAGTTTATATCTGATTCCAACTTCAACGCCCTTATGCACAATATTTTCATTTAAATTAACAATAATCGCCCTTGTTTTCATAAATTGTATCACTTGATCAATCTTCTCTTTTGGTATATTCATTTTTATGAGCCTTCTTTCTACTTCGAATAGGGTTAAAATTGAACATGCAAGTATCCCCTCATTTTCAATGCAGGCGCTTGATTTTTTCTTGGCATCGCCAAAATGATCCATCCAGACTGAAGAATCAACCAGCAACATTTTAGAACCTATCCTTTTTATCCCTAAGGCCATGCATAAGGTCCCTACTCTTCTTTTTTCCGATAAAACCGCGAAACGTTCTTGCATACTCGCTTAATTTCATAAAATTCTGAATAACCTCATCATAGGTCTGTGCTTTTGTCTGATGCTTCACTTTCTTTAATAATTCAAGTGTTTCTTCGTTTATTTGAATTGTTGTTGGCATCATTCTATAGGCCTATAGTACTATATAAATATGCCTTTATCAGCTTTTCCGTTTTTTTTCCGTGATATTTTCGGATTTTTAAGAAAGATATTCATCAAGGCTTTCAAGAAAAAACCCGATCTTTCCTGTCGAAAGTATTCCCCGCATAATCTCCGTGCTCTCCTTGTTTCCAGAAAAGAAGAGAATACCCTCCTGAACAATACAAAAAAACGTTTTATTATCTGTGAATGCCTGTGACACATAAATATCTTCATCAAAGAATGATCCTTCGTCCTTACACATCAAGTACAAATTTTTCTTGATCGTCGCCAATCTTGGATAAGAAACACCCGTAATCTCCCCCTCATATAAATGAAACATATTAATCTCTGGAAAACCAACCCTTTCAAGAAAGAGAAGGAACGCATCAACATATTCTTGGTCTTCCCTCCCTTCTTTTGTCTCGATATACTCTGTTAGGCAAAGCGCCTTTTCGATATCTTCTCCTGAAAGCCCAACAGGATCTATATTTTTTGCACCTATCTTTATTATACGTTTTTCATAGGCTTTCTGGTCTTCAGGAAAATATGTCTGAAAAAAACAGGTATCACACATCCCGTCATGCAAATACTGGTTGTGCCCGTCAATGATAATATCACATTTTTTACAATTCCAAACCCCTTCATCCATCTTTAGTGCAGATTCTCCCAAATCCCTAAAACATTCCCCTCAGTATCCTGAAAATACGCAGAAAATCCTGCCTCACCGACCTTAAATTTAGGAAGAACCACTTTGCCGCCGTTTTTTTCTATTTGTTCCGCTGCCGTATCAATATCTTGCACATTAATTGTAATAACCGGATGATTAATCGGTGCTTTTTTCTGCATCAAACCCCCATTAATCGCTCCTTTTTCTCCAGGCATATGTTTTTCATCAGTTTTTACGGTCTGTACCATAGCATAGCCGAAGTTCGGTACTTTATTTACGTTCCAACCAAACACCTGTTCATAAAACTTCTGACAACGACTTAGGTCCTCTGCAGGAATCTCAAAATGCACGACTTTATCCATCTTCTTTCTCCCTTATTATTCCTTAAATATCTTCCTTTTTCTTCGCTGGTTCAAATAATTCTAACCAATGTCCGTTCGGATCTTCAAATGTAATCAGTTTTTCATAGGTTTCTTCTCTTTTTTTTATGATTTTTACTTTCTTCTGCTCCAATCATTGCTGCATCTCTTGTATATTCTCTCCTTTAAACATAATGCGTGTTTTTTGTGGTTTTACATCCTCTTTCTCTTTGACGAATAAGGCAAATGTCGTCTTACCCAGATCAAATTCCGTCCAATTCCCTTCTACCTTCTTCACATTTCATAACAGCGACTGTTTCTTCAGCAATTGTTTCGTTTTAGATTTATTTTCGAGGAAGACTATTGTCGTTCTGCCAAAGGATAATTATTTTTCCGATATCTTTAAAAGATTTTACCTTATCATTTTTTATGGACTCATTCTTACGCCCATCTCACGGCATGACTTTTCTTTTTTGTGATTCACGCCTTAGTCAGGGAGAACGTCTTTCTCTTGTAGGTTCGCCTAGAGATGTATCTTGTCGATGAAGACGAACTCAATCTTCGCACGAACACATCTGAAGTGAGAATGACGACGAAAAAGACCTATGAAATGATCGGGACTATTAGCGGGCAACGCTTTGACGCAGAACTTGAAACCTATTATGGACATACGAACCTTCGTTTTCTTGTCCATGAATGCATTCCTGAAACTGGCGCGGGAAAACACCGACAATAAATTCCCTGCCCATTCCCGGGCTTTGGTGCAACCCTTGATAATAAGCAAAAGGTAATTGAGACGTCTGTCTAAATTATAGGTTATCATTTTGCTTATGAGTTCTGTTTGTTGGGTTGCATAGCTTTTGCAGCGTAGTACGGAGCCGTATTTTCTTTTGATAACTGAAAATACGGTCTCGACTTTGCTTCGTTGATGATAATTTTTGCCATCAATCTTCTGTTTTCCTCGTATGTATCCGTAAAAATGATGGCTTCTTCTTTTCGGAATGATGGGAGTTGCTTTTAATGTATGAAAGACAAATCTTCTTAGTTTATGATCGTCATACCCTTTGTCTGCAACAACATGTGTGCAGACAATGTCTTTGAGCAGGAGCTTAAAATCTTTCGTGTCGTGTCGTGGTTTTCTGCGTATTTTGTAGGTGAGAATCAGTTGTTTCGCGGTATCGATGGCGATGCTCAGTTTCATATGTCGTTTTGTTTTCCATTGTCGCTCGCTATTCCATCGTGTGCGATAATAGAAACTTTTCGCTTCCATCTCAAAGCCTGTTGCGTCTACCGCAACAGTGGTTGCTTGTCGGAGATCAAGCATTGAGCCAATGCTATTTTTTATCTTTGCGTAAAATCGAACAATGGTCGTATGTACGGGAACGTGAAACAATCCCAGATGCAGTCGTGCATCAGGGTTGCTTCGTAAGTACGCAACAATGCCTCTTGTTGTGAGTTTCAATTTCTGCATTAAAATATACACTGCCAGCTTCTGATGGTTGCAATAAATCTTATTGCTGAACTTGCTAAAATATTTGGGAAGCTTTTGCGCAAGCTCCAAGGCATTATCAATAAATTTTAAGTAGTCATCATATTCTGATCTCTTTTGAGGCATAATAACACACTCCTTTTTGCTTGCCGCATAAAGGAGGCTATGCCTCAGTTTCTACTTAAAATCTAGGGTTGCACCAGAGCCCATTCCCGAAATCTTTATAAATACAGGCTCAATCGCAATTCTATTACTCTCAAAGGGGGAAACTACTACACACAATGGCACGAGCAAAACCACACATTAACATTGTTTTCGTCGGTCACGTCGATCACGGAAAAAGCACTACAGTCGGACGACTTTTATATGACGCAGGGACCATCGATGAACAAACGATGCGTAAGTTAAAAGAAACTGCACAGGAAGTAGGAAAAGTCGGATTTGAATTCGCATTCGTTATGGATGAAATCAAAGAAGAACGTGAGCGCGGCGTTACTATCGATCTTAGTCATAAAAAATTCATGACCCCTAAATACGAATACACAGTCATTGATGCGCCTGGACACCGGGACTTCATTAAAAATATGATTACCGGCGCAAGCCAGGCAGATGTCGGTGTTCTTGTTGTCGCAGCACCTGATGGTGTTATGGCGCAGACCAAAGAACATATTTTTTTATGTAAAACCTTTGGGGTTCAGCAACTCTCCGTTCTTGTCAATAAGATGGATGTTGTCAACTACGATCAGGCTAAATTCGAAGCAGTTAAAAAAGACATTTCTGTTTATTTGAAAAACGTCGGGTACAAAATAGAGAATGTTCAGTTCATTCCTACTGCGTCCTTCTTAGGCGAAAACATTGTCAAGAAAAGCGATAAAATGACCTGGTACACAGGACCAACCCTGATGGAACAGCTGGATAAATTTATCCCTCCGGAAAAGCCGCTTACCCTGCCTTTACGCATGCCCATCCAGGACGTTTATACCATTACTGGTATTGGAACCGTCCCTGTCGGCCGTATTGAAACGGGCGTCATGAAAGTAGGTGACAAAGTTGTTATCATGCCTGCGCGTGAAGGAAACGGCGTTCGCGGGGAAGTCAAATCCATTGAAATGCACCATGAAAGCGTCCCTGAAGCAGAACCTGGGGACAATGTGGGCATCAGTGTTCGCGGGGTCAATAAAACCGATATTGCGCGCGGTGATGTTTTAGGCCGCGAAGACAGCATTCCCACTGTTGTTTCTGAATTTACTGCGCAAATTGTTGTATTGAATCACCCGAGTGTTTTAACGATTGGATATACGCCGGTCTTTCACGTCCATACTGCCCAAGTGGCTTGTCAATTCGTGGAACTGGTGAAAAAGATCAATCCCGCGACTGGTGAAACAATTCAGGACAAACCAGACATGCTTAAGAACGGGGATGTTGCCATTGTCAAAATCAAACCAACTAAACCTCTGGTTATTGAGAAACAAAAAGAAATTCCGCAAATGAGCAGATTTGCTATCCGTGATGCAGGCCAGACGGTCGCTGCAGGCATGTGCATTGATTCAACCAGAAAGGCGTAAGCCTTCTTTTTCTTTTTTAAATTAGAGATTAATAGTTTTCCAAAAGAAAATCCTAGAAGAAACTAATTTGAAGAAATGGAACATATCTTACAGAACCCTATTTTTCTTTCCTTCTCCTTTTTTCAGCTCACGTACGCAAAGCTGTTCCAATGCGTATCTTCCGCGTTCGTCCAGGGGAAGCGGTTCAGAGGGTAATGCGAGATGATGACGTCGATACAAAACATAAATATCGCTTCTATTTTCGGAATGATCAACAAAAGCGCTTCCATTAAGGATATCACGCACATAATTGGGATATGATCCCCGTTGCAGAATTCCCCGTTCTCCCGCATCAAAATATGCAATGATCGGCTGCTGGATGCACCTGTGTGGCGTGGTCTCAACTGGCTCTTTCGATACCCATAACCTTTTGATATATTTGAGCATTTTCTTATTTTCCTTCCTTTGTCTTACCTTTTTGATAAAATACTTCTATATAAATGTAACTATATACTATATATGCTATATATCATAAAATAAAGGATGAAGTCAGATCATAACAGGATACGCCAACAGAATTTACGATAGGTTAATAAATAAAAAAAGAATACGCTTCTATGAAATTTCTTATTATTGGTGACTTGCACGGGAACAAACCAGAAATGTATTTCAAGGATTTTGATGCGATTATTGCGCCAGGTGATTTTTGTTCAGACGCACCACGCAGATACATGTTTCAAGCATTGCGCGAGAAACTTGCGAATCAAAACTCAAATGTAAAATGGTATAATCTTGTCGGAAAAAAACAAGCAACCGCCATGATCAAAAAATCTGTCACAGATGGACGCGCGATCTTAGCATTCCTTAATACTTTTAACGTTCCTGTCTATGCTGTTCCGGGCAATTGGGAATGGACGACGAAAGATAAAAAATTTCCTCCCTTGAATAAAGATTATTGGCCTATTCTCATTAAAGGATTAAAAAATATTATTGACTGCCATCATCGCTTAATTCACGCGGGCGATTATGATTTTATCGGGCATGGCATTATTTCCGGACCAGAATACCCGCAAACCAAAGAAGATTTACAAAGTTATACAAAAAAAGAATTAACTGCTAAGAAAAAAGTATTTACTAAAGATTCAACGTTACTTACGTCTTTATTTAAAAAAGCGAAAAAACCCGTTATCTTTCTATCGCATAATGTCCCGTATAATACCCCAATTGATCAGATTGTGAATCCGGAATCGCCACGTGACGGACAACATTTTGGATCAGTCATCGCACGCAATATGATTGAGAAACATCAACCCCTTGTTTGTATTGGCGGGCATATGCATGAACATTTTACGTCCTGCACGCTTGGAAAAACCGTCGCGATCAACGCAGGATTCGGATCATTTGTGAATGTGTTATTAACTGTCGAAGGCAATAAAATTACGGATCTTCAATTCTATCAAGGGAAAGCAGATCATACCCATTAACTATAAATAGTTGCTTTCTTTTTTCCCCTTATGATTAGAGCGGTGATTGTTGATTTTGGGGGTGTCATTATTCATATTCATTATGATCGTTTTTTCCGGACACTTGCCCGTCATTCTTCTTTATCCCCTGTGGCCTTAAAAAAACGTTATTTTTCATTTCTTTTTGCCAATAAACTGCAATGCGGGAAAGAAACGCTGCGCGAGGTATACAATCGTCTTGTGCGGGAAATTTGTCTTACGATGTCGTATACACAATTTGAACGCTGCTGGTTAACAATTCCGGGTAAACAGATCTCTTCTACCGTGCGCATTTTACATCAATTACAAAAGAACTATCCCCTCTATGTCTTATCGAATATGGAAGCGTTTGTGTATCCGCATATCAGAAAGAATATTCCTCCTATTTTTACCCGTCTTTTCTTTTCCTATGAAATTGGGCTTGCGAAACCTGATATGCAGGCATTTCGTTCAGTCTGCCGTAGCATTCGCTGTACGCCTTCAGAATGCCTCTTTATCGATGATTTACGGCTCAATGTTCAGGCAGCGCGAGCGTATGGAATGCAGGCTATTAAATATACTCAAGGAATTGATTTAGGTGCACGTTTACGGCGTTTTGGTGTGCATATTTAGTATATATACTCCTGACAAGTAACAACATATAGAAAGCTTTATATAGTTCAAGAGTATCTCAATACCAACAAAAATAGGTAAACACTATGGCAAACTACAAACTTCCCATCATAGCAGGACTTGCCGCTGCAACAGCCGCAGGCCTTATTAATGCGTGTGAACCAGCAAAACAACATTACAATAAGTTTAATATCGATGAGTATGTACGCACAGAAGAAATTGCCTATCGTGCAAACGATGCGCGTGCGACTGCCCAGGATCTTATTGCTACAGCAGAAACCCGTGTCGAAAATGGTGTTTTAGCTGCACGTTATGGCAATAGTTCCAATTTAGGAGACATCGCTTTCGCGGGAGCTGCTATTGGCTTAAGCCTCGCGGGACTTACCCGCTTAGGACGTAAATTACAAAAATAAGGAGAATAAAAACCCATGACCGCCGGACTCACCCTTGACCAACGCTTAGAAGCGCTTAAACCTGTTTTAGAAGAATATGTTACGTATACAAGAAAAGTTATCCCACAATTTGAACAAGATCCAAGTACCAATAATGAAATACGTGAAGCAATCCTTGGACAAACAGGACTACCTATGTTGGCAGAATCTCCTGGCGCAGTACGACATCAATTAGGTGTTGTTGAACGCAATCTTGGATTAAAATTAGAAGGAAAAATTGATGCTAATGATCCTTTACATGAACATACTCCAACCCCACTTGCGGATCCCAAAGCGCTCATCGATAAAGCACTTTACAACGATGTTCGCGATGAACATATGTTATCTGACGATGGAAAACGAGCCTATTATTTGGATATGCTTTCCAATCAAGCGATTGCAGGTGAATTAAAAAAAGCACTTGACGCAGATAAAACTGATACATTCAAAAAATTCCGAGGAGAACTTGGTTTTGCTCAAATCTTACGTCAATACGTGAATAGCGGACGCACCGCACAAGCAATTAAATTTATCAAAGATAACAAGAATGATGCCAATGTCTCCAGTCTTGTTCGTGACCTTCAGCTCTTTGGCTCATATGGCGCACCCGGAAGTGTTGAAGCAGTAGTCAATCAAGTTGCTGACGCTGCAGAACAACGTGCAATAAACATGTACAAAGACGTCAAAGGCAATCTTCAGAAAGCAGTAGAAACTGCCATTGAAAAAACAGGAGCGAAAGGCTACCTTGAAGGATTCCTTCTACACAATACGGTTTATGAATCAGATCCTGAAAAGACGTACCGTAAAGATCTTGACGAGATGAAGAAATCAGGTGTCACTGATCTCAATGTCTACCGTAAACAAAAAGCAGAAAAAGAAGCAGCTGCGAAGAAAGCAGGTCAAACTGCTTAATTTTTTTATTTTTGAGGAAAAGAAATGAGCTTAAAAAGTATTATACTTGCAGGCATGTTCGCAATTAGTTGCGGCCCTGAAGTAACTCAAAATTTCTCTACAGAATTATCAGAATTAAAAAAAATAGGGGAAAAAATATCAGAAAGTAACAATGCTACTCCTGCTCAAGAAGTTTGTGATTTAAGCGGAAAATTACAGCAAGAAGTTTTAAAAGTATTTGCTGATCACGAATGGACAAAATATCCGCAAGGATCAGGAAATTATGCTGGTGATTTTCCAGATTTATCGCCTGTTTACATTCCAGCTGGAAACCAATTTAGTGATTTAAATATTCAAGGTTTACAGTGCTATAGAAAAAAAGAAGGACAAGAATATAAAAAAAGTGTATTCGGCTGTAATTTATTCCCAAATATGGCATCCGATGTCATTCCTGATGTAAGTTTTGAAATAGGAATACCAGGAAAAGATTATATTGGGGAAATTGCCGTTTCTTATAGAGAAAATAGCTTTTCAGATACAGAATCTAGAACATTTAGTAATTTAATTGGATTTGATGCTGCTGGAGAATTAGGCACAATGATTTTGGATAGTGAAAAAAATCGCATACGTACATGGGCTGGGCCGTGCAAGAATTTTGATAAAAAAGAGTTTGAACAAAGAATAAAAGATTTTGAAACTTTTGTCAATTCCTTATATTAAAAACTCTTATATTCCGCAAACTTTACGCTTTTTCTAACCATGTGTAGTAAGGTGACATATGTCACCAGTACTAATAGGTTAGCTTTTTAGCTAATCCTATGAAAAAAGAACTTATCAGAAAAGAATTTATCAAGTTAAGAATAAGACAATATTCTTACCAAAAATGCAAGACACAACTCAA
>OBEQ011332121.1_pt1 | contig 23508 bp, 17 predicted proteins | sample 1670901 | NCBI WGS metagenome assembly OBEQ01 (sample SAMEA104232315, study PRJEB22302) | groundwater metagenome | biome: forest; feature: aquifer; material: groundwater | place: USA | collected 2011-08-07 | depth 5.4 m
GCAGCGTCTACAATTCCACCCAACGCAAAAGCGAGACGGGGCTGGAAGTCTACGTCACCCAGGCCAAGTTCGCTTACACCGTCGGCGACAAGGCGGCGCCGCTGCTCCAAGGCACCTTCGGCCTGTTCCACTTCGTGTACAATCCGGACGTGCGCAACCTGGGGGAATACCTCCCCCGCGGCCCGGTCTATCCAGGCATTCTCATGTCCGGTTTCGAATCCAGCCAGATCGATCCGACCATCGCGAACACCTTGGGCTTCAACATCAAGTCCGTCCTCGGCGGATTCACCCAGAATCTGATCCTCAAAAGCGAAACCGACCTGCCGCCGCAATTCGATTTCTCGCTCGCCTATCTCGCGCAGTTCGAGAAGCAGGACCTGTTCACCGTTGGCTTCGGGGTCAACTTCTACCGGCTCCTCCCCATGAAGCCGGAGCTGACCAACTTGACCGATCCCGCCTTCATGAAGGACAACCGCAGCGTGCTCACCGTGCGGCATCCTTATCAGCAGAAATACATCTACGTTCCCACGGACACCGTGGCGTTCAACGCGGACGGGACGCTCAGGCCGAACGCCGCGGGCCGGGACTCCGTGAATGGAACCTTCACGAAGCTGGACGACACCACCTACATCTGGGCCGGCCGGGATACCACGCTCTTCTCGCACCAGGGCATCAAGCTGATGGGCCGTTTCTCCTTCGACCCCAAATTCCTTTTCTATGGGGGCGGCAACGGTCCCTTCGGCCCCAATGACTGGAAGATCTACGGCGAAGCCGCCATCATCGGGACCAAGAACTATCCCGGCGTCTACGAGAAGATCGGCGAACGCATCCCGGTCATGATCGGCTTCAACATCCCTACCTTGGGCCTGCTCGACGATTGCGCGCTCGAAGTGGAATGGTACGGGGCGAAATTCCGTGACGATTATTACAAGCTGGTCAAGGAGACCTCCCCCATCCCCGTCAGCAACCACTCGCAGGAATACGAACGCAAGGCGGACTCCCAGGGCCGTCTGGTTTCGGACACTACCATCGCCTTCGCCGACGTGGACGTGGAGCATGTGACCAAGGACGATGTGAAATGGTCATTGTATCTGTCCAAGACCTTGCAGAAATACGCGCGCATCAGCCTGCAGATAGCCAACGATCATTACCGGCCCTGGGAAGGCTCGCCTTCCGGCGCGACCAACCGGTATGACGCCGCGTTCACGGAACTGCGGGATTACTACGCCTCGATGAAGATCGGATTCACGTTTTGACGCCTCGGAAGGCCCAACCCATGAGAATACTTCTCGGAAAGAATCGCGGCGGCGCACAGGGCGCAAAGATCGGAAAGGGTGGAAGGGACGCAAAGGTCGGATACCCGGCGGCCCGGACGCGGACTGCCGCTGCGCTGCTGCTCGCAATGTCCGTCCCGGCCCTGGCCCAGTTCGACAACGATTTCCGCATCGACTTCCACGGAGCGGGCTGGATGTCCGCCGGCGGCATCGTCGCGACCACGGACACCATCACCAGCCGCAACGACTACGCCGGAAACTACATCGAGAACACGGGCGCCCTGTTCAACATGGAATTCCAGTTCAACCCCAACCTGCAAGGCTCGCTTGGCATCGGCGCCATCAAGGCCCACAATCCGGTAGGCACCCGGAACCTGGGCGACCTCCAAGGCGTCAAGCTGGGCAACTTCGCCTTCGTGAACATGGCCAGCCTCACCTGGAACCCGGCCGGCGTGGGCGCACCCTCCATGCTGGAGCTGACCTCGGGCCTGTTCGCCTACAAGTACGACGACAACGTCAAGAACCTGGGGCTCTATCTCATCCGCGGCGCCGTGTACCCGCAGGTGCTGGTCTCCGGGTTTGAGACCAAGGAGATGGTGCAATCGGCCAATCTGCTGGGTGCCCATGTGCGGAGCGCGTTCGGGGAATCCTTCATCCAGGACGTGCTGTTGGTCAGCGAAACGGATCTCAAACCCAAATACGACTTCTCCCTCATCTATGTGGGAACCTATAAGGCGGGCAAGATCCTGGACGTGGGCGCGGGCGTGAATTTCTACCACCTGATCCCCGTGCGTCCCGAGGCCACTTCCCCTTCCTCGCGTAATTTCGATCCCAACATGATCCAGAAGGGCGGCGATCCCAATCCGCTGGATCGGGTCTACGCCATCGACAAGGACACTTCGATCATCCCCCTCGCGGCGCGGAAAACCCCCGAGGACAGCCTGAGCATCGCGCGGGAATGGTATTCCCATCAGGGCATCAAGCTCATGGCGCGCTTCGCCTTCGATCCCAAGGCCCTGTTCGGCGGATTGGAATCGAGCTTCGGCCCCCAGGAACTGAAGATCTACGGGGAGGCCGCCATCATCGGGGTCAAGAGCTACGAGCTCATCTACAAGCACGTCAGCGAGCGCATTCCCGTGATGATCGGTTTCAACCTGCCCTCCTTCAAGCTCCTGGACGATCTGGCTTTGGAGGTGGAGTACTTCGACTCCCCCTACATGCCCGATTACGCCAAGCTGATGGAGTTCTCGAGCCCCATCCCCCGCTCCCCCAATTGGAACCGCACCGATTCGGCCGCCGTCCCGTACAACGTGAAGGCGGACAACCTGAAATGGTCCCTGTACGCCTCCAAGGTGCTTTCCGGCCACGTCAAGATCAGCGCACAGGCCGCCAGCGATCACCTGCGCATCGGCTCGCAACAACCCTGGTTCCCCACCTATGACGAGACCTTCGCCTCCTGGAAGGACTGGTACTTCATGGGCAAGCTCGCGTTTTTCTTTTGAAGCGGATAAGGAAATGAAAGGACGGAAAGCATGAAGTTCGCTTCGAAATCCGCCGGCCTGGCGCTATGCCTGTGCGCGGCGGCCATCGCCAAACCCGAGATCACCATCCAGGGTTTCGGCTGGGTGCAGACCGGCATGATAGGTAACGCCACGGATACCCTGCGCTTCAACTTCAACCACAATTGGATGCAGACCGCGGCCACGCAGATCACGGCCAACGTACTGGTGGACGAACACTGGGACGGGGCCCTGGGCATCGGCGCCGGCCAAGAACATCCCATGCAGGGAAATACCCAGAACGCCCGCTTGCTGCGCGTCAGCATCGCCACCTACATCACCCAGGCCAATTTCACCTTTACCACCGGATATGCGGAAGGGCATCGCGATCACGCCAAGTTCGCCGCCACCTTCGGCTTCTTCCCGTACAACTACAATCCGGACATCAAGAACCTGGGCCTTTATCTCCTGCGCGGGCCGGTTTACCCGGGCGCGCTTGTCTCCGGCTTCGAGACCAAGGAAACGCTGCCCATCGCGAACTTCCTCGGCACCCGGCTGCACAGCAGCCTGGGAAACACCGAGCACGATCTGATACTTTCCAGCGAGACGGAGAACAAGCCCCTGTTCGACTATTCGCTGGCCTACATCTTCAGCCACCGCCTGGGGAACGCCTTCCGGTACGGCGGAGGGGTGAACTTCTACCATCTGCTCCCCGTCTATCCCTTCGCCACCAACCCGCGCGACCCCAAGCAGTTCACCTTCGTCCCGAACGCGGACGTGAAGGATCCGATCGACCGGAACTATTTCTACGTGGATCCCGCCAACCCAGCGGATACCACCTGGCTGTCCAGCCAGGGCACCAAGCTGGACGCCTTCTTCCGCTTCGATCCCAAAGCCTTCCTGCCCGATTGGGGATTCGGTAAGAACGACATGCTCCTTTACGGCGAGGTAGGCCTGATCGGGGTGAAGAACTTCAAGGGCATCTACGCGGATCGCTTCCAGCGCATCCCCATCATGGGCGGATTCAATGTCCCTACCTTCGGGCTGTTGGACGACCTGGCCCTGGAAGTGGAATACTACTCTTCGCCGTACAAAAACGATCTGACCGAATTGCAGACGGAGTTCTCCCCCACTCCCGTATCCAACCGGGGCAATAACACGGCGCCCAAGACGCTGGATTCCGGTTATGTCACGGCCAAGGGCGATACCTTGCGGGCCCCGCGGGTGGTCGTATCCCAGAGCGGAACCGTGTTCGAGAATGTGCCCTGGGGGGATCCGTACGACATGGCCCATCTGCACAAGGACGATTGGAAATGGTCCCTGCATTGCTCCAAAACCGTCATGGGCCATATCCGCCTGAGCGGCCAGATCGCCAATGATCATTTCCGGCCGGTGGGAACGGGGACCACGCCCACCTATTTCACCATCTTCTCGACCCTTGACGATTGGTACTGGATGGCCAAGCTTACGTACTTCTTTTAGCGGACCCCGGCTTCAGTCGGAGGAATCGGGTCTTCCGGCGGTGGCGCCCGACGTAGGCACCGGCGCCGAAACCCGTATGGCCTGCCCGGGAAAACGCAAGACCAGACCCTTGCCCCCCGCCGCCCACCCCCAGCCGCCATCGACGCCCGCAAGGGCATGCAAGGACAGGGTGGTACCCGATGCCGCGGGATGCCAGGTCGCGCCGCCATCCGTGGTCCGCAGGATCAAACCGCCATTGCCCGCGACCCAACCGGTGTTCGCATCCTGGAAGCGCACGGCGTTGAGGCCCATGGGCGCGCCGGTGGGCAGGGGCGTCCAGGTCGCGCCGCCGTCGGCCGTTTTAAGCACGGTGCCGTTGTATCCCGCCGTCCATCCGCGCCGGCCGTCCAGGAAGTGCACGGAAGTGAGCGACCAATTGGTTCGCGTGGCCAAGGGCGCCCAGGATCGCCCGCCATCGACGGTCTTCACCATCGCGCCCCGGTAGCCGCAGGCCCAACCGGTATCGGCGCCGGCGAACCATACGGCGCGCAGGTATTCCGAAGTCCCGCTCGGCCGCGATACCCAGGTCGCGCCGCCGTCCCGGGTACCCAGGATCAACCCATCGCGGCCGACGGCGAATCCCAGCCGGCTGTCGTGGAAATGCAGGCCATAGAGGTTTCTATCCGTGCCGGTTTCCTGGGGCGTCCAGGAGATACCCCCATCGATCGTCGCCAGGATCACGCCGCCGTCCCCCACCACCCAGCCCGAATCGGCCGTGGCGAAACGGATGGCGTTCAAATCCCCGCGCGCCCCCGATTCCAGGGGCATCCACACCGTTCCTCCGTCCCCGGTGCGGAACAGGGCCCCGTCGGACCCGCAGGCCCAACCGGTCTGCGCATCCTGGAAATACAGGTCGAGAACGGCGTCGGGCATGCCGACGTTCAGGATTTGCCCGCCCGGCGTCTCGGCGGAAACCGGACCCGTCAAGAGGGCGAGGAAAAAGGGAATGCTGCGGTAGGTCGGAAGACCGGGCTTCTTGGTTATCACGGATGTTACCTCATGAGCGGGCGAATGGCATATACGGAATACGGATGAAATAAGTGAAACTGATTTCCGGATACGGAAAAAGACTACGGAACCATAATATGTCGGACGCGTTGCGAGGGGGGGACCGGCCTGATCCGCCCATCGATCATCATAACTGTCTGTCGCCAGGGAAACCCGTATGTTACGGACCACCCTGGTTTGCGGAATTTGGTTTGCGGCGCCTGATCAAAGGATCGGCGGACCTGCTCCCGGGTCCCCACGGCCCGGGAGGATCTCCTTTTCTAGGGTTCCGTCAACACCGAACGCGAGCGGGCGGTATTTCCGCCCTGTCGCAATTCCAAGAATACCAGTCCTGCCGGGGATGCCGCCCCGCGGAACGAGAAGCGGTTCGCGCCCGCCCGGGCGGAAGCCGTTTCCGATGCCAGCAGAAAACCCGCCGCGTCGAATACGCGGATGGCGACGGGATCGTTTCCCGGCGCATTGAAATCCAGGGACAAGGCTCCATCGCTGCCGCGCGCGAGAGGGCCCGCAATCAATCCGTCCGCCGGCGCATGCGTCCGTCCGGGACCCGACACGGTCGCGGCTCCGGTATACTCGAAATCGATATAGTCGATGTTCATGGGCCCATTGCCGGGAACGTCGAAACGCAGCACCTGCGTGCCGACATCCAGGTTGAGCTTGGCCAGATCGCGGGTATATACCCAATGGTGGAAATAGGTGGTGATGGGTAAGGTGATCTGGCCCGTACCGGCGGAATCCTTATCGGTCAACAGGGACACGGCCACGAAGGGGATCAGGGTTTCCGCGGCGGCGGAAAGGAACGCGAGCTTATAGGCGCCGGCCTGCTTGACGTTCACGGTGTACTTGGTCCAATCATTTTTATTGGTTTGAGCCAGATAGCATTTGCCCATGCGGATCCTGACCAGGGAATCCGCTTCCTTGGTGTCGCCTTTGTCGCCACCCTGGCCCATGAGCTGGAGCCCCACCCCGGTGCTGTCACGCACCTTGCAGGCCCAGGGATTCTTGGTGTCGAAATCGTGCCAGGTAACGTCCTTGGGACCCTGATCGAAATCGGAGAGGAAGACGCGGCCCGGGATCTCCTGGACCTTGCCCTGATAAGCCGTGCCTGGATAACCCGTGGGCAGGCCCGCATGGAGGGGAACGGAGGCGAGGATGGCGATGGCGCCGAGCAGCCTGGAATGGAATGTACGAGTCGAAACCATGTGCATGGTTCCTTTCCCTCCCCCGATTGTAAAAGCGCCTTGATCCCCACCCAGGGAAAGGAGCCTCGATCAAAAAGAACCTATCGGAACGCTCCGATAAAAACACCGAACCAAAACCGATCACGAATGGCGGCGCACCGGCCCGGCTCCCGTCAGGGGAGGCGGTTGTCGGTCAGGACAATCCCTTGCGCGGCCTTCCGCGTCCTGTTGAGCATGCGCAACCCATCCGCGCGGTCGCCTCCGGACAAGGTGCCGATGATGCGTCCTTGCAGATCGTAAATGGCCAGGTTGGTCGCCCCGGTGCCCGTCCCGCGCCACTTGTCGACGGGGCGGAACCGGATGGCGGTGACGGACGGATCGTTCTCCCAGCGCGTGGCGGCGGGGATTAATTCGTTCAGGTGCGCGATGATGTATTTGGGCGTGCGATCGGCATTGTATATGCCCCAGTGCGCTCCCACCGCGCCTTCGGCGCCCTTCCAATTCTCGTCCGCATTGGTGAAGAACCAATAGTCCAGGCCTTCCTTGCGGGCCCAGGCATGCAGGCCCTTGAGGTAGAGCGCCTGGTTCTCAGGGCTTCCGACGGCAGCGCCGGTGGTGGCCGCGGTGGGCCAGCCGGTTTCGCCCATCACCATGGGCTTGCCGCCCGGGACCTTGGCGATGCGCGCCTTCATCTGCAGGTACACGTTGTAGGCATGGTTGGCCGCGTTGTCGGCGGACTTCTGCTCCCACCAGGGATGCACATGCCAGATGACGCGGTCCACGGCCTTGATCAGTTCATCGCTCGCTCCCAGCCAATCCGGATAGGATTCACCGGTACCCACGATGATGCCCGCGGGCACCGCGGCCTTGACCTGCTTGATGTAGCGCACCAGCTTGGCTTCCGCGGCCACTTCGTCCTTATGGGCCGCGCGCACGCGCAGCAGGAATTCGTTGCCGACGATCAGGGTCTTGATGGAGGCGTGCTTCTCGTTGGCGAGGCGGATGCCTTCCAGGATGGAGGTCTGGTTCTGCGCCTCGGGATAGGTGTCGTCGATCCAGATGCCCATGTGGAGCTTGAAGCCCATCTGGTCGCAGATGGCGGGCAGGCTGTTCCCGTGCGTACCGGCTCCGGAGCCGTAGGTGCGGATTTCCCGGGTGAGAGGCTTGATCAAATCCAGATCGGCGCGGACCTGCGCTTCGCTGGGCTCAGCGCCGCCGGGGGCCTGGCCGTCATGATAGGCCGTGAACGGGATGCAGCGGAACAAAGTGGGATCCTTGAGGACGCCGGTGTTGCCGCCGTTGGTGGTATCGCCGATAGTGAACACGCGGTCGGACTGATCCAGGCCTTCGCCGGCGGATCCGGAGATGCGCACCAGGCAGTTGGGCGATTTCACCGCGGGGACGGTCCAGGCGAAAGTGCCCGCGCCGCCGGCATCGGCCGCGGCGGAAATCGGCGTCCAAGTGGTTCCGCTATTGATGGAGAGGTCAAGCTTCTTGGCGCCCATCAGCTTGCCGCCCTGCCATTTGATGGTGGCCGGCGCGCCCGGGGTCAGTGAGTCGCCGCCGTTGGGCGACACGATGAGGAACTGGAACGGGGTAGCGGCGGTGGTGCCACCGTAATAGCCGAGGTCCACGCGGCCGCCGTTGGGAGCGGGCTCGGCGGAGAAGTCGGAAGCCGGATCGCCGGCGTTGATGGCGGAGGAATAGGCCCAGAGATGGTAATCCAGATTGGGGATGTCCTTCACGTCCGGATCCATACCGGTGAGAATGCCCACTTCGCTCGCGCCGGAACCGACCCGGGTGCCGGTGATGAGCGTGTAGCGCGCTTTGACCGTGGTCGAGGCGGCGGCCGCTCCGCCCGCGTTCTTGATGGCGAGGCCAACGTCGTAGGCCTTGTTCTCGAAGCCGAGAATGGAATTTGAGATGTCGATGTTGGCCGCGTCCGCGCCGCCGCTGATGAGAAGGGAAACGCCTTCCGCGCCGCCGAAGAGCCGGGACTTTGCGCCGATGGTGCAAAACTGCATGGTCACGACGGAACCGGCGCCGGTGATGTTCACGCCGTTGGTGCCGAAGTCCTGGATCAGGATGTGGTTCAGCTTGGCGGAGGCGCCTGTCACGGAGATGGCGTTGGCGAGGTTGTTCATCACCACGCAATACTCGATGTCATGCTGGCTGCCGGCGCTGTTGAGGGCCAGGCCCACGCCGTAGAAATCGATATAGTTGGCCAGAGTCCCCACCGCCATCACCGGGCCGTTGGCCGTGATGGTGAGGTTGGTCCCGGTGGCGCGGATGCGGGCGCCGGGATTGATGGTCAGGGTGAGGCCGGCGGGAACGATGACGTTACCGGTAACATCAATGGAACCGGTCCAGTTGTTGTTCGCCGTCGTGAGCGTCCCGGTGACCGCGAGGGAAAAGGCCTGGGATGCCAGGAGTCCCGCCAAGGCGAAAGCTCCGATTACATTTTTGCACATGGACATTCGGATATCCCTTCCCGGCCGGTTGCGGCCTGTAGTTGCGGGCCTGATATCCCCCCGGGAACCGGCCGAAATCCCGACCCTAATCTAACTAGACCCCCCGATCCCCCAGGCCGGATTGGAGCGGGCCGCAGGGCCAAATTGACCCCTCCAGGACCGGCCATAACCGGCATTATCGGACGGAATACATGGGGAAAACGGCGCGTCTGAAGCGGTATTTAGGAACGCCCTCGCAAACCGGAACCCGGGGAACCGTCTCCGGGTCTGAAACCCAGGCCGCGCCGCGCTTTGGATCCTTGGGAATACTTGCTACTGACAGCCGATGCGGCGGGACCCCACGGCCAAATCATCGATCCACCAGTTGGTGACTTGTGTCAGGCCCTGGTAGAGATAGACTCCGGTTTCCAGGAAGGTGAAATCCTTGGCCTTCTCCTGGAAGGCCTTGGGCTTACCGGCCGGATCGGAGAAGACGAACTTGTCCGGCCAGGAAAGTTCGGTGCCGTCCACCCACATGCGCGGGTCCGCGGCTTCCGGCGCCGATCCGTTGGCGGCGTCGAAGACCCATTCCAGGCAGGCCCAGTTGTCCAGCACGAGAGGCTTGTCGGAATGCAGAACCCACTCCGGGAATCCCGGCGGCTCGGGCGGATGCCAGATGGTCATATAGGTTTGCTTATAGGTGGCCAACTCGTACCAGTCGAGAGTGTTGACCGCCGCCGTGGACGCGGCTCCGGGGCGAGGATAGCGAGCGTTGAACAGGCCCGCATGGGATTCCGGCCGCGCGGGCGTGGTCCAAACGTAGGCGCGGCCCCACAGCACGGGTCCGAAATTGGCGGGCAGGGTGTACTTGATGGATTTCTTGGGGCCACCCTGGCTGCCTTCCTTGCCGCCCACCAAATCCTTGGCGTGCAGGGCGAAGGATCCTTTATGCGGCTTAGTGCCGTCGACCAGGATGCTGCCGGTGAACTCATTGCGGTAGGCGGTCCATCCGTCCGGCAGGCGGCCCTCCTCGAAGTCCCAGCAGATGACGCCCGCAACGCAACCGGTTCCTTCCGGTTCCAGGGCCACGTCGTGAACGCCGGAATAGGTGTCCAATGGCGTTTCGGAGGTCTTGTAGCCGGTGCGGCGCACGCGCAGGGTATCCATAACGGCCGCGGCCTTGACCAGTGTCCGGGCCCCGGATTCATTGGCCGAAAACGATCCGTTGGAAGATCCCGTGAATGACCCCGCAGGCAATGCGGCCTCATCGCCGGCATTGGCCTTCCCGGCCGGGACAAGCTCCGCATCCTTCCCCGCGCGCACCAATTTATACACGGAGCGTTCGGCGCCCGCCTCGACGCGCAGCCACAGCATGCGGTTTCCTTGCGCGGCCTCCGGCAACGGGATGGAAACGGCGCCCGCGGCGGCCTGCCCGGAGAAGAGCGAAGCGAGGGATTTTCCATCCGAGGCAAACAGGGAAAGCCGGAGTTTCGCTGGGGAGCGCAGATCGAGCCGCAGGGTGTTGCGATGCAAGCCGATCCGCACTCTCGCGTTGTGTGGCGCGTAGGCGTAAAGAAGACCGGTGGCGGTTCCCAGACTGTAACGCCCGAGGGAATCCGTGGTATCCGCCAGGCCGGCCTTGGCCAGTTCCACGACGACGCCTGGCAACTTCTGGCCGTTGGCCTTGTTGGTCACGGTCCCGGACAGGCCCACGGTCTGGGCCGGCGTTTGCAGGAGCGCGCATCCGCAGATCAAAGCCGCGGCGAGTATCGGTTTCATGTTATCCCCAAAGACAGGGACGTCTGCCGAAGCGAAAACCGCCCCGCACGCCGCGTCCGCCGTGGCAGAATGTAGAGCCATTTGCGCCGGAAGCGGAGGCATTACGCCTCGGGGTGGGGTCAAAAACACCCTGAATCATGGGTGTGGTGGGGGCAAACCACTGCTCTTCACATGTACAATGATCGCTGGATCGCCCATTCGGGAGAAGCTTTGGCCGTAACTCAAAAACCCCGAACCGCGATAGCGTGATTTTACCGCTTTGGGACAGGCTTTTTTTGTCGGCTACGCCCCCCGATCCCTATAATTCCTAGGCGCAGTGATGGATTGGCCTCCACCGGAAAAAGGTTCATGCGAAATGGTTAGGCGTTCCCAAAGCGGCTTCTCATTGATTGAGATCATGGTGGTCGTGGTGATCATCCTGCTGATGGGCGCCTTGGCCAAATCCCCGATGACGCAATACCTCCAGACCATGGAACAGAAAAACTCCGTAACCGGCATCCGCAAGATGATGCTGACCGCGCGGAGCAAGGCCATGGCAAATCCTTCCGTGCATTGCGGCGTGTACTTCGACATGGTATCGGTCCCGCCCAAAGCCATACTCTTCCAGGACACCTTCGCGCCCGGTTCCTACGCCTATGACCCGGGCAAGGACAAACCCTATCTCGCCCCCTTTGAACTCCCCAAGGGCACGCTCCTATCCGTTCCCGATCCCTATCCATCCACCGTGATCTACCGCGGCGACGGCTCCTCCTTCCTCAGCGCCAGGCTCGTGGTGAAATCCTTCGGGCTCTCCGACACCCTGGATGTACTGGCCAGCACCGGCCGGATCCGGAGCACGCGATGACGCGCGCCCTTACAGGCGGGCGGCGCGCCCATGGGAGAGAAACGGGCTGGAGCCTGTTGGAACTGATGATCGCCGTGGTCGTCCTGGGCATCGGCATCACCGTTTTCATGCGCATGCAAGGAAGATCCTCCGGCATCTCCCGCGCCAATTCGAACATGCAGCGCGCATCCCAGATCATCGAAAAGCATGTTGAGTCCCTGCGGGTCCATATCGCGCGGGATCCCCTGGCATGGCCGCCCAAGGACACCAACTACGTCGATCCTCAATACGGCAACATTTCCGTCCGCCGCGTGGTCGGTGGCGCCATCTCGCCGCGCGACGGGGCCTCCCTGCCGGGCGTGCGCCGCATTGATCTTACCGTTTCCTGGGGCATGCATTCCCTGGACACCATGAAAGTCACGACCTATGTCTCCAAGAATTTCTGAGCCCGTCGATGCCTTGCATCGGTGCGCCGACGCAGGGCGTCGGTCAGCGGGATTCACCATGATCGAAGTGGTCATCGGCCTGGTCGTTTCGGGTCTGCTGGTCCGGGGGATAACGCGCTTTTTCCCCGATTCCCACCGCGCCTACAACCTCCAGGAACGCCTGTCGGATCGCGATCAGAACGCGAACTACGTCCTCAAGCGCCTGGAAGAACGCATCATGGAGGCCGGCGCCAACCTCCCCGAGTCCGGCTGGCCGGTCATCAAGCCTGGTCCAGATCAGGTGAGCGGCTTCAGCCTGGTGATTAACCCGCGCGGCGGAATCCAGACATTCTACAGCGATGTGCCGGTTTCGGCCTACGTGCCCGTCGACGATGAGGCCCTATACCATTCCGCCAGCTCCGTCCTAATCCTCCGTAATGACGCGGCCAAGACGGTGGAGAAGGCCGACATCGATCTCGGATACAATATGCATGGTTTCGTGAACGGATTGAAAAAGGGTTCCGCCGGACAGGACTCGCTCAAGCTTTCCCTCCCCGTCGCCTTCGAATCCGGTGACGCCTTCTACGCCTATACCAAGGAGGACTACGCCGTGGCCGGAACCGATCTCTCCATGGGCGGCATGGTGCTCGCGGAGAACATCGAGGCAGTATCCCTGAGCTTCTATGACTCTACGGGTTCTGAAACATCGGATTGGAACCTGATGCATTCGGCCAAGGTTTCCGTGACCGCCAGGACCCATCTGCCCGATCCCGGCTACCAGGGGGATGGATACCGCCGCGTTACTTTGAACTCCGAAATCCGCATGAGGAACAGGCCCTAAGCATGGAACCGATCCGCCTCCGCCGGAAGGATTCCGGCTTCATCCTGGTCTTCACTATGCTGATGATCCTGGGCATCTCGGCCATCGGCGTCGCTATGATGTTCGACGGAAAGCAGAATAAAATGGCCGCCATCAACTATATGCACAAGGTGCAGTCGTTCTATGCTTCCGACGGCATGATGACCCTGCTAGCTGATGAAGTACTCAACGGCCGGGATACCATCTACACGCGGGCCTCCTCCCGCGGGATCATAACCGGCAAGCTCTACAAGACGAGTGGCAACTACGGGGCTCCGACCCTGAGGCAGAATATCAAGGCCGGCGCCATAGGCACGCCGAAAATCATCAAGGCCTTCTACCTGGGTTCTTTTTTCCACGATGCGGGGTATAACGGCGATATGTCATATCAGGACGACTACGGAATCGAGTGGCAAGGCTACATATACGCTCCCACTACCGGTTCCTATGTCTTCTATGTACGCGGGGACGACGAGACCGAATTCTTCTTGAGCAGTGATGATAGCCCCAAGAACATCGGCCCTAAACCCATCGCGTTCAACTACGCCAACACCCAGGCTGTGTGGCCCACCATCCAGATACAGCCGTCAGGGTCGAAGTTCCAGACCGTTTCCGATCCCGTCTTCCTCAAAGGCGGTAAGCGTTACTATTTCGAATTCTACCACAAGGAGAACGCAGGCAAGGATTTCGGCCAGGTGGGATGGACGGGTCCGGACTGGATTTCGGAGAAGCCCATTCCGGGAAACCGCATGTCCCCGTTCGACTCCAGCTACCAAAACACCAACGAGGACACCACCGTCATCTCCGGTGTATCGGTACGGTACAGCGTGGAGCCCCTGGGTACCGACGTATTCTCCATCTTCACCGAGGGCTTCAAGCCCATGGCCGGGAGCGACACCCTGTTCCGCATTCCATTGAACCAGAAGATTTCCATGAAGGGCGGCATTGCCGCACCCAAAGACACCATGTGGACGAGGGTCATTTATTATGACTATCACAGCAACAAAAGCAATCCGGAATTCGAAAGCCCCCCGTGGGGGTCGGGGGGTGGAAGTCCCCATTTAAAAATGGTCAATACGAATAAGCTGAAATACACCGTTACGGATGCAAGCTATTTCGGCCTTGACAGCATCGGCAAACCCATCGGCACGAAAAATGCGCCGGATGTCTTTTACAGCTGCGGGGTGGATCGCTGGTTCACGCCCTGGTCCGCCCTTGCAGCCGTCAACGCCGTGGTCCCTCGCGACAATCCCGGGGATTCCAGTGATTGCGTAGACATTGGAACAGTCAATGACACCCTTTACAAAAACATTCCCATCTATGATTCACTTCCTTTCATCCATTCCTCCGACATGGGCACGCAGACCTACAGCTTCGCGCGAACGGGCGGCCCTGACGATTCCGGATTCTTCCCCATCGACAACCGGGGCTTCGGCAAAGAAGGCAAAAAGCGGAATTATTCCTTTTGCATGGAAATGCACATGAAATTCGAACTGGTTCCGGGCATGGAGTTCGAATTCAGGGGCGATGACGACGTCTGGCTCTTCATTGACGGAAAGCTGGCGATGGACCTGGGCGGCATGCACGTCGCCTTGTCAAAGACCCTTTACTTCGACGATTTGGGGCTGGCTTATTACCAGACCTATCCCTTCAGCCTTTTCTACTGCGAACGCATGACCACGGACTCGGATATCCGGATCGTCACCAATGTCCCGTTGGGCAAAACCCGCGGCCGCATGTCGAAAAATTGGAAGCGCGATTACGGCACCCTGGATTGATCGACCATTAATCGCGCCGACGACTACGGCGCCCTTGACTTATCAGCCCTATTCCAGATCCGTTTTGACGGAGTAGGGTTTATTTGCGTTTGGGAAATTCCGCCTCTTCTCAAGGCGCGTGGGGCCAAATTGGCCCGCTGATTCCCCTGGACCCTTGCGTCCGGACCCGTCTCTCCGGCTAATATTCAACGGCAGCGATGGGGTTATCGCCCGTGCTACCTCCCGGCATCCAAATGGAAAGCGGGTAGGCGCAGAAGCGGGCGCAGTCCGTTCTAGGTAATGGAGGGGAAATGCGCACAAGCATCACAAACAGCATCAGAACCTGCGCCATCGCAATCACCGCCATAGCGGCCGGCACCGGATCCGCCTGGGGCGCCTTCACCTACCCCGGCTGCGCCGATCTGGTTCCCGCCGATTTCAAGGCCGTGAAGCTGGTGGCCCGAACGGACGGAATCGCCGAGCCCATCAAGATGGCCCTGGACGCCACCACGGCCGGCAACATCGATATCTACTGGGTGGAGCGCCTGGGCGACGTGAAACGCTATTCCACGGGCTCCAAGGCCATCGCCAAGCTCGCCACGCTCAATGCGGACTCGCACTTCGAAAGCGGCCTGACCGGCATCGCCCTCGATCCGGCCTTCAAGACCAACAACTGGATGTATTTCTATTACGCCTTCGGCAACGCCTCGAAATTCAGCTTCCGGGTAGGCCGCTTCACCGTGGACCGCGTCTCCAACACGCTCGACATGGCCAGCGAAAAGGTGGTGCTGGAAATCCCGGCCTCCTTCAGCAAGATGCATACGGGCGGCGCCATGCGCTTCGATGAGGCCGGGGACCTGTGGATCACCACCGGCGAGAACGCCTCCGGGTTGGACGGCCCCGGCAACACCAACGATTTGCGCGGCAAGATCCTGCGCATCCATCCCACCGCCGAGGGCGGCTACACCATTCCCGCCGGCAATCTCTTCGCGCCCGGCACCGCCAAGACCCGCCCGGAAATCTACGTGATGGGTGCGCGCAATCCCTACACGCTCTCCCTGGACCCGGTCCGCAAGGGCATCGCCTGGGGCGACGTAGGTCCCGATCAAGGCAAGGATCAGGAAGAACACGACTTCACCACCGTGCCCGGCAATTTCGGTTGGCCGCTCTTCGCGGGCAACAACGTGGTCGTGGAAGGCAATCCGGATCCCAAGGGGCCCGTGGTCAACAACTCCGGCATCAGCCCGCTGCCCCCTCCCATACCCGCCATCTACTCTTACCACCAGTCGGCTTCGATGACGGGTCCCATCTACTACTATGATCCCGCCATCAAATCCGGGATCAAGCTGCCGCCCCATCTGAACGGCGCCTGGTTCGTCTCGGATTTCTCCGCGAACTGGATCGAGGCCGTGAACCTGGACGCCGCGGGCAAGACCATCACCAAAAAGGAACGCATCTTCACCGACCTGTTCGGCAAGACCATCAAGCTCGCCATCGACATGGTGATCGGCCCAGATGGCGCGTTCTACGTGCTCGGCTACTCCGGCGGCGCCTGGTTCGGCGCGGACGCCGGGACCAGCATCTTCCGCATCGAATACGTGGGCGGTTGCGGGATCGTAGGCATAAAGGATGCGCCCCGGCTTCCGGCTTCCGGCGGAAAAGGCATAGCGGTCCGCGGCCAGTCGGTGTCGATCGAAACCGCCGGCCCCCACGCGATCGAAATCCGCGACCCGGCCGGAAGGATCATCGCCACCCTGCGCGGCGAAGGCCCGGGCATGCATTCCCTTAAGGGCCTCGCCGAGCGAGGCGTGTATTTCTTGACCGTGAAAACCCGCGAAGGCGCATTTCCCAGGACCTTGATCCTGGAATAGCGCTGTACTTGACCGGGCCCGCGGGGCCCTCCGAGGACTGGACTCCCCGGGACGCGTGATTGTATTCTGAGCATTTGGACAACGATTAGGAGAAAGGCATCATGGCAAAGCAATTCATACCGACGGCCCTCATTTCGCTTTTGTGCGGAAGCGCCGCCCTGGCCCAGGAATCCAAGCTGGACGCCTTATCCGGCGACACCTACATCAAGGCGAGCATGGACTTCGGTCATATCGTGCACGGCCTGAACGATGAGACCGGACAGAACTACGACATGCAGGTCCTCCGCCGCTCCAACATCTCCGTCAACCGCCAGCTTAAGCTCAGCGATCATATGGAAATCAAGATGGGCTTCGGCGGCGTGTTCTTCTACGTGCTTCCCGAGCAGGACGGAGCGCCCCATACGCGCCTCCCCAAGTTCGGCGTCGGGCCGGGCGCCGCGGAATTCGCCTACCACTTCGGCACCCCGGAGCATCCCTGGTCCGACCTGCAACTCGGAATTTTCTCCTACAAGTACAACCCGGAAGCCTCCAACCTGGGCGAATACCTGCTCCGCAGCGTACCGTATCCCCAGATCCTGGTGACGGGCGGCTTCGACATGATCGGCAGCGCCAGGTACCAGGTGCAAGGCGCCGGCTACACGCTGAATCTGATGGAAGACAAGTGGAAGACCAGCTTCCTGCTTCCCATGGAAAGCAACTTCGCGCCCATGCACAGCATTTCGCCCACCCTGGTGACGGGCTTCAAAGGCATCCCCGGCCTCGATCTGGGCGCCGGCGTCTGCTTCAACCATCTCATCTCCGCCAAGCCCAGCAAGGAAGCGCCTTCGCCCCATGACGCCACCACCTCGCCGGATTATATGCGCTGGCCCACGTCCTTCATCACGGACCTCCAGACCGTCAAGGTCCCGGTCAACGACCCGACCAAGCCCGCCGGCACCATGCGCGATTCCATCACCAGCATCACCCGCGATACCACCCAGTTCTACACCTTCCAGGGCACCAAGCTCATGGGCCGCGCCACCTTCGATCCCAAACCGCTGTTGGGCCTGGAAGAACACCTGAACGCTCCCGATATGAAGATCTTCGTCGAAGCCGCCGTGCTCGGCCTTAAGGATTACCCCTTCTACTACACCAACGTCAAGGACCGCATTCCGGTCATGTTCGGCATGAACCTGCCTACCTTCAAGCTCCTCGACATCTTGTCGGTGCAGGGCGAATATTTCCATTCCCGTTGGACCAACAACATCGACGCCGTGTTCGAATTCCAGCATCCGGTCCCGTACCACAAGGACTACGATCCCGTCAACGGCCCGGAGAGCACGGCCAGCCAGGCCGAACGCGATTCGTGGCACTGGTCCGTCCTCGCCAAGAAGACCGTCATCAAAGGCGCGAACTTCTACCTGCAGGTGGCCAACGACCATATCCGCACCTTCGATTACAACATCAAGCCCATCAAGATCCCGATCACCAGCCGGCCTTCCGACTGGTATTACATCTTCCGCGTGGAAGTCGGAGTCTAAAAGGGAAGTCGTACACGGAAGGATTCGTTCGGAAAAAACCGGCTCGGGTGGGGCCGGTTTCGTGTCCCTGGGGGGGACCAGGAACATTTCAACATCGGAGCGCATACCATGCGTAACTTCAATTCCCATCCCGCGACCCTGCGCCGCGCCCTGGCCGCAGGGCTACTCACGGTCGTTTTCGCCAAAGCGGACATTCCCGCCGGCTACAAAGGCCATCCTTTTGGAGGCACCCCCTGGCCCATACCCGGTCGCCTCGATTTCGAAAACTACGATCTGGGCGGACTGAACGTGGCCTGGAAGTCCGACGATAAGGCGGGCCAGGGCGTGGCTCCCGGCTCCACCGCGGCCAACCGCGCGGACGACGGCGAGCCCGAACATCCGGCCTTCTGGATCACCAACAATGTTGCAGGCGAGGTCGACAAGCTCCCGGACGGCTCCCTGTATCCGTCCGCGGAGAGCCCCAAGTCCATCTACATCGGCGCGGCCCACGCCACGGACTACGGCAACACGACCGTGAACGTGACCAAGGCCGGAACGTATTATATCAGCGCTCATTTCGCATCCGAGCCGAATCAAATCAAATTCCATATCAGCTTCAACGGAGTGAACAAGACTCCGGGACTGACCCTGCCCGGAACCAGCAGCTATCACGCCTGGAAATTCTTCCGCAACTTCGCCAAGGTGGAACTGACTGAGGGCGTCCAGGTGATGCAATTCATGCTGGACGCGAACCATCTCAATTGGGACTACGTCTCCTTTTCCCTGGACAGCAATGCGGTGGTGGGCTTGGCGAGCGCGCCGGCGGCGGGCTTCAAAGGCAACTACCCATCGGAAGCATGGCTGGAAGCAGCGAGCGGCGGCAACCGCGTGCTCCGGTTCACGATGGCGGTTTCCGGCAAGACCAGCGCCGTGATCCTCGATGCGCGGGGACGGTTGTTGTCGCGGGTGCTGGATCGCAACCTGGCCGCGGGCGAGCATACCCTGGCCGTGCCCGCGCCGGTCTCGTCGCAGGTCCGGTTCCTGCGCCTCACGCGCAACGGGTCGGCCTACGCCATTCCCCTGCCCGTGAACACCGGTTCCGCGGGTCGCTGAAGCAGCCGGGCTTCGGCCCGGCCAACATGGTATCCGGATTTTTTGCGATCGGCATAGGGGCACCGGGTAAATCCCCCGGCGCGCCCCTGCCACACCACCGTACATGCGGGTCCGCATACGGCGGTTCGAAGAGATTAGGCTTACGCCCAAGCGTCCGTTCTCGCTCCCCGCCGTCGGAGTTTCCACACTGCTTGGGGGGTTAGAGCTTCACCCTTTCCCCCTCAAAGCGAGCTCCCTTTCGGGACATCTATGGCCTGACTCCTTCGAGAGTTGCGTTCGGTCACTTCTCCCTCCGTTCGGCCCTTCGTCTTGCGACTAATACGGCCTCTGCTGACTTCTCACTCCACCTATAACGGCGTTACCCTTTCAGGCATAAGGCGAGATCTCCCCGGGTAAGAACGACACCCTTCCGCGCACGACCGCCGGATTTACGCCACCGCCTCTTGACCATGGGAACTTCGCGGAATGTTGCCCGCTCGTCCCAGGCGGCATCGCCTGATATCCGATTTCTGTTCGTCGGCCCGCGCTTTCGTTCCACGCTTCCTTCCCACGGTCGGTCACCCTTCCGCGGTTGCGCTTCCCTTGGCTCACTATGGCCTATTTGCCGAGGGACTTTCACCCTCAAGGTGCCGCCCATGCCGGGCGCACAACATAAAAAGACCCGCCATGAGCGGGCCTTTCGGTTTTGCGCGCTTCTTCTCTCAAAGCGTGCTGGGCTTCAACAGCAGGTGGAGTCCACCGATAACCTCCTCCATTCTTTTTTTCGGCAGTTGGCCTATCCGGTTTCCCAATTCGTCCTTGTTCAGGGTCACCACCTGGGAAATATTGACCACACCGGCCTTGGGAAGATTTCCTTCCCCCTTTTTCAAAAGGACGTTACCAGGAGCCGCGGCGAGTTTGACGTTGGAACTCAAGGCGCAAACCACAACCGTGTTTATTTTGCTTCTGTTGAACGCATCATTCTGAACCACTACGAATGGGCGCCGGAAGCCGGGCTCCGAGCCTCTCGGCTCTCCGAGGTCGACCCAAAAAAGATCCCCTTGGCTGATTACCATTTATCCACGATCTTTCTCATCTTTTTTTTGCCGGCCTTGGTCACGGCTTCGTCATCCGGATGCTTCTGGCCGTAAAACTCATTCAGTTTCTGAATGAGTTCCAGTGTTTCGCTCCGATCGATGAGGTACTCCAGGGCCTGGGCGAATAATTGGCTTCTGGAAACCTGAAGTTGGGTGGACAACTTTTCGGCCTTCCGAAACAGATCTTCGTCGATGGAAATGGCGGTTTTCACGTACGACATGGATGTCCCCTTGTTATACTGATAGTATAACCAATGGACATCGACCCGTCAAGATTCGCGGGCTGCGAAATCCGCGGCTACTTGAACCACCACGTAGCGCTCGGGAGCGGGGCGGTAGGAGATGCCTTCGTAGTGGTAATTCGTTCGGGATTGCGCCCCAGCCTCAACTACGGCTTGCGGATGAATCCGAAGCGCGAGATGATGGTGCGCTCCGTGGGCACCAGGGTGATGGTCTCGCCCTGGCTTCCCTTGATTCCCTTCTGATCCTGGATCTGCAGGAGGCCCTTCATGATATAGGCCCCCGTAGCGATGGCGTTACCGTCGTGGGAGACCGGGAGGAAGGTCAACTGCACCATCACGGAGTCGCCGACCTTTTCCGTCGCGCGCAGCTTCTCGAACGCGTCCGGGTCGACCTCGCCTTCGGCCCGGTTCACGAATTGGCCCAGGTTGTCGTAGAAGATCATGGTGTATTTGAACGGGAACTTGGTCTTCACCTTCCAGGTGGGGCCTACCGTGGAAATCACCGCCGGATCCGTCGTCGGCAGGACGATCCTGATGCCGGGATCGCCGCAGTTCACGCATACCGAGTTGCCGTGGATCACCACGGGGTTCGATATCGGTTGGATGGAAATCTGCAAGGGGCCGTGGGTGATGGGGTCTACCAGGCCCACGTTCAAATCCGCGTTGGCGCGCGGGGGATTACCGGTGACGGGGATGTAGAAATGCATGTTGCTGGTATTGCCCACGGCGTCCTTGACCGGATGGATCAGGGAGATGCGGGTACTGTCGCCGGGCACGGGGTATTTTGAATCCGGGGCGAAAGTGATACGGTACTTCGACGGTGAAATCGCCTCGATGCCGGACACTTTGATGTCCGCGTCGCCCACCACGCCCTGGCCGCGCTTGATCTCCAGGGGGAAGATGCCGGATGCGACGTCCAACGGGACCGGCTCGGAGAAGTCGACCTCGACGTAGGCCGGCGTGCCCGCGACCGCGCTGGGGAAGGATTTCACGGAAATGACCACGGGACCCACGCTGTCGTCCATGGACACGCCCTGGGCCGCGAATTCGGCGTCGACGAGGATTCCGGCCAGCACGTCGGAGGCGAAGCCGGTGCCGGGGGTGAATGGCGCCAGGGTAACCGTCACGCTACGGGTGCGGGGCGTCGATGCCGTGATCGTCTGGATCCTGGTCCGGTCGAAGGGATCCGTGAAGGTCATCTGCTTGGGCGCGACCGTGAAGCCCGCATCAAACAATACCACGGCGGTTTCGATGCGCCCGTCCCCGTCGCGGTCCTGGTAATAGCCTTTGAGCGCCTTGGCCAGGGTCTTGGTGTAGGTCTGCGACATCACGTCGCTGTTGGTGTATCCGGCCGCTTCGGCCATGGCCTTGATGACGGTGGTGGCCGAAACGGTGATGGGACCCGCGTAGACCGGGCTGGTGGCCGTGGGCTCGGTGCCGTCCGTGGTGTAATGGATGACCGCGCCGACCAGGGCGTCGCTCAGGGTGACCTGCAGGCTGCCGGCGAAGGGCTGTCCGGGAGGATTGGCGGTCGGAGTGGGCGCCTTGGGCATGGCGGCGACATGGATCCAGATGGAATCGCGCACGCCCGCGCTCTCCAGCACCAACTTATAGGTACCGGGCACGATCCCGGCGGAGCTCAGGGATACCTGGGGTCCGGAAGGGAGCGCGCCGTTGTTGAAGCTCCAATTGCCCGATGCCGGCGTCTTGATTTGGGAGGTCAGGTTGTTGCAGTCCAGGGTCTGGGTCTGGGTCTCGATTTTGACGGCCTTGAAGATTTTCGCGGGCGCGCCGAGGGCGAGGCCGAGGGTATCCCCGGACTTGATCACGTTCAGGTTTTCATCGGCGATGTGGAGGCCCGGCGCCGGGGGCGGGATGATGTCGATGCTGGTGGTGACCTGCAGATGCGATCCCGAGGTCTGCCGTTCGCAGAAGAAGAGATCGAAATTGTAATAGTTGTCCGGCAGGATCTTGAGCTGGTCCCTTTGCGCGTCCAGGCTCACCTGTCCCGCGCCGTTGTTCTGCAGGCCGCCCAGGTCCAGGGCCATATGGTTGTTGACGAAGACCCAGAGATCGTCGTCGCCCTTGAAGTCGAAGACTTCGCCGCCGCGGTACTTGAAGGTCGCGTGCATCTCCATGCAAAAATGGAAATTGTGGCCTTGGTTGAAGGTTTCACCCTTCCCCTTGCCCGTGATGGGATCCGGGGCCTTGATGAGGTTTCCGGGGGGGAAGGGATTGGGCACGGTGTCGATGGGGAAATAGCTCTCCGCGAAGGCGAGCGGCGTGTGGTACGTGTTCACGGCGTTGGGGACGGCCTCCAGGGGAAGCTCCATGCAATAGCGGCGGTTGACGGTGGGATCGTCGCGGAACCAGGTGTGGATGTCATAGGTCGGGCATGCGCTCGTGGCCGACTTGACCGGCTTGTGGTTGGCGTCGAGGGTTTCCTCCACCATGCCTTTCACGCCGCCGCCATCGACCTTGCAGATCTTCCCCGCGTCCTCGAAATCCGCGTGCGACGCGTTGAAATCGCGGATGGTGACGGGAACGGATTTGGTCTGGGCGTGCGCCATGGGCGCGAACAGCGCTCCTGCGGCGATCAAGGCCAGAATGGGGGTCGCGGACATCATGGCGGTTGCGGATCGACGGGCTTCGGACATGAATTTCTCCTTGACGCAACGTGGCAATCGTAACACGCGTGATACTGACGCGCGCCGAGGGCGTGAACGGCCTGGTGAAATCCCCCCCCTGGGCGGAAGCGTTGCGCCGGACCGGGCTTCTCTCCCCCCGTTCCGCCGCGTGATCGCCGCCGCCTTGGCGACCTCCGCCGGACGCTTTGCGGGCATCCTGTGGGGGTCTTCCGCTAAAATAAGGCTGGAAACGGTTTGGAAACGGATATCCCGGCGCCGGACTGGGGTCGGCTTGCCCCTGACCGCAGAATGGGCAAGACCAACATAAGCGGAAGGTCCGGGATTAGCAGGGAGGTTTGGGATTAGGGGTTCTTGTCGAAGGAAAGCAGGGACGAACCGGGCTTCTGGGACTCGTAGTCCAGGCGCAGCCAGTCTTCACTGCGCGACTGGTGGGGCCAGCGCCACCCGGCGCTGGGTCCCCGGGAAAAATAGCGGGGTCCCCCC
>OBEQ012037592.1_pt1 | contig 23497 bp, 23 predicted proteins | sample 1670901 | NCBI WGS metagenome assembly OBEQ01 (sample SAMEA104232315, study PRJEB22302) | groundwater metagenome | biome: forest; feature: aquifer; material: groundwater | place: USA | collected 2011-08-07 | depth 5.4 m
ATGCCATGCCTTCGCCATGGGTAAAAGAATTTAATTTGTTAATGAAAAAAGACGAGCAAAAAGCAGAGCAAGAAAGTGTAAAAATAATTCAGGATTTAAGAAACAAGCTATCTGTCATCTCAGAAAAAATCCAAAGACTTCTAGATGTCTATTTAGCCCAAGATATTGATAGGGAAACTTATTTAAAGGAGCGCTCAAAACTTTTCTCTATGAAGAAAAGTTTTGAGGAGAATATTATGAAATTAGAAAAGGACGCCAAAGCGTGGCTCGAACCGATGCAAGAATGGCTAAATGCGGTTTCAAACCTAGACGAAACCGCGCAATCGAACGACCTCTCCTCCAAAAAATCCTCTCTCCAGAAAATCTTTGGCTCGAACCTCACTCTTTCCAACCGGCGAATTCTAGAATGCCCTTGTCCACTCTATGCGGCGCTCCGCGCCGCGCGCGAAAAATCCTCCGAAAATGATGCAAGTATTGTTGTGGTGCGTCGAGAGGGATTCGAACCCCCGAAGCCCGAAGGCAACACGTTTACAGCGTGTCGTATTTGACCACTCTACCATCGACGCATGTAGGTAAAATAACACAAAAAATAATTTTTTGCATCTCTTGAATAAATTTAAAGAAAAAAAATTAAACTTTAACCACAGATCGAGATTGCGCGCGAAACGAGCTTTTTATTTTGTCATGTCTGCCGGCAAGCAGGTTTTTTTTCCTTTCAATAATAAGTTCTTTGTTTTTTACAGAAACAGAAACAGTATCCCCTTTCTTTACTTCGTTTGAAATAATGCAGGACGCAACGGGATTCAAAATTTTATTTTGAATCAAACGGTTAAGCGGTCTAGCGCCATAATACGGATTATAACCTTCCTTTACCAAATAAGACAAAGCTTCTTCGGTAATTTCAAAATTAATACTTTTCCCAAGCAGGCGATCTTTAACCACTTTTATTCTCAAATTAACTATTTCGGCAATGGCTTGTTCACTCAAAACATCAAAAACAATAATTTCATCCAGACGATTTAAAAATTCTGGACGAAAATTATCTTTTAACGCTTCTAAGACTTTTTCTTTCATATTGTTATAGTCAACCTTTTTAGAATTATTAGAAAATCCAATCGATTCCATTTTCTCCACAAATTGCGAACCAATATTGGAGGTTAGAATAATAATAGTATTCTTAAAGTTCACGACCCGGCCTTTGCCGTCAGTTAACCGTCCTTCGTCAATGACTTGTAAAAGCATATTAAAAATTTCCGGATGAGCTTTTTCAATCTCATCAAAAAGTATCACCGCATAAGGCCTATGTCGCACTGATTCCGTGAGCTGTCCCGCTTCATCATAGCCAACATACCCCGGAGGAGAACCAATGAGCTTTGATATTGAATGTCTTTCCGTATATTCGGACATATCCACACGGATAATTGCGCGATCATCGTTAAACATAAATGTTCCCAAGGCTTTGGTGAGTTCAGTTTTACCAACTCCCGAGGGACCCAAAAAAATAAAAGAGCCAATAGGTCTATTTGGATCTCCTATCCCGGCGCGAGAACGTCTAATAACATCCGATACTCGTTTTATGGCTTCATCTTGACCCATCACTCGCTTTTTTAATTCTAATTCCATTTGCTCAAGCTTCGCGCGTTCTTCTTCCAGCATCTTGGTTAAGGGTATTCCTGTCCAACGAGCAACTACTTCCGCAATGTCTTCAGCCGTAATTTCTTCTTTTAAAATTCTGCGTGATTTTTGGAGTTTCTTGAGTCGTAAAAGTTTTATTTCCAGATCTTTTTTGAGCGCCGGGATTTTACCATAACGTATTTCCGCCGCGCGAGAAAGATCCGCTCGCATCTCGGCGCTTTCAGCTTCCAGACGCAAACTTTCTAGATCTTTTTTAATAGCGCGAATTTCAATCACGATTGCTTTCTCATTTTGCCATTTTAATTCAAGTTCTTTGGTCTTTTCGCGCAGGTTGCCTATCTCATCATCTACTTCTTTGAGTCTATTTTTTATTTCGCTATTTTTTTCTTTTGTTTTTTCTTTTTCTTCTCTATCTTTATCTGCGCTTAAATTCAAAGAGCTAATTTCTTTCTTCAACGCCTCTTTCTCAATTTCTAAACGCATTATTTTTCTATGCGCATCTTCTAAAACTGGCGGTTTATTTTCGAGCATTATTTTAAGAGAAGAAGAAGCTTCGTCTATCAAGTCCACCGCCTTGTCGGGTAAAAATCTGTTTGTAATATAACGAGCGGAGAGATTTACCGCGGCAATTATGCTATCGTCAGTAACGCGAACACCGTGAAAGAGTTCATACTTTTCTTTCAGTCCGCGAAGAATAGCTATCGCATCTTCTATACCGGGCTCGTCAATATACACTGGCTGAAAACGTCGGGCCAAGGCCGGGTCTTTTTCAATATGTTTTTGGTATTCTCGCAAGGTCGTCGCGCCAATAGCTCGCAACTCCCCGCGAGACAGCGCCGGCTTCAACATATTTGAAGCATCCATTGTGCCTTCCGCGCCCCCAGCGCCGACAATCGTGTGAATTTCATCAATAAAAATAATGACTTTTCCATCCGATCTTTCAATTTCCTTCATAATACCCTTTAATCTCTCCTCAAACTCTCCGCGATACTTTGTGCCAGCAACAAGTAATCCCAAGTCAAGAGAGACAAGCTCTTTGTCTTTTAGGGATTCTGGGACACTATTCTTAGTAATCATTTGAGCGAGTCCCTCCACCACTGCTGTTTTCCCCGTACCAGCTTCACCTATTAAAATAGGATTGTTTTTAGTCCGACGAGAAAGTATCTGCATAATACGCGTTATTTCATTGTCCCGACCAATCACTGGATCCAATTTGTCTTCTTTCGCTAATTTGGTTAAATTGCGAGTATATTTTAAAAGTAATTTAAATTTCTTTGGCTCTGTTACATCGGTAATATTTTGGCTACGCAGTCCTTCTAGAACTTTTAGAACAGAATCTTTTTGAATTCTAAATCGCGCCAAGGTCTCGCGCGCTTCACTCGTAATTTCTAAAATCGCAATAAAGAGATGTTCAGTTGAAACAAAATCATCTTTCATAAATTCTGCCAATTTAGCCGATTGCTCTATGACTTGCGCTAAGTCGGGATTCAGATAAATCTGATAAGAGGGAGAAAGAGTGTTGCGTGATTCAGGCAATTCAATTAATTCTAAAACAGAATCAGTTAGGAGCATCGTGTCAATCTCCAATTTGTCTAAAATAGAATTTACCATACTCTCTTCTTGAAGTAGTAACGCAGCTAGCAAGTGCAGTGAAGAAACGTGATTCACCCCGCGCTCAATGGCCAGCTCATGGGCTCTCTTGATAGCATCTTTGGCTTTAGTTGTAAATTTATTTAATGGCGGCATATTTTATTGAGTTAAAAGTTATAAAGTGGAAAGTTATAAAGTTATTTTTTTTATGGCGTTTTAGGGATTTCCTTAGGTTCTACCGGTTTTAAGGCGTCAGTAATCATTTTAATTGAAGCAAAAGAAGTACTGTCGCTAAATAAAGCAATGCCCAAAGCTTCACCGTCTAAATTAAGAACCAGTCCCCCGGCATTGGATTTTGCAACATTAAGATAAATATTTATTCCTTCAAAAATAGAAGAAGATATCGTGTTGCCTAAAACCAAAATCTTTCGTCCTATTTTCATTTTATTCAAATCTCCAAAAGTCGGCGCAGTAAAAACAATTTTACTTTTGCCATCAACTGGATCTCCTATCTTTAAAAACGAAAACCCAGCTTTATCTAGCAACATAAAATCGGCTTTAAATTTTCCGCTATTATTCTTAAGATAATAAACTCCTTTGCCCTCGACAAGATTGCCGTCAGCAACTACTATACCATCGGTGGAAATACTAAATCCCCTACCAGCGGAAACTTCAATGGTCTTGAAGTCTGCATCCTGCGCTTCTTTGGTTATGGTGAATACTGCGGATTGATTTTTAGCAATAGCGTCCACCACTAAATCTTCTTCTTTTATAATCACAGTCTGTACCGTGGTCTTGCCCTCCACTTGCTGAATCTTTTCAATCGTCTGTTTAATAACACGATTGACAGGTACAGTAAAGGAAGCTGGCGCTTGTTGCATTAAGGTGACTGTCGTTATGCCGGTAGCAAGAGAAGTGACGAAAGAAAGCAGTACTGCTAACAGTATCAGCTGTGATTTATTTAAATCCTTAATATCCATAATTTAAGTATACCACTTTTTTAATTTAGTCAAAATTTCAGATAAGGATTATTTGTATGCATCTTTCCGGTGTTTAATTTTTAGTACAAAGATATCACTGTCAATCACGTCGAATTTGACACGATATTCGCCTATACGAAAACGAAAATCAGCGTCTTTGTGATCAGTCAAGCGTTCAGCAAAACGAAGTGGATTAGATACACTGGCATAAAACTTCATTTTTTGCGCAATGCGCTTTTGAACATCTCGAGGTAATAGTCGTAAATCAATAATCGCACTCCGCGTATAGTTGATTCGCATAAAATTTACAATCCCAATTTTTTAAAGACTGTATCTTGAGAAAAATATTTTTTTTGCTTAATTTCTCTGCGAGCTTGCTCAATTTCTTTTAAGTGACTGAACGAACCAAAAAAACGATCGAACGACTGCTCGATCTTTTTGAGGTAATTATATTCAGCGGCTGGGATGATTATTGTATTTTTTGATCGACTAGGCATAACAGTATTATAACGCTTTACATTTCGAAAAGCAACGACGTTTTGTCAACGAGAGAGAATCATTAAAAATTTATAAATAACATCATCAAGTTTTCTTGCAAAACGAACTTTGTTTTCAAATGTCATTTGGTGCTTAAATTCTTTTACTTTAAAGTAATGCTTTAATTATACCACTTTTTTAATTTAGTCAAAATTTCAGATAAGGATTTAATGGTGTAATCAATATCAGATTTAGTCGTGTATCTTCCTAGGGAAAAACGTAATGACCCGTCTGTTTCCCGGCCTGCATCGCTATGCGAAGCATTGCGGTCAGGTTTTGCTTTGGGACGAATTGCTTTAATTACATGTGAAGCTTTTCCGTCTCCTGCTTTACAAGCGCTTTTTGAGGAAGTCATTATTCCCTTCGCTGATAATTCTATGACTAACAGATCGCTCGGAATATTTGGAATGGTAATGTTTATATTATTCGGTAAACGATTCTTCTTGTTACCATTTAAAATTATTCCTAAATCTGACACACTTTTTGCCATAGCAGAGTTTGTATCATTTTTAATTTTTAAAATTTTATCTATAAAATAATCCCGAAGTTTGGTTAATCTTTTTACTTCTTTGTCTTTTATTTTTTCAGTAATTTCAAGCGCCTTGGCAAGCCCTACGGCTAGAACAACATTTTCCGTCCCCGGTCGCAATCCAAATTCTTGATCACCTCCAAACATAATTGGGCTGATTGGTGTATTTTTCTTAACATATAACACTCCAACCCCTTTCGGCCCGTAAATTTTAGCGCTATTAAAAGACATCATATCAACGCCAAGTTGAGGAATGCTTACCGGTAAATAATTAACAGCTTGGGTAGCGTCAGTGTGGAAAAAAACAGGAACAGGAAAAGTTTTTTCAAAAACTTTTTTCCTGTTTTTATTCCAGTGTCGAATTTCTTTTGCAATTTCTCGTATTGGCTGTATTGCGCCGATTTCATTGTTAACATACATCACTGAAACCAAAACAGTGTTTTTCTTTAGAGATTTTTTAATTTTCTCTGGATTAACTATCCCGCTCTCTTCTACTTCCACAAAAGTCACTTCCGCTTGTTTTGTTTTTTCTAAATGTTTACAAACTTCCAAAACAGAAGCATGTTCAATGTTAGTAGTAACGATGTGTGGCATTACCCCCTCCTTTTTTCTCTCCCTACCGTAGGGGGAGATTATGTAGGGATACGCCAGTCCTAAGATAGCCAGATTGTTACTTTCTGTCGCTCCAGATGTAAAAATAATCTCATTATTGTGAGCATTCAAAATATTGGCAATAGTCGTCCTCGCATTCTCTAGTTTATTTTTTTCTTTCACCCCCAATTCATGAATTGCTCCCGGATTGGAAGAAGTAGAAAGAGCGCTTGAAGCGCAATCTAGGTAGATTTTCGATGTTTTCTTGTTTGATTTAAGCATAAAAATAGTATATATTGAAATTATATGAATATAAAGCTTGACGGTATTTTTTTATTGGCCTTTTTTGTTTTGATGGGTGTCGCCATTTTGATGATGGTTATTTGGATTATCATTACAGAAAAGCGCTTGAAAAGATTCTTTCTAGGCAAAAAAGCAAAAGATTTGGAAGATACTATCATTAGCTTAGGGCAGGATATTGTTAATTTAAAAAAGGCTAAAGATGATATGCAAAAAGATGTTACTGCAATAAATACAAAACTAAAAAAAAGTGTTCGTGGACTTGAGATTATACGTTTCAATCCTTTCCCTGATCAAGGTAGTAACCAAAGTTTCGCAATTGGGATGTTGAATGAAGAAGGCGACGGTGTGGTGTTCTCAAGTCTATATTCTCGTGAACGAATGAGCATATTTGCCAAACCGATAAAAAACAATAAATCAGAATACGAATTGAGCGCTGAAGAAAAAGAAGTGTTAGAAAAAGCGAAAGTATCATAGATGGAAAAAAATAATACAAAACAAAATCTAACAGCCAGACCGCCAGTTGTAGTGGTTATGGGTCACATTGATCATGGCAAATCAACACTTTTGGATTACATTAGAAACACAAATGCGACCGAAAGTGAAGTTGGAGGAATAACTCAAAATATTTCCGCTTATGAAGTTTTGCATAAGGATGAAAAGGGCGTTAATAAGGAAATAACTTTTTTGGATACCCCGGGGCATGAATCTTTTTCAAAAATGCGTGAACGTGGAGCGATTATTGCCGATATTGCTATCTTGGTAGTATCAGCAGAAGATGGCGTAAAGTCACAAACAATTGAGGCTTGGAGAACAATCACTGAAATGAAACTCCCTTCTATCGTCGCAATAAATAAAATAGACAGACCAAATGCTAATATTGAAAAAACAAAAAAGGAACTGGCGGAAAATGAAATCTATTTAGAAAATTACGGAGGTAAAATTCCATACGTGGAAATTTCCGCTAAAGCTGGTACTGGAGTGGATGATTTATTGTCATTAATTTTAATTTTATCTGAAATGGAAAATTTTACTGGAAATACCGAGGAAGATGCCTCTGGTTTCGTAATAGAAGCCGACCTCGACTCCAAGCGCGGAATACAGGCAACCCTGATTATTAAAAATGGAAGTCTTCACAAGGGAATGTTCGTTGTTGTGGAAGATGCTATAACTTCCACACGAATAATACAAAATTTCAAAGGAGTAATGATAGATACTGCTTCTTTTTCTGCGCCAATACGGCTCTGTGGTTTTGATAAAATGCCTAAAGTAGGAGCCGCGTTTAAAACTTTTAAAAATAAAAAGGAAGCTATTAAATACATAGAAGAACGATCCTTTCGCCTTGCGGACACTCCCCCCTACAAAGAAGGAGAAGCATCGACTCCCCTCCTTAATAAGGAGTGGGTTGGGGGTGGTAAAAAAATAATCCCAATATTATTGAAAGCCGATGTGTCTGGTTCCCTAGAAGCGATTGAAAAAGAAATTGCTAAAATAAGGAGTGAGAGCGCGGAATTTAAAATTATAGTAAAGGGGGTAGGACCAATTTCTGAATCCGATATAAAAAATATATCTAATAGTAAAAATGCAATAATTATTGGATTTAATGTAAAAGCTGACAAGAGCGCCCTCGAAGTCGCCCAAAAAAGAGGAATATCTATTTCTTTTTTTGATGTTATTTACAAGATGACCGAGTGGCTCATCGAGCAAATGGAAAAGTTAAGACCCAAAATTGAAACAATAGAAACGACAGGTCGAGCAAAAATTATTAGAGCTTTCAGTCGTACCAAAAACTTTCAAATAGTGGGCGGAAAAGTAACAGAGGGACGTATTGTCTTAAATGGAACAGTTAAAATAATGCGTCGAGAATTTGAAATCGGGTGTGGAAAAATTGTAAATCTCGAGAAAGGAAAAATAAAAACTGGTATTATAGAAGAAGGATTGGAATTCGGTATGATGATTGAATCAAAAATAGAGATTGCACAAGGTGATATCCTAGAATTATTTTCAATAGCCCAGAAATAAAAATGTTAGAAACTCTGCGATAGCAGAAAATCTAACAATTAAAAAATATTTATTAAAACAATGACCCAAAGAAATGAAAAAATAGCAAATTACATCAAAGAAAATGCGGCAACGTTTCTGGGGCGAGAAAATAACCGAACTTCCCTAATGACCGTAACTTCCGCGACTTGCTCCCCTGACTTAAAACAGGCAACTATATTTATCACTGTCTTCCCCCCGGAAAAAGAAAAAAACGCGCTGGAGTTTGCTAAACGTAAAAGACCGAAATTGCGAGAATTTTTTAAAAAAAATATGACTACAAAAAATATTCCTTTTATTGACATTGCTATAGACCTAGGTGAAAAACATAGACAAAAAATTGACGAACTGCTTCAAAAAAAGTAGATGAAAATTTTAAATCCCTCGCAAATAGATAAAGCTGTCGACGCTTTGAAAAAAGGTTGCGTGATTGAGATTCCGACGGATACGGTAAATGGCCTGGTTTGTGATTACTATAATAAAACAGCCGAGGAAGAAATATTCCGAATTAAAAAGCGACCCAAAGAAAAAATTCTCTCTATTTTCGTATCTTCAATTGACGAAGTCAAAAAAATCGTTCCGATAGACACTCGCCAAGAAAAGTTTTTAGAAAAAGTTTGGCCCGGCAAAATAACTTGCGTTATAAAAAAAGATATCGGTGGATTTAGGATTCCTAACGACAAATTCGTACTCGAGATTCTTAAAAAATTCGGCGGTCCCTTACTTCAGACCTCGGCAAATATTTCAGGCGAGCCGCCGGTGGGAGGACTACCTTCAACGGTCGTTGATTTAACGATTTGGCCGCCGAAGATTCTCCGCCAAGGCGCGGTTTCTGAAGAGGAATTGCTTGCGCGTGAATTCAGGGAGTTATTGACAAACGTAACCGAGTTACGTTAAGATAAAAACATACGGATAAGTTAAAAACTATGAAAAAATTAATTATCATTGGAATAATTATTCTCGTGGGTATAGTCGCTGTTGTTTTCTACGAAGCCCAGAAAAATAAAAAAAATAAACCCGAGCAAATCAGCGCAACTATAAAGATTACCGCAAGTTTTTATCCGCTCGCTGAATTCGCAAGGCAGGTAGGCGGTGATCGAGTAGAAGTTATAAATATCACTCCGGCAGGCGTAGAACCGCACGACTTTGGACCTACCCCGAAAGATGTCGCCACGCTCTTTTTGTCAAAAGTTTTTATTTTCAACGGCGCTGGATTTGATCCGTGGGCGGAAAAATTAAAACCCGATTTAGAACAAAAAGGAGTAACAGTAGTAAACATGAGCAAATATTTTGATGTTATGGATGACCCTCACATTTGGCTTGATCCGGTACTTGCTAAAAAAGAAGTAGAGGTTATCAAAGACGCGCTCGTTCGTGTTGATCCGTCTAATAATTCTGAATATACCAATAACGCCGCGCGTTATGTAGAGCAACTTTCAATTCTTGATGACAAATATAAAAACGGTCTGGCGTCATGCGAAATACGAGACGCCGTTGCTTCGCACGCCGCTTTTGGTTATCTTGCCAAGCGTTACAACATAAATGTCATTTCCATAGCGGGTATTTCGCCGGAGAAAGAACCTTCTCCTAAAAGAATGGCGGAAATAGCGCAATTGGCGAAACAAAAAAATATCAAGCACATATTTTTTGAGACATTGGTAAACCCGAAACTATCGGAAACTATTGCGCGGGAAATAGGCGCAAAGACGCTTGTTTTTAATCCGCTGGAAGGTTTAACAAACAAGGAAATCAGCGCGGAGAAAAACTATATTTCTGTTATGGAAAAAAACTTGGAAAACTTGAGAGTCGCGCTTATATGCAAATAACCAGTATAAAAAATTGCATTGAAGTAAATAACGTAAGTTTTAGTTATAACGGACAGTCTGTTTTGGATAATATCAGTTTCTCCGTAAATACCGGTGAATATCTTGGCATTATCGGTCCGAATGGCGGAGGAAAAACCACTTTGATTAAAATTATTCTCGGGTTGTTAAAACCAGACACCGGAACAGTGCGAATTTTTGGGCAAGACATAAAAGAATTTAAGGAGAGATCATTGATTGGGTATGTGCCTCAACGTATTTCCCAAGTTGCTTTTCCGGCTACCGTTAAAGAAGTCATAGAAACCGGCAGGACGGCGCGCATTGGTTTATTCAAAAGACATAGCAGGGATGATGAGCGCGCCGTAGAAAAAGCCATGGAAGTTGCTGGTATTACCCACTTGAGATATCGTCTTATTGAAGATTTATCCGGCGGTGAGCGACAAAGAGTTTTTATCGCAAGGGCTCTCTCCGCCGAGCCAAAAATACTGATACTTGATGAACCGAGTGTTGGGGTAGACTTAGCGAGCCAAGAACAGTTTTATACTTTTATTCAAAACCTCAATCAAGAGTTCGGACTTACCATCCTTTTTATTTCTCATGACATTGATGTGATCGCCCACGAAGTAAAGTGCCTTTTGTGCTTGAACAAAAATCTCGTTTGCCACGGATTGCCAAGAGAATTTTTGAAAGGAGAGTACATGGAGAAATTATACGGGAAAAAAGTTAAGTTTATCCTGCACGGACACTAAAAAAATATGATGGAAATATTTCAATTTGATTTTATGATAAGGGCGTTTATTGCTGGCGCAGCGATTGCGATTATCGCTCCTTTGGTCGGCGTATTTCTTGTTGTTCGCCGATACGCGCTCATGGCGGATACTTTAGCGCATGTTGCTTTTCTGGGTGTTGTGGCTGGATTTTTAACCGGTATCTCTCCATTTCTTGCGGCCCTAGGAACCTCCGTACTTGCGGTATTTGGCATTGAGAAATTAAGAGCAAATAAAAGACTGCCCAGCGATTCGCTTCTCGCTCTTTTTTTATCCGGAAGTCTGGCAATCGCCACAGTTTTAATTAGTGTTTCTAGCGGATTTAACCTCAATCTGTTTAGTTTTCTTTTTGGGAGTATCACGACAGTATCATCAAGTGATCTTTTTATAATTATACCTCTCTGTATTTCGGTAATTTTTATCATTCTGATTCTTTACAAAGAACTATTTTTTATTTCTCTTGATGAAGAACTGGCGGAAGCAAATGGTATCAAGACAAAAATTCTAAATACGCTTATTGTCGTGTTAGCCGCGTTTTCGGTTGTTGTCTCCATAAAAATTGTTGGCGCCCTCCTTATTGGCGCGCTAATGGTTATTCCCGTGCTGGCCGCTATCCAATTCAAGCACGGTTTTAAATTTACAATTGTTTTGTCAGTTATTTTTTCTTTACTTTCTGTATTAGTAGGAATTTTTGTATCCTACTATCTAGGAACAGCAAGTGGTGGAGCCATAGTAGTTATCGCTCTCGTTTTCTTTTTGCTCAGTGTGTTTTTGAACAGAAAATAGAAGATTTAACATCTAAGATTATTTTTATTAATTTTTCCAACATGGTGGTCTATTCTTAAAATTAACGACCGTTAGTACAGTAAACTTATAATTCGACAAAAAAGTTTTTAGATGTCAATCTCGGCTAATTTGGCGTTGGACTGAATGAAAGATTTTCTAGGTGGAACTTCGGAACCCATGAGAATGTCAAATATTTTATTTGCTTCTTCGGCGTCATCAATGTTGACCTTTTTAAGAACGCGATGAGCAGGATCCATCGTCGTCTCCCAGAGTTCTTCTGGATTCATTTCGCCCAAACCTTTGAAACGTTGAATGTGTATTCTTGTCGTCCCCGTGCCGGTATTGCCTTCCCCTTCGGGCAAAGTCCCTAATGCCTCCTCAGGACTTGCTTCAATAATGTCAATCTCGGCAGCGGGACGACCGACAATTTTTAATTTTTCGGCATCAGTGTAAGCGTAAAAAATCTCTTTACCTTTTTTTATTTTATAAAGTGGCGGTTGGGCAATATAAATATATCCAGTATCAATAACTTGTCTAAAATATCTATAAAAGAGCGTTAAGAGTAAGGTGCGGATATGCGAACCATCAACATCGGCATCAGTCGCGATGATTATTTTATGATAACGCATCTTGGATAAGTCAAAAGTGTCTCCAATAGAAGTACCCATAGCGATAACAAGCGACTTTACTTCTTTTGAAGCAAGCATTTTGTCAATACGGGCGCGCTCAACGTTCAAAATTTTTCCGCGAAGCGGAAGAATGGCCTGCGTGCGTCGATCGCGCCCTTGTTTAGCGCTACCTCCCGCGGAATCTCCCTCCACCAAGAATAATTCCGACTCCGAAGCGTCTTTACTTTGACAATCCGCCAATTTGCCCGGAAGCGTCATTCCCTCCAGAGCGCCTTTTCGCAGAATTGAGTCCTTCGCGGCTTTGGCAGCCTTACGAGCCTTTAGAGCTAAAATAGACTTATTTATTATAGCTTTTGCCTCGTCTGGATTTTCTTCTAAGAAATTATTAAATGCCTCGCCAAATACCGTAGCCACCGCTCCCTGAGCTTCCATACTCCCTAATTTTGCTTTTGTTTGACCTTCAAATTGAATCTCACGAAGTTTTACAGAAATGGCTGCAGTTAAACCTTCCAAAACATCTTCACCAGTAAATCCCCCTTCAGACTCTTTCATCATTTCATTTTTCTTGCAGTAAGTGTTTAGTGTTCTTGTAAGCGCAGTTTTAAAACCTGTAACATGCGTGCCACCTTCCGGGGTATGAATGTTATTGGCAAAAGGAATAATCCGATCTGCAATATCATCCACATATTGAAGAGCGATTTCTACACCCACACTATCCAATTCTTTTTCAATATAAAAAATCTTGTTCTGAATAGGCTTTTGAAATTTATTATAATATTTTATAAGAGAAATTAATCCACCTTCAAAGTAAAAAGAAATGGAAGGGAATTCTAGACCCAGGTCTCTGAAATAAAAAACGTCACTATCGTCTAGTCCTTTTTTATTATCCCATTTGCGTGCGTCAATTATTAAAATTTTTAATCCTTTAACCAAATAAGCTTGCTGACGAATGTGATTAACCACTGTATTCCAATCAAATTTAATATTCTCCTCTTTTTCGCCCGAGGCGGATCCGCTTTTGACGGAGAAAATTTCCACGTCCGGCTCAAAAGTCACGATAGTGCCATGAAGTTTGGAATTGCCTATTTTTTTTACAAGGGTCCTTTTCTTGCCTTGAGAATATTCTTGCGCATATTTGCCACCATCTCTATGCACTTCCACCTTACAATAAATGGAAAGCGCATTCACAACCGACGCGCCCACTCCATGCAGACCGCCGGAAACTTTATATCCGCTATTTTCTCCGCCGAATTTTCCTCCAGCATGTAAAGTAGTCATTACCGTCTCCAGCGCAGACACTTTTGTTTTTTTATGAATATCGACTGGTATACCTCGTCCATTGTCCGCTACTCGTACGCGGTTGTCTGGAAGAAGTACTACCTCAATATCGTTACAAAAACCTCCCATCGCTTCATCTCGTGAATTATCAAAAATCTCCCAGACTAAATGATGAAGCCCTTCCGGGCCTGTAGTGCCGATATACATCCCCGGACGGCGCCTAACGGGTTCCAGGCCCTTTAAAACCGAGATATCTGAAGCATCATAATGGTGCCCTTTTTCGGCACCTTTTTCTTCCTTTTCTTTTGCCATAATATACTGTATATTGTAGCAAATTTTACCTCACTTGCCAAGCTGAATTTTCTCTAATTTTGTCGGTTATTTTGTCCAAATTTCGCAAGTAAAAAAGATGTTATTTTTTTATGATTTTCCAAAGTTTTCATATTTTGAAAAATTACATCCTCTCAATAATATTAAAAAATTCTTCCCAAGAAATCCCAAGCAATTTAAGATTATTTCTTATAATAAATTGTGGCAACGGATTATCAACTGGAATTATAATCGGACGAATTAAACCAGAACGAACATATACAAAGTGATCTCCCTTAGACCTCTTGAGAGAACAGCCAACATATATTAAAAATCTTTGAAACTGTTTATTTGTTATATTTTGCTTTCTAGGCATACGAAAGGTTGGTTGGTTGCGTATAGTTTGAAATAACAACCGGTGGCTGCCAACTTGACTTTACTTTTTGCCAACCTAAACTAGAAAGTACTGATTCTAATGTCCCCATTTCTGAAAGTTCGTCAAAAAATATTTCAACAATTTCTGAAAAACGAGTCTGGGCTTTTTTGTAAGTAGAAGCGGAAGTTGAAAGATCAAGTGCTGGGCTATATGCCACATAGTTTTTGCCTTCCTTAAATATCGTGACCGGCAGATTGACCTCTTTGAGTGTTAATTTATTCATGGCTCAACTATATCATATATCAGAATAAAAGAAAACAAACATAAACTGGGCTACCTCACTTGCCAATCTTTATTCTCTTTTATTTTATTAGTTATTTTAATCATAATATCATTTACTTCAGTGTCGGTAAGAGTGCGATCATAAGACTGAAAAATCAATCTAAAAGCATAGGATTTTTTATCGTCTTTCGAAAATTCATCAAACAAATCAGGACCTTTGACTACTAAATTCCCAGCATTTTCCTTTATAACTTTATGAACTTGATTACTTTTTACTGTGTCTGGCACCCAGACCGCCACATCACGCGCAATAAAAGGAAATAAAGACCATGGCGCGAAATGCCTAGTTGAAGGTTGAAGGTGAAAAGTTGAAAGTGAAAAATCAGAAAGTATATCTTTACAAAAATCATTCAGGGAAACTTCCGTAATATTTTTTTTGTCTCCAAAACAAACATGCACTTCTTCTCCACTTTTTTTGAACACAGTTCCAATTTCAAAAATTTTAATTTTATCTATTCCTAAAAATGGAGCATTAAGTTGATTGAGTTTTATACTTTCCCGCAACCCAAGAGACAAATTAGTCCGTAAAAACTTTTTATCAGAAGCGCTTTTTTGAACTTCTACTTCACCTTTATCGCAAAAAGTGTAAGTTATAACTTCACTGTATCCAAGAGAAAGCAATTTATTTCTAGCCCAAGAAGTATTTTTATATATTTCATTAACTTCTGGCTTAAAATTAATCTTTGGTATTTTTCCTTTTACTTTATCATATCCCAGAACCCTACCTATTTCTTCCGCCATATCTTCTTCTATTGCCAAATCAAGACGCATGGGTGGCACGGTAATTTTAAAAATTCCTTTATTTTCTGTATATGTAAAATTATATCTCTTTAAAATATTTTTAATTTCATTCACAGAGACAGTAAGACCTAAAATTTTTGAAATTCTATCAGCCGAAAAAGAAAGTTTTCTCTGTGCCTGCCTAATGGGATAAACATCTACAACATCTTCAAAAATAGCGTCCGGGCACATATCAAAAATTAATGCTGAAAGTTCTCGCATTGCATAAGATCCTAACTCTGGAGACAAATCATTCTCAAAACGCTTTCGGGCATCAGTAAAAATATTCGCGCGTTGGGCAGATTTTCTAGTAACTATCGGATCAAAATTTGCGATTTCAATAATAACGTTTTTTGTGTCTGTAATTACCTCGGCTACCTTGCCACCCTTAATCCCCGCAAGACCAAGCGCTGTTTTAAAATCAGCAACAAGTAAATCTTGTTTATCAAATTCTAAATCACGATTATCTAGTGTGGTCATTTTTTCTCCCATCTCCGCATTTCGTATGACGAGTCCACCTTCAACTTTGTTAAGATCAAAGATATGCGCTGGCTGACCACAATCGTACATAAGAATATTCGCCGCATCTACCAAATTATTTATACTTCTCTGTCCGATAGATTCTAAATGTTTAACTACCCATTCCGGGCTAGAACCTACTTTTACATTACGCACAATTCTACCCATATATCTACGACATTTTTCAGATTGAACATCAATTTTCAATTCTGGCTTGCCCGCCGAAGCAGGAGCGGAGGCGGGAATTTTATATTTCGGTGTAGGGTCAACATATTTTATATTTAAAAGTGATGCGAGTTCACGAGCGATTCCTTGATGAGAAAGCAGATCATGCGCGCGGTTTGGTAAAATTTTTATATCAAAAACAACATCACCATCTTCTCTTTTTTCCAAACTCTCAACCTCAGCTAAATGATAAGTTAAAAGATCCGCCAGTTTTTGCGCATCAGGAGCCTCTGGTATATACCACTTAAGCCAATTGTAAGAAATTTTCATAAATTAAAATTGCAAATTAAAATTGATTTAATCGCAAATCGCCCTGATAAAAAAGACGCACATCGGGAATACCCCATTTAATCATCGCTATGCGGTCAAGACCTCCGCCAAAAGCAAAGCCTTGGATTTTCGCAGGATCAAGACCAATATTGCGTAAAACATTCGGATGAAGCATACCAGCGCCCATCATTTCGAGCCATTTACCATTAAATTTAGCAAATACTTCAAGAGAAGGTTCCGTGAAAGGGAAAAAACTTGGCCTGAATTCTATCTCTACTTCATCCCCAAACATTTTTTTATAAAAATTGGTGAGTACACCCTTTAAATCAGCAAGGGAAATATTTTCTCCCACCATTACTCCATCTATCTGAAAAAATTGCATTTCATGAGTTATATCTGTCGCTTCATTTCTAAATACTTTTCCGATTGAAATAAATGCAGAAGGTAGTCTGCCCTTTTTACCCGCTTGTTCAATCGCGCGAGCTGTGACTGTCGTAGTGTGGGTGCGCAAAACTTTTTCCCCGCCCGATTGAACGCCTTCAGTCGTTCGGGTGGGTTTTTGGTCTTTTATCCAAAAAGTATCCTGCATATCAAGCGCTGGGTGATCTTTAGGGAAATTCAAAACATAAAAGTTATACCAGTCGCTCTCAAGCTCCGGCCCAGTCGCAATTTCAAAACCCATATCAACAAAAGCTACGTAGGCTTGGTTGACCAATATAGAAAGCGGATGTTGACTGCCCACCTCGGCGGGTAAACCTTTTTTATTGTTTTGACTCATCATATTATTTTACCAAATCTGCTTGAATTAGGCTAATCTTACTTTGAATTACGAAACTCTAAAAATATACTTTTCTGCAGGGGTTTCGAGGCTGACGAGCCGAGAATTTCAAGATTTTTTAAGCTTCAAAAAATCTGTACCGGAAGAAAGTTGATATTTTTATGAGTTTCGTAATTCACGAAATTTTACATCCATGATAAGATTTTAGTATAATTCTTTGATGGATCAAAAAACTAGAAAAATTTATATAATTTTGATTATTACCACAATTTTGTTCGCCCTTGTTGGATTTTATCTCGGTTGGTTAGATAATGGTCCTAGATTATTGTTTTAATTTTTGTAAATCTCCGCCATTTTACAGTATTCGCACTCTGTGTTTTTCCCGTAGGAATTATAATGACAGGGTCTGTTTACCCACTGGCCTGTTTTAATTAAATTATTATAATCTTTGATATCTTTCACCAAAAGATCAAAGTCTTTTTGGGTAATTACTCTGTCATAAAAAGCTTCTTTGCTATCTTTTGCTTCCAAGAATTCAAGTCGGGACTCTCGTACATCCACTTTCCACTTTTGGCTTTGTTTTATTAAGTACGAATACATAGCGAGCTGACGCAAATATGAACTCATTCTTCCTTCTTCATCTTTTTTTTCAATTTCAGATTTTTTTCTGACACTTCCAGTTTTGAAATCTGTCACACGAACACCCGACCGACCGGACGAACCCGGTCGTTCAGGCGGGTTTTTTGCATCCCCGTCTGCGCGAGCAGGCAATCTTTCTATCAAGTCCAATTTCCCGTAAATATTCAAAAGCGGAAATCTATCATCATTCACAGAAATACTTTTTTCATTTTCTCTATTTTTGTTTATCTGACTTAGTCTTGTATCTACCCATTTAGAAATTATATTTAAAGATAACCTGACTAATTCTTTTTGCTTTCTTTCGTCGCCAAAGCCTGATTTTTTTACTTGATATAGGATTATATTTTGTAATTCTTCTCTATTTGGTTTTTTATCTAATTTCAAAACTGCATCGATTGAACTGTGCGCGATATTTCCGAATTCTAGACTTTCAGACTTGGGCTCTGGCAACTGAAGTAGATTTCGGAAATACCACTTCCATGGACATTCAAAGAAATTATTAAGAAGAGACACGGAAACTTTTCTATCTTCATAGTCACAAGCAACTAATTTTATCAAATCATCCAATTTAGTATCTTTCTCTTTCTGCTTTTGAGTCTCAACGTAAGCGCGCTCGTCACTCTTTAAAATAATTTTTTCTGTTTCATCCGCGCTTTGTTTTTCAAAATTCCGAGCAATATCAGCCACGATAACTGCTAATTCTTGATCTCCTCCGATATAAGATTTTAAAGCATAAGAAATAGCGCAGAATCTTTTAGCTCGTGTGATAGCCACATACAATTGCCTTTTTAAAACCTCTTCATCACGAGTTTCAACTCTTTTTTTTATAGATTCTGGCAGAGAGAAACCACCAACCTTTCTCCCACTAAAAGACCTCTCATCCATATGCGCTATCCACACATAATCAAATTCAAGTCCTTTGGATCCATGTATGGTCCGCACTTTTACCCCTTCATTTGCTCCAAATATCGCAAGCGGTATATTTTCTCCATAACTTTGAAGCCTATCAATAAAATCCAAAAAATCGCTTAACTTTAAACTGTAATTTTTTTCATTTTGCATTAACACTAAATGTAATATTGTACGCAATACTTCAATCCGAACTATCAACTCTTCATGATTCTTGGCAGTATCAAGCAAAAATTCAGTACCAACTTTCTGAATAAAAGAATATAGAGGCAGAGAAGAATGCATAAGCCAAGACTTCAACTTTCTAAACCAAAGATTGATTTCGTTTTCACTATCAAATAGATTGCTTTTTTCTTCAACTGCATTTAGCAGAGAAAAGTCACGCATCTTATTGTTTTTCAGAAACTTGTGAGCCTTTAGCGGTGAAATCATGGAGTTTTTATCAAAAAAAGATTCGACTAGCGCCGCGCCGTCGCTGGGATTCCCAATAATTTTCAAAACCCGCAAAAATGCGATAGCTTCAGGAGATTCAAAAAAATCAACCGCTTCACCTCCAGCCACCGGTACTCCCATATCTTTCAAGATTGTCACCGTACTTCGCACTTGTTTATTCTTAGGAACCAAAATGGCTATATTATTCGGATCGATTGAATTTTTCCCGCCCAAGGCAAGTCCGCCTTGGGCGGTTTTCTCTTTGATTTCAAGAGCGCATGAAATAATTTCGTCTCTTGGATAATAAGCTTCAACCAAACGAATTAGATGATTTTCTTTATGATTGCTTTTAAGTTTTCCTTTAGAAATAGAACTTTTGAGCAGATTATGCGCAGAGTCTAGAATCTTTTGAGTGGAGCGATAGTTTTCGGATAAGGTAATAAGTTTCGCTTTACCAAAAGCATTTTTAAAATTTTCAAAATACTCAAGAGATGCTCCGCCAAAACCGTATATAAGCTGACGATCATCCCCGACCACAAAAATGTTGGGTTTTTCCACATCACCCCATACATGCTCTAAAAATTTATTTTGCACATTGCTGGAATCTTGATGTTCGTCAATCAACACATACAGAAAATTTGTTTTAATATATTCTTTGGCTTCTTCCGACTCTTCCACTATTTTATTTAAGGCTTCCAAAATATCATCGTAGTCAAATAAATTTCGTTCTTTTTTTTCTATTTCATAAAGACTGTAGAACTTTACCGCTTCAAGCGAACGTTCTAAGCCTTCAATTCTTTTTTCTACATCTTTTTTTAATTTACCCTTACTTTCACCACGAGAAGAAATACTTTGACAATCTTTCCCAATATTCTCTATTTCAATTTTTATCGTATTTTCAAAATCTTCCGGAGTAATACGCTCTCTCTTTAACAACGAGACAAGGCTTTTGAGGTCTTGAAAATATCTAGAAGTATCGGAACGCGGACGAAGATATTCCCAGTCATTATTTTGCAAAATTTTATCACACAAAGCCGTCACATCTCCCCTTTCATCCATGATTCCAGGAACTTTATCTAGACCCAAAATTGTATAATACTTCTCCAACATATTCATACCAAAACTATGGAAAGTAGAAACTTTTACCTTAGTAGCCTCGGAACCTATATATTTGCGCAATCTCTCTCGCATGGCCTTGACCGCAGAATTAGTAAAAGTAAGACATAGAATACCATCTGATTTTGTATCAGTTTCTGACAATATTCTTCCTATCCGTAATGCCAATATCTGCGTCTTGCCCGTCCCAGGCCCTGCCACTACCATCACCGGCCCGTCTATAGAATCCACTGCTTCCTTTTGGGCTTCATTTAACTTTTTATATTCCGCTTTAAAGACATCCGCTTTTGCCATAAATGCATTCTAGCATTTTTAAAGTTCACCCCGCCAAGATTAGGCGGGGCAAGAAAAATCTGTACCGAAAGAAAGATATTTTTATGAGTTTCGTAATTCACGATTAGAAAGCGGCTGTAAATGAGCGGCAATACCAATAGCAGTAGCAATTATCGCAAGGTTTTTTATTATATACTGACCCACTAACGTAGGTATTAGAAATCCACTCCAAGTAACTTCTGGAATAAAAAATAGCGGCAAAAAAGTCATAATCATATGCAAAAACAAAAGCGGTATCACGATACGTTCAAAACCACGAATAATAAAAAGAATTCCGATTAAACATTCAAAAAGCCCAAAGAGAACAATGAAGTGATTAAACGACATGAAACTTATCGTCTGTTCAAAGAGTGCCTGTACTAAGCCACTAGCGGGAGATAGGCCAATTACTTTCAAAATACCAAAATAGAAGAAAACCACAAACAAACCAAAACGCGCGACCGGCATCGAAACTCGACGAAAAAAACGTATCAGCTCGGTATCTATTGTGCGTATATTCATAAATTCCCTATTATAGCAGATTTAACATTTTTAAAGCAAATTCAACTCTGCTTGTTTCAACAATTCAATCACTTCCTGGTCAGACACTTGCGGGAAAGAATCATAATACGCTCCAACGGCCCCAAGATAATCTTCCGCATCATCAAGGACAATCACCGCATCCGCCTCTTTATGCAACTCTACTATCACTTCATGCGGCGCAACCGGAATCGCTATTATAAGCTCTCGGGGATTCTCTCTCCGAATTGACTGTACTGCCGCGCGAATGGTAAGTCCGGTCGCAATGCCATCATCTACCAATATGGCTGTCTTTCCGCTAATTTTTTTTGGTATTCGTTCACCTCGGTACACTTTAATACGTCGTAACGCTTCATTCTTTTGGCGTAGGGTTTCTTCTTTGAGCCAATTTTGATCGACAGACTTAATTTCTGCCTCATTGCACAAAAGCGAACCTTGGTTATCAACCGCGCAAATTGCATATTCAGGATTAGTGGGATGTCCAATCTTGCGCACCACAATAATATCAAGTGGAAGATTTAATGCTCGCGCGACTTCATAGCCAATCGTCACCCCGCCCCGAGGAAGCGCCAAAACCACGGCATTTTTTCCGCGATACTGCGAGAGCTTTTCCGCCAGGCGGCTACCGGCATCTTTTCTGTCAATAAACATATTTCAATTTTCTCTTCCGTATAAACCGACCAATGTTGCGTTACCAATAATGTGTCTGTCCATCGCGCGAAGAAGAGCTATTTTAGTTGAAGATTTTGGTATTGAAAGGACGATATCCAGAGCATAGAGTTTAAAATTATAATGGTGTATGCCAGACGGAGGACAAGGCGCAACCCAGCCCGGTTTGTTCAAGCTCGTGTAGCCTTCCATGGCGCCTGGTACATTGCCATTTTTAATTACTGATATTTGGGGGTCAATATTCCAAACCACCCAGTGCACAAAATCTCCGCTGGGCGCATCAGGATCGTCAACGATTAGTGTTAAACTCTTCGCGTCCTTTGGCGCGCCGGATATTTTAAGCGGTGGTTGTGTTTCTTTCCCGTCACAAGTATATTCAACAGGAATTTTACCGTTGTCTGCAAAAACACTGCTTTCAATTTTCATATTGTTTAATTCATTTATATTATTAAAATCGACTATTTTATATTTAGTAAATAAAAGCATGACAAGAACCAATACAATAAATAATACCAGCCATGCTTTGAAATTCATAAGTTAATTATAGCAATGAATAAGTGGCAAAGACAAATTACTATTTCCAGATGCATCGGGCAGGTATAGATTTTTTGAGGGGCGGCAAATAAATTATAAAGTTTCCGAAGGATTTGGAACAATCGCAATATGAGCTTCGGGTAACTTGAACGAGTAAATGCCCTCGTCCGATTTATAAAATCTTGCCTTCGGTAATTCCGTTCCTTCTGGTTTTTCTCCAAAATCTCTTGTGCCAAAATTGTGAAATTGTCCTGTAAGATATTTTATTTTGCCCGACGGCACATTGGGAATTTGCTTTTTTATATTTTCGCCCATCGGATGATGTTCTCCTTTTTCACCATCAAAAGTAATCGGCTCAACTTGTGTATGCAAATTCCCCGCAACAACAAGTGTTGTGCTGTCGGATAAATTAGCAATAATATTTTTTGCCATATTTGCATCTCGCGTATCCCAATCGGCAAATGGCGTTTCTCCGTCAAAACATACAAGGGCTTCAAGTAAACCCTCATCTTTTAGTTTTTTGAGAAGCGCAAAATGTCCAGCAGTAATTCTTCCATCGGGACTGTCTTTTATGGCTTCAAAATCAAATTCACCCGTTTGTAAAAACTTTTCGGCTTGCTCTCGCAATTCCTTGTCCCATTCCAACGCCAACTTTTTGAAGCCAAACTTTTTAAATAGAGTATAGATAATATCCGCGTTTTCTTTTACGCCGTGAGTTTCTCCAAGAAGTAGCAATTTAGCTTCACCGAGTTCAGTAACTAAATCTTCTACACTCTTTTCATCAAATTCCGTATCTATCTCGCTAATCTCAATATTTTTTATCGCCTCAACAAAAGCAAGCCTGTCTTGCTCGACATTTCTTCCACTCTCAATTTTTCTTGGTTGTTCAAATTTTTCCATATTTATTTCAAAAGTTCGTCGCTCGCTACTCCTAATGCTTGAGCGATTTTTTCAATGGTTGCAAGTGTTGGATTTCCTTTACCACTCTCAATATTGCTCATTTGAGCGCGATCAAAGCCTAGAGCGCGACAAATGTCGCCTTGCGACATTTTCCTTCGCTCTCGTATGCGCTTTATGTTTTTTCCAAGCTTTATTGACGATGTTTTCATATCAACAGTTTTTAGTATAGCAACTTGTTGTGTCCTATATCAATAATGTGATATATTACAATAGGTGTGGTGTTTGATAACAGCGAAGAAAAACCAAAAATTTCCTTTCCATTTCTTTTTCCGCTTCGCGGCGGAGGGGTGGGGGGAGGAGGC
>OBEQ010319282.1_pt1 | contig 23493 bp, 28 predicted proteins | sample 1670901 | NCBI WGS metagenome assembly OBEQ01 (sample SAMEA104232315, study PRJEB22302) | groundwater metagenome | biome: forest; feature: aquifer; material: groundwater | place: USA | collected 2011-08-07 | depth 5.4 m
AAATAATTTCCTTCCGGGTCATAGTTCTCGCCTCCCGGGCTACGGCTTTATCATGGTTGTTCATCCCATGATTATCGCCTCACCCTTAAAAGCGGACATCTATGATTGTTTATACACAGGACATATCGAATGTTTGTGACAAAAAGCACCTCCCCGCTTGACAAAGCGCGGAAAAACTTCTAATCCAGCCCAACTATGTCGGCTATAACTTCCAACCAACTTAAACCCGGGACCGTCATCGAATTTGAGGGGCATCTTTGGCAATGTCTTTCTTCGGTTCACAAAACACCAGGAAACCTCCGGGCCTTTGTGCAAGCCAAGATGCGGCGGGTGCAGGATGGGATTCAGAAAGAATTTCGGTTTTCTTCCACCGAAACTCTTAATCGGGTAAGTTTGCGCGAGCGGCCGATGCAATATCTTTATGCCGACGGGGATTTTTTTAATTTTATGGATACCGAAAATTACGAACAGGTTCAACTCAGCCGCGAACTTTTGGGAGACAGCATCAATTACCTTTTGCCCGATGCGCAGGTGAAGGTAACTTTTCACGAGGAAAAAGCTCTTGGGCTGGCGCTTCCCATGACCATGGTTTTTAATATTATCGAGGCTGAACCGGGCATGAAATCGGCCACTGCTTCCGCCTCTTTCAAAAACGCAAAGATTGATACGGGGTTGGGGGTGAAGGTTCCTCAGTTTATCGATGTGGGTGATCGGATTGTTGTCGATACAACTAGCGGCGAGTATGTCGAGCGGTACAATAAATAATTCAATTTGAAAAAATCTGGATGCCGCATCAAGTGCGGCATGACGCCAACGCGGAAAGAGCGCCCCCCAAAACCCCGGCGTCGTCTCCCAATTGCGACAAGCGGATCTCGGTTCCCTCCCCCGTTTTGCGGTAGAGTCTTCGTATCATTTCTTTTTTGGCTTCTTCCAAGAATAAATCAGCGGCGCCGGCGAGCCCTCCTCCCAAAATAATTTTTTGAATGCCGGTGACTTGAATCAACGAGGCCAAACCAATTCCCAAATAATATCCCATCTTCTCATAAATTTCGCGCGCCGCCTGGTTTCCCTTTTTGGCCAACTCTGCCAAACGACGCGTCAAATCCGATTCTTTTCCCTTCAAAATTTCATACAACTCGGAAGTGCCGGGAATTTCGTCATCGATGGTAGCTTCTTCAACCATGCGACGTAGCCCCGAGGCCGAGGCAAATGTCTCAAAACATCCCCGCCCGCCGCACCCACAAGGAGAACCATCGGGGGCGAGAACCATGTGTCCAAATTCTCCCGCAAATCCGTTGTCGCCGTGAAAAATTTTAGAATCGATAACTATCGCCCCGCCGATTCCGGTCCCCAGCGCGATCATCAAAAACGAATCCCACGAAACCGCCGCTCCCATCCACTTTTCGCCAAGGGCAATCATGTTGGCATCGTTATCAATCACGACAGCAGTCCCAAGTTGTTGTGAGAGAATTTTTTTCCAAGAAACATTGTTCCATTCTGGAAAATGAGGAGAAGAATAAACAATCCCCTCGGCAGGAGACACAATACCCGCAAGCCCAATGCCAAAGAGATTAGTTGTCTGTCCAGTTTTCTGAAAAATTTCAGAAGCCAGACTAGCCATGAGACGAGACAATTCTTCGGGCTTGCGACAAGCACCGATCTCACTTTTTTTGGATGCAAGAATCTCTCCCCGTTCGGACACAAGGGCCAGACGCAGATGAGTCCCTCCCAAATCAATTCCAATGGCGGTTTTCATAACTGAATAAAGTGCTTGTGGTTAATCAGCAAAACATACCAGCAAAAATATGATTAACCATAAAATTTGAAGTGCAAAAAGCCAACCGGTAATTTAAGATATTTTAAAATTTCACTATGCCCACATTCCCCATTCAACCAAAAGACATCCAAAACGGCACCATGATTTTGAGCGGCAAAGAAGCCCGCCACCTTATCCGTGTTCTTCGGGTTCAAAAAGGGGAAAAAATAAAACTCTCGGATGGTGCCGGCAAAATTTTTGAAGGAGTGGTGGAAGAGATAGAACCTCAAAAATTATTAATTAAAAAAATTGTCGAACTTCCGCCGCCGCCCGCCCCTTTTCCCATCCATCTTTTTCTCTCGCTTCTCAAAAGCGAAAAAATGGAATACATTGTTCAAAAATCGGTCGAGCTTAATATCGAAACGATCCATTTTGTGGTGACCGAGCGATCCGTCTTTAAGGAAATTCCCGATGCCAAATGGAAACGACTTCTGCGCATCGCCGAAGAGGCGCAAAAACAATGCGGCCGCTCGCTCCCCATCAACTTGGTGCCAGCCGCTTCTGCTGAAGAATTGATGGCCAAACTTTCGAAAGTGATGACTCATTTACTTTTTATGGAAAGTGGAAAAAGAGAATCGGTGCGCAGTTTACTTAAAATCCATCCCATTCAAACCCCCTACGGGCTTTGGATCGGACCGGAGGGGGGCTTTAGTCCCGCCGAGTCGGACTTTGCCACGCGAAACAATTTTTTAACAGCCACCCTGGGCCCCTTGGTATTGCGGGCCGAGACGGCGGCGGTTCATGCGATTTCGACAATATTGTCGCTCGCGTTTTAAATGAAACCACTCGTCATAGCCCATCGCGGCGCCTCGGGCGACGCACCGGAAAATACTCTCAAGGCTTTTCGCCTGGCCGCCGAACAAAAAGCGGACGGGATCGAGCTGGATATTTTGCTCAGCCGCGACGGCATTGTTGTCGTCACTCACGACGAAAATCTGATGCGCTTAACCGGCGAGCCGATCCTCACCCGACAAGCGCCGCTGGGCGTCCTCAAACAACTTGATTTTGGCGAAGGGGAAAAAATTCCCACATTGGACGAGGTTTTTGAGGAGTGTGGCCAAAAATTTTCAATCATCAATGTCGAAATCAAATCAACCGGATATTTGACTGATGGAATCGAAAAGAAACTTGTCGAAGTGATTGATAAGCATAAACTCAGAAACAAAATTTTAGTTTCGTCATTCAATCCCCTTCATCTTTTGCGCATGAAACGTTTAGCGCCCGATATAAAAAGAGGCTATCTCATTTACGAAAAACCGTGGATTGCCCAACTTACTTTTTGGTTGCACGTAACACAAGCCGTCAGTGTCAACCTCAGCGCCGAGTGGTGCGAGAATATCCAGCGTTTTGAAAAATACAAAAAACTAACGTCACAAAGCTGGGTGTGGACGGTTAACAGTGAGGCTGAAATGAAAAAATGGATCGACCGCGGCGTTGATGCAATCATCACAAATTATCCGGAACGACTCAAAAATCTTCTTTTATTGTAATTGCCACTTCTGGCAATTTCCATCGTTGGAATATTGAGTACAAACAGGAGTCGGCGCGCACTTGGCGAGATGAAAAAGTAGGGAATCGATGCTAGAACAAGGAATAAACGTAGACTGATAGAAAAAACCGGCCAAAAGCAGAAAAATCAAAATCAATAAACCGACCCAAAGAGCACGGCGTTTGTTAAACTTTTTTTCATTCATGACTCGCATTTTATCAATAGAATTATCCCTTGGCAAACTTTTTGGGGCTATGCTAGCTTTTTCTTATGTCGGGACATTCCAAGTGGGCTACAATTAAGCGAAAAAAAGGGGCCGCCGACGCTAAGCGGGGCCAGCTTTTCACCAAACTCATCAAAGAAATTACGATTGCTGCACGCATGGGAGGGGGAGATTCGCATGGAAACCCGCGTCTCCGCACGGCTGTCGCCATCGCTAAAGCGGGAAGCATGCCCAATGACAACATCGAACGCGCCATCAAAAAAGGAACGGGAGAGTTGGAAGGGGTAAATTACGAAGAAGTCGCTTATGAAGGATACGCCCCCTCCGGTGTTGCGTTGATGATTCAGTCGGTCACCGACAACAAAAACCGAACAGTGGCCGAGATCAGAAATATTCTTTCGAAGCATGGAGGAAATTTGGGGGAAACGGGAAGTGTCTCGTGGATGTTTGAAAAAAAGGGGCTGATCAGCTTCGACAAAAAAACGGTCACCGAAGAAAAAATCATGGAAGCTGCTCTCGAGGCAGGCGCCGAAGATATTCGCGATGCCGAAATCAACTGGGATGTCCTGACCCCTCCCCATGATTTCGAAAAAATCAAAGAAGCGCTCGAAAAAGCGGGTTTCAAAGCCGCATCGGCCGAGGTCACTCTCATTCCCAAAAATACTATCGAGATCAGCGACGAAAACATTGCTAGAAAAGTTCTCAATCTCATTGATCTTCTCGAAGAGCATGACGACGTCCAAAAAACTTTCGCTAATTTTGATATCACTTCCGATATTCTGGAAAAACTGAACGCCGAGTAAACTGTTTTCAGACAAAAAATATGATTATCCTTGGTCTCGATCCCGGAAGTCGTTTCACGGGCTATGGCCTTGTTGAAAAACAGGGGGGGCGTGTCACTCACATCGACAACGGCACGATTGTTTGCACCGACGCCCTTTCGTTCGACAAACGGCTAGTCCTTATCTACAACGGGATTGAGCAATTAATCAAAAAATTCAAACCCGATGCGGTCGCCATCGAAAATATTTTCTATTCCAAAAATGCACAAAGCGCTCTAAAATTGGGGCAAGCCCGAGGAAGCGCGTTGGTGGCCGCTTCAAAACAGGAACTTCCCATTTTTGAATACACGCCGCTGGTGATCAAGCAAGCCGTGGTCGGTCACGGACAGGCGACTAAAGATCAAGTTCAAAAAATGGTGAAAATGTTACTGAACCTGCCGCAAGTTGCCGAGGAAAACGCCTCGGACGCGCTGGCCGCCGCCATCTGCCATGCGCATGCGGAGAAGATGAATCAAATATTAAAGGCAAATTCATGATTGCTTCTCTCAAGGGAATTTTATCTCAAAAAAGTTCGAATTCCATCATCGTGGATGTCAACGGCGTTGGCTACGAAGTGATTCTTCCCCAAAGCGCTTTAGTCCGTCTGCCGTTAGAGGGACAACCGATCGAACTTTTAATTTACACGCATGTTGCCGAAGGAATTTTGTGTTTGTACGGTTTTTTAAGCACACACGAAAAAAGTCTTTTCAAAAGTCTTTTGTCGGTCTCGGGCATTGGACCAAAACTGGCGCTCTCGGTCCTGTCGGGACTTCCAGCGACCGATTTGGTGGAAGCGATCGCTGGTGAAAATTTGGTAAAACTTACCGCCATCAGCGGCATCGGCAAAAAAACAGCCGAGCGTTTGATTATGGAATTAAAAGACAAAGCGGCCAAATGGATGATTGAAGGAGAAATGGGAGGAGGCAAAATTCCTTTCGCCTCAAAGAACAGAGCCTACGACGAAGCCCTTTCCGCTTTGATCAATTTAGGCTACAATCGCCAAATCGCCGAACGGGCGTTGACAAACATTGCGATTGGACACGACTCTACGGTAGAATATGTCATTCGTGAATCTTTGAATGTATTGTCGAAATAAGTAATAGAAAAAAATGACACAACGTCTTCAAACAGAACTCGAGCCGGTCATCTCCACGGAAGAAATCCAAATCGAGACGACATTGCGTCCGCGAAATCTTTCCGAATATATTGGGCAGGAAGCCATCCGCGAAAAACTTTCCATTTTTATTGAAGCCGCTAAAAAACGGGAGGAACCGCTGGACCATTGTCTTTTCTGCGGTCCACCGGGGCTGGGAAAAACTTCTCTGGCCCACATTATTGCCAACGAAATGGGAGGGCCCCTCAAATCCACTTCGGGCCCGGTGATCGAGCGAGCGGGCGACCTGGCCGCGCTTCTCACAAATTTGGAACCCAACTCCATTCTTTTTATTGACGAAATCCATCGCTTAAGTCCAACCGTCGAAGAAATTCTCTACCCGGCGATGGAAGATTTTCAGTTGGACATCATGATCGGCCAAGGCCCCACCGCCAAGTCCCTAAAATTATCTCTCCCCCGTTTTACCTTGGTGGGGGCTACAACGCGGGCTGGTCTTTTGACTTCTCCTTTGCGCGATCGTTTTGGAATTGTCGAACGTTTGGGTTTTTATGAAATTGCAGAACTTAAAAAAATTCTCATCCGCTCTGCGGGAATTCTTAAAATTGAAATCGACCAAAAAGGGGCCGTTGAGATGGCCTCGCGCTCGCGCGGCACGCCGCGGATTGTGAACCGATTATTGCGCCGCATTCGCGACTACGCCCAAGTCCGAGGAAACGGGATTATCACGTTGGATATGGCCCGTGCGGGATTAAAAATGATGGAGATCGATGAAAAAGGATTTGATGCGATGGATCGGAAAATACTTTTGACCATCATCGAAAAGTTTGACGGCGGACCGGTGGGCATTGAAGCGCTGGCCAGCTCGATCAACGAACAAAAAGATACGCTGGAAGATGTCTACGAACCTTTTTTGATGCAACAAGGTTTCATCAATCGATCGCCTCGAGGACGCCTGGCCACACGCAGTGCTTTCGAACATTTTAATATTCCGATCCGCAATAATTTGAATCAACAAGATTTGCTTTGAACATGAAATTAATCGAAAAACAAAATCATGATACTCTGTTCTACATTTTGGCACTCCTCATTTTCTTTGCCTTTCTTATTTTTACCATCAGCGGTCAAGAGGGAGTAATGCGTCTTTTAAGTTTGAAAAAAACCCGCGACGGACTTATTTTTAAAAATAAACAACTCCTCACTGAAAACCTTTCACTTCGTCAACAACAAACAAATCTTTACGATCTAAAAACAATCGAACACACCGCCAGAGAATCGTTAGGCCTAGTTTATCCCGGCGAGATAGTCTTTGTCGCCCGCCCATTTCCTCATTGACAGCGGTGGATCGTTATAATACGGTCGTCCCCGCTCCTTCCTAGAGAAGGGGCATCTGTTTTCCCATAGTTTTTTCATCGCTAGCTGACCCAAAAAAAACCTCAATCAAGAGTTTTTAAAAGTTGTTGGGAAAATGGAATTGTTGTTCTTGATAAGGCGAGTCGATAGTTGATGGAGCAAGGAGGATCGAAGTCATGTCTCGAAGTAAAGGCCGCGTAAAGTGGTTCAACGATGCAAAGGGTTACGGTTTTATTGAGCAAGAAGATGGAAAAGATGTTTTCGTCCACTATTCTGCTATCACCGGAGAAGGCTACAAAAGCCTCGCCGAAGGGCAGGAGGTTGAATTCGATCTGACCGATGGTGCCAAAGGACCTCAGGCACAAAACGTCATGAAAGCCGGAGTTGCTGCTGCCTAAGGCTAACTAGCACCAGCGTCTGATTTTCAGGACATTATCGAATATTTCAAAAGGCGTCCGCCACAAGCGGGCGCCTTTTTTTCTTTTTTTCACTCCAACTCAAGCCCGTAATCTTTGATTTTTTTGAAAAGCGTGGATTTGGCGATTCCCAACATATCAGCTGCCTGGGCGCGGTTGCCTTGGGTGGTTTTGAGAGCTTCGACGATTTTTTGTTTTTCGTTTTCTTCTAAGTTAAGAGAACTTGACGAAGAAATATTTTCTTCCATCATCTGCAAATGCTCCGGCAGAATTTCGTTCCCTTCGCAAAAAATAAGTGAACGTAAAAGAACATTTTTGAGCTCGCGGATATTCCCTGGCCATGAATGATTTTTTAATTTTTGCATTGCGGCGGTGGAAATAATTTTGGGGGGATTGACCTTCGACAATCTTAAAAAATGAGCCACGAGCAAAGGAATGTCGTCACGACGTTCGCGAAGTGGAGGAAGGTTGAGAGGAATCACATAAAGTCTGAAAAAAAGATCCTCGCGAAAACGCCCCGCTTTCACCTCTTCGGCAAGTAAACGATGAGTGGCCGCAAGCACACGAACGTTAACCGGAATATCGGCATCTCCGCCAACACGACGGAGAGTCTGGTTTTCGAGAACACGCAACAATTTAGGCTGCAGTTCCAGCGGAAGCTCACCCACTTCGTCCAAAAATAAAGTTCCCCCTTGCGCTTGCTCAAAGGCACCAAGCCTGCGATTCACGGCGCCGGTAAAAGAACCCTTTTCGTGTCCAAAAAGTTCGCTTTCAATCAAATTAGGAGAAATGGCGCCACAATTCAAAATAACATACGGACCAGATTTACGAGCAGAAAGTTCGTGAAGCGCGCGCGCCACCAATTCCTTGCCCGAACCGGTTTCTCCGTGAATGAGCACCGTGCTTTCGTGTGGCGCCGTTAATTGAATTTTGGAAAAAAGCCGTCGCATTGCATCGCTTTTACCAACAAGTCCACAAAAATTTGTCGTTTCGAGGGGAAGAATTTTTTCCTCTTTTTCTTCGACGATAAGTTTCAGCGAACTTTTTCCCAACTTCACTTCCATTTTTTCGGTGAGAACCGACTCGCAAATACGCGACCCGTTGATAAAAGTGCCGTTGGTGGAATCCAAATCCACCAAAGTATAATTTTCTCCTCTTTTTTCGAGACGGCAATGTCGGCTGGAAATGTACTCGTCTTTTAAAACCAAATCACATTCGGCCTGCCCCCCAATCACTAGCGGGAGATGTTTGATACGAAATTTTCGGGAAGGCTGTCCTTCTTCTAAAATAGCGAGATCGACCACGGATCTTTTGATCGTTTCGCGAATGGGATCGAGCTGCAAAACTTTGGTGACGCTATCGGATTCGATTCGGGTGATGCACGTTTTTATTTCGTCATCGTGCGCGGCATCTTCTTCCGTAAATTTTTTGAAAACTATTTTCCAATCCGCAACGCCAATCTCGTTTCCATCAGCCAGCGGAGAATTTTTTATAATTTGCGAATTGAGTTTTGTTCCGACCGAACTGTCTAAATCGGTTAGACTAAAAATTCCTCCCTCGGAGGTAATCGCAAAATGCTGGCGCGAAATTTCTTCGTCGGGAAGCGTGAGATCGTTTTTGGAAGAACGCCCCACTGTAAAACGTTGGGCCAAAAGGGGAACGCGAAAAAAAACTTTGTCGTTTTTGGATACGATGAGTTCGGGCATAGAGGCTCCTTATGATTTCCCCTTTTCTTCTTCGACCACTTCATCCACGACTTCTGCTACCTCTGTGACTTCTACAACTCCCCCTGCTTCTACTGCCACAGCTTCTTCTTCAACCAGTTTGGCCACCGACACCACTTTTTCGCCCGACTCAACATTGATCAGCCGCACCCCTTGAGTGTTTCGTCCCATCTGGGAAATTTGGCTCACATGCATTCGGATAATTTTTCCGGTAGTGGTGATGAGCATGATGTCGTCTTTATCGATAACTTGAACGGCGCCAATCACTTTGCCCGTTTTTTCGTTGGCCTTCATGGTGATCACGCCACTTCCGCCACGTCCTTGAACACGGTATTCAGTCGTCTCGGTTCTTTTTCCATAACCATTTTCCGAAACGGTTAAAACCGCCGCCCCTTCATTCACCAAGGTCATTCCGACAACCACATCGTTATCGGCGAGAGAAATTCCGCGAACCCCCGTAGCGCCCCGTCCCATCGAGCGAACCTGGTCTTCGTGAAAACGAATTGTCTGTCCTTCGCGCGTACTGATGAGAATATCGCGTTTGCCATCGGTCAACTCGGCCAAGACCAGCTCATCCCCTTCGTCAATGGTAATCGCAATAATGCCGCCAGCACGCGGGTTGGCATACGCTTTCAATTCCGTTTTTTTGATCGTTCCCTTGCGAGTTACAAAAACAATAAATTGCCCCTCACCAAATTCTCTGACCGGCAAAATGGCCGCGACCGACTCGTCCCCTTTAAGCGCGATGAGATTAGAAATGGATTTCCCGCGAGTGGCCCGCCCCGCTTGTGGAATTTCGTGTACCTTCAACCAGTAAACTTGCCCCTTGTTGGTGAAAGTAAGAATAGAGCTGTGAGTGCTGGTCACAAAAATTTGTTCGACAAAATCTTCGTCACGCGCAGTCATTCCAGTAATTCCACGTCCACCACGTCTTTGCGCCCGATATAGATTGGGGGGGTTGCGCTTGATATAACCGAGATGCGACACCGTCACCACCATGTCTTCTTCCTGAATCAAATCTTCCGCGGAAAAATCGTCAAGAGAACCTGCAATAATTTCGGTCCGGCGCTTGTCACCATATTTTTCTTTAATAGCCAAAAGCTCTTGAACAATAATATCCATAACTGTTTTTTCGCTCGACAAGATACCTTCGAGAGTCTTGATGAGGGCGCAAACTTCCTGGTACTCTTTGATAATCTTGTCGCGCTCGAGACCGGTCAGCCGTTGGAGACGCATTTCCAAAATAGCCTGAGCTTGGAGATCGCTGAGACTAAACCTCTCGATCAACTGAAGTTTGGCGACTCCTGGGTTGGCCGCTTTTTTGATGAGCGCCACCACTTCGTCAATATTATCCACCGCGATTTTCAACCCTTCCAACAAATGCGCCCGCTTTTTGGCTTCTTCGAGTTCGAAAGTGGTTCGGCGAATCACCACTTCTTTGCGATGTTCCAAAAATATCTGGAGCATCTCTTTGATATTTAAAACACGCGGTCGCCCCGAAACGATGGACAGCATGATAATTCCGTACGACGACTGCATCGCCGTATGTTTGTAAAGTTGGTTGAGCACAACCGCCGACACGGTTCCTTTTTTCAGTTCGATCACAATGCGCATGCCGTCGCGGTCCGACTCGTCGCGCAATTCGCTGATTCCCTCGAGACGATCGTCATTCACCAACCCTGCGATGGATTCGATGAGGCGCGCCTTATTCACCTGATAAGGAATTTCGGTAATGATGATGGCCTCGCGGTCTCCTTTGGCAATTTTTTCAATTTCCGCCTTGGCACGGAGATGAATAATCCCCCGCCCCGTTTCAAGCGCACTCCGGATCCCCTGTTTGCCATAGATAAAGCCGCCGGTAGGAAAATCGGGCCCGGGAATAATTTTCAAAATCTCCTCCATCGACAACTGGGGATTTTTCACCAACGCCACTAACGCATCGATAATTTCCGACAAATTGTGGGGAGGAATTTTGGTCGCCATGCCGACGGCAATTCCATCCGAACCGTTGATGAGAAGATTGGGAATACGCGTGGGAAGGACCACCGGCTCGACGGTGGAATTATCAAAATTGGGAATGAAATTGACAGTGCGCTTGTCGATATCGGCCATCATTTCTTCGGCAAGAGGAGTAAGCCGGCATTCGGTGTAACGATAAGCCGCCGCGGAGTCGCCGTCGACGGACCCAAAGTTTCCCTGTCCGTCAATGAGCGGATAACGCAGGTTCCAGCTCTGCGCCATCCGGACCAAGGTGTCGTAGACCGCCATGTCACCGTGCGGATGATATTTTTTCAAAACTTCGCCAACCACACCGGCGCATTTGGAATAACTCTTGTTCGAGAGAAGCCCCTCGCGATACATCGCATACAGAATACGGCGATGCGCCGGCTTTAATCCGTCGCGCGCATCGGGAAGAGCGCGTCCCACGATCACGCTCATGGCGTAATCGAGGTACGAACTTTTCATTTCGTCTTCGATATTGACAGCAACAATTTCTTTTAAGTTGGCCATAGATAAAATCTCATACCTTTATAAACACTAGTCCTTATAAGGCTTTGCGGGCATTGAAAACTATTCGAGCCCCTCTAAAAAGTCAATGTAAAAGGGAAAATTTACAAGACTTTAAAAGACCAAATCTGGCCAGCAAAGCCAAACCAAGCCTTAGCGGTTCTCAGAAAATGCATCACCCGCTCTTTTAGTCTTGACATTGTTTTGCGCTGTCCTATCATACCGTCATTGAAATTTATTTTATCTCACACCCGATGAAGCACACTCTTAGCGCACTTCCAGTCGGTAATCATTTTAAATATAGTGTCCAATTTTGTTTTGTCCCCGAAAATAAACAGTCGGGGGTATTGTGTCCAAACCAAATGCTTTTCTCGAAATTGTGGATCTTAAAAATCCAGGATTTTGGAAAAGCTTAAAAAAACTACCGAGGAGGTAGCATCATGACAAAAGCCGATCTGATCAACGCCGTTGCCAAAGAATGTAAGTGCCCCAAAGCTCTTGCAGAAAAGGCAATTAATTCCGTCACAGGCAGTGTAGCCAAATGCCTTAAAAAAGGGGACAAAATCACCCTAACCGGATTTGGAACTTTCTCCATTTCCAAGAGAAAAGCCCGTGTGGGTCGCAACCCGCAAACCGGTGCCCAGATCACCATCAAAGCTTGCCGCGTTCCCAAGTTCAAAGCTGGCCAAGCCTTAAAAGACCAGGTTGCCTAAATAGGTTGTTCTGTTATTATTAAGGCAGTCCCCCCGGTGGGGGCTGCCTTTTTTTTTGGGAAATGCTTCATGGCGCAAAAAAAACAACCTTTTAAATGGGAAGCGGGAAAACAACTCCCGCGCGACGCGTACGAGCCGGTCAAAGAGGTACGTGACGTTGGATTTGAAAAAATAGCTGACGGCATTTACGCAGACCCTGTGCTTCGTAAAGAACAGCGCAAGAAAAAACTAACCAAACCAATCCGCGTACAAGAATCTGGATTTTTTGTCGAAGAATCCGAATCGGGACTCCATCAAGACATCGAACGCTCGGATGCCGCCAAAGTAATTAGAAAAGAAACAAAAAGGATGAAAGGCATTAATCAATTCGGTGAATCGTCCATTAAAAAGAAAGTTCCTAAAGAATAAATTCCCCCTTCCTTTTGGTAGTTTTTTCCTTTATACAAACGCCCATGTCGCTTACTTCTTCGACCGAAAAATCGCTTTCTCAGGAATACACTTTGGATGAGTCTAGTGTTGCCCAGACCAACCTTGAGAAGGCTCATCTTGAAAAGGCTAGCCTTGAGAAGGCTTTTGAGCATTGTTTAAAAATCGCTCATAGTCATTACGAAAATTTTCCAGTTGCTTCAATCGCCATTCCCAAAAATCTTCGCCCGTATGTCGCGGCGGTTTATGCTTTTGCGAGGACGGCGGACGATTTTGCGGACGAGGCCCAATTTGCAGAAAACCGGATGGCCCGTTTGGTGGAATGGGAAAATCAACTCAAAAGCATGAAAACCATTCCTCCCACCCATCCTATTTTTATCGCTTTGCGCGAAACGGTGGAGCGTTTTTCAATTCCTCTTTCCCTTTTCGAAAATCTTCTAAAGGCCTTCAAGATGGATGTGGTGGTCAAACGCTATAAAAATTTTAACGAAGTTCTGAATTATTGCCGCTACTCGGCCAATCCGGTTGGGCGAATCATTCTCTATCTTTTTGGATATCCCGCCCCTAAGTTTATGGAATATTCCGATTCGATCTGCACCGCTTTGCAGTTGGCCAATTTTTGGCAAGACATTGCGGTGGATTTGAAAAAAGATCGCATTTATATTCCCGAAGAAGAGATGAACCGTTTTCATGTCACCGAAAGTGAGCTGCAACAAAATGTGTTGAACGAAAATTTCAAGCGACTCATTTTCTTTCAAGTGGAACGCACACAAGAATTGTTTGATCAGGGAAAAATTCTCTGCGCTAAAATCCCGGGACGTCTGGGCTATGAGCTTCGACTGACTTGGTTGGGAGGAACTACAATTTTGAAAAAAATTATGAAAAAAGAAGGAGATATTTTTAACCACCGCCCCACGTTAAGCAAGCCGGATGTTTTCTGGATGATCTTCAGGGCGATGCGAAAAGGGAGTTTTGCCACATGACCACCCCAGCACTCGCCATTCCCCTGTCCGACGCAAAAACGATCACCTCGCAAAGTCGGTCCAATTTTTCTTCCGCTTTTTTCTTTCTCGCTGCCGAAAAAAGAACTGCCATCCGCCGCGTGTATGCTTTTTTTCGCATAATCGACGACGTGGTGGATGAGGAAACCGATATTGCCCAAGCCAAACGGTCGATCGATTCTTTAAGGCAAGAACTTCTCCGGACGTTTGATGGAAAACCAACGCATCCGTTGTTTGTCGAGCTGAAAGAATCGATCGACCGTTTTTCGATTCCCGTCGATTATTTTTTAAAACTGATCGAAGGGTGCGAGATGGACATCACCAAATCTCGTTACAAAAATTTTGAAGAACTCTACGAGTATTGTTATCGTGTCGCATCGATGGTGGGTTTGGTCTGCATGAAAATTTTCGAATATCAAAGCCCCACGTCCGAGCAAACAGCAGTAGATCTAGGCGTTGCCCTGCAATTGACAAATATTATTCGCGATGTCGGGGTCGATCTCCAAAAAAATCGCATTTACATTCCCAAAACCGATTTGGAGAAATTTGGAGTGACGGAAAATGATTTGAGGCAAGGTTTAGAGAACGAAAAATGGAAAGCTTTGATGAATTACCAATATGAACGAGCAATGACCTTTTACGAAAAAGGTTTTTCCGAATTTGCAAGAGACAAAGAAAAAAAATTGCTGGCCGCTCGGATTATGGGGGTCGTTTATCGCCGAATTTTGGAAAAAATTAGAGAAAAAAATTATCCGACGCTGCACACTAAAGTCAAGCTTGGCTTTTTAGAAAAATTTTGGATTCTGGCAAAAATCTTGGGCTCTTATTATTTAATCTAATGTCTTCTGTGACGTCTCATTCCAAAAAAAAGGTTTGTATTATTGGAGGAGGTTTTGCCGGCCTTGCCGCCGCGGTCTTTCTCGACGCACATGATTTTCAGGTGACTCTGTTGGAAAGAAAACCGATTTTAGGTGGCCGAGCTTATTCCTTCCAGGATAAAAAAACCGACACCTGGGTCGATAACGGCCAACACTTGCTGATTGGGGCCTATCACGAAACTCTGAAATTTTTGGAAAACATTGGCGCCACTCACACTCTTTCTTTTCAGAAAAAAACTTCAGTTCCTCTCGTCTCGGAAAAAGGAATTGAGTCTTGTTTTGAAGCGACCTCACTCCCCTCTCCGTTAAATTTTCTTTTTGGATTATTAAAAATGAAAATTTTCAGCCTGAAAGAAAAATGGAACTTTTTGAAATTAGGGCAAGAACTCCGACGACTCAAAAAAGGATTTCCCAAAATTTCTCTGGATCAAACTGTTGAAGAATGGCTGACATCTCTTAATCAATCTCTGTCCACCAGGACAAATTTTTGGGATCCTCTCACTCTGGCCACTCTCAATGACGACCCAAAAGTGGCCGGAGCTTCGATGTTGGCGGCGGTTCTGACCAAAGGATTTATGGGCTCCAAAAATGATTCGCGATTGATTTTTCCCCGCTCCCCTCTCAATGATCTTTTGTCCAACCCTGCACGCGCTTATTTGGAAATGCGGGGACACACTCTTTTGACCTCTACCTCGGTCAAAAAAATCCATATTCTCGATGGTCAAGTTCAGAGTATCGAACTGGATGCGGGTGAAATACAAAAAGCAGATCTCTACATCAGCGCTGTTCCCTTTTCTTCTTTGCTTCGGATGATTCCTGAGGGATTTGTCGACTCGACAGATTATTTTGGAAATCTTAAAAAATTAAAATGTTCACCCATTATCTCCATTAATTTTTGGTTTGACTACGATGTTCTTCCCAAAAAATTTGTGGGGGTGGCGGGAACACAAGTTCATTGGTATTTTAACAAAAATAAAATTTATAACGAAACCCATCCCCCCTATCATATCATGGGAGTGATCAGCGGAGCTTATGCTTTGGTGGAAAAATCGAGAGAAGAAATACTAAAAATCGCGCTGGAGGAATTTTATCGCCTATTTCCCGAGGCACAAAAGGCAAAATTAATTCATTCACTGGTGAACAAAGAAAGAGAAGCAACTTTGTCGCCAACCGCCGAATCGGAAAGTCTGCGGCCCTCGCAGAAAAGTCCCTTTTCAAATTTTTATGTAATCGGCGATTGGACCAAAACGGGACTGCCAGCAACCATCGAGTCAGCGGTTCTTTCCGCCCGCCTTGCGGTGGATCAGATAGAGAAAAAATCTTAAGCTGCCTCATCAAAAACTTTATAATTAGGAAACATAATCACAGCAGGATGCACCTTAAGTATTTTGGCCAAAATGAGAGCACGATCCCTGCCAATTTGTTGTCGTCCTGACTCCATACTTGAAATATTAGCTTGAGTCATGCCTGTTTGTTTGGCAAGCTCACTTTGAGTAAGATTCTGTAAATGTCGAATGGTGGTCAGCATTTCTCCTGGAGTCATTGAAATAGGATCCTGTGCTTCCACAAAATTTTTCTTGTTAATTTTTTTCATGGTTACCTTTCAGTAAGTATGTGGGTTGACTTCCATCACATATACAATAAGACGGTCTTGATCGACTTTATAGATTACCCGCCACTGCCTGTTTAAACGGGATGAACGAAAGCCCCGCCATTCTCCTCTTAATGATTCATCATGGAATCCTTTGATCAATCTCAATCCTTGCTGACCTTCCAATTCTACAATGCGTTTCCAAGCAAGATAATTTTTTCTAATCTCGAGAGGTGCTTTTCTAAGAACTTTGATGACGTCTTTATGCTCTAAAACAGTATACATTTAAGCTAAGAAATATTCAATATATTAAATGTCGTCAATAGATTTTATGGTTAATTAACTTTCAATGAGTACATTTGAATTGTGCCCCCATTACAGATCCCAACACAGGAAAACGTATTCCACCTGAAAGCTATCCGAGTGTGAGTGTAAATGTTCCAGACGTGTATCTGGCGCAACACAATGTCACTGTTGGCGAATTTATTAGATATCGGGAAGCTGAAGATCGTCAATGGGGCATAGTTGGCATTGATCCCGAAGATCAAACGATTCGGCTGGAAGCCAGAGGCAAAACAGACAGCATCGACAGCATGGATGCCATCCGCTACACGGACAAACCCAATCCCAAATTACTTATGCGGACACTTATGCCCCTATCACATTATTTCGATGGCGCACTACCAAAAGTTGTTCAAGGACTTTCAGCAGCCAATTTGAATCGATTGGCTAGTTATCGTCAGCTTTTTCCAGAATCTCTGGGTTTTGTTGGGTTTGGACAATGTCGATCCAAAAACACAGGCTAGTGGCGGGCATGCAACGGCAGGCACTCATCATCATCTTCCAAGAACGACAACAAGGCACGGGAAAACGATGGCACATGGAGCTCTCATGATGGTAGCGCCCGAGGTTGGATTCAACGCCGCCGAAGCGATGGCCGAGGTGGGAATCTAGTCTCTATAAAGTCGGCCACAGTTTGAAAATGCCTCTAAAGGAAGGCACGTTGTTGCCAACCCTTTAAATTTTCATAATTTTAAGAAAAGGATATTTGGCAAAATTGGCATCGAGCGTGCAAAGTTCTTTGACGCCATGGTACCGGAAGGTGATAGCCATTTGGGCATCGAAGACTTCATTTCCGCGGAGGCTGGGTATAAATTGAAGAAGCTCCGGCAAACCCAGCCACCATTCTTCGGCTTCATCCAGAATACGAACATTGAGTTTTTCGATAAAAGAATGAATAAGCGGAACAGCTTGGTCCAAAGTCAGGGGTTTGGGAAAAACTTGGGGATGGGTCAACAGACGAAGTGTTTCGGAAATATTCGTATTGGTCGTGGCGAAAGGGCCTTTTTCCGATTCGAACCACTTCCGGGCCCGCAGGTGTTCGCGCTGGGAGACTACCAGATAATGGATGATAATATTTGTGTCCAGACCAATCATCTGTTTAAAAGATCGAGCCAATCTCTGCGGGAATTAATATCGATTTGCGCGGCGCCCCCTAAATTAACGGTTTTTACTCCGCCGCTCTTTTTGCTTTTTTTGGCTTCTTTAAACGACTGATACCCCAACCTGGCCCAACTTGTGATCACTTCACTCAACGTTTTTCGCTCTTTTTGAGCTTCCTTACGGGCCGCTTCAAAAAGACTGTCTTCAATCAAGAGACTTGTTTTCATATTCTATATGATAGAATAATTATTCTGATAAAACAAGTATATTATTGATTATTCCGCATCAAACTCATCTTCAATTTCTCCAACAAGTTCTTCAATCACATCTTCCAGCGTCATTAATCCCAGCAAAGCACCGCTAGCCTCCTGCACAATTCCCATATGAATTGTTTTCTTCTGAAATTCCCGGAGAGCATTATCCAGTTTTGTTTCCGGCGAGAAAAAGATGATCGGGCGACGCAGATCAAAAAGATTAATCACGTCCCCTTCCTCCAAGCTCCAAATAATATCTTTCATATGTACGAAACCCAAAACAGCGGGATTTTCGTGGCTGGTGCAAAGTGGAAAACGGGTATGGCCCCATTCTTTGGCCCGTTGTAAATTGTCGTGGACCGATTCATCGAGGTAAAAACAAATCATCTGCGTAGCCGGGACCATGATATCGCGCAGCGTTTTGTGCGAAAAATCGAGCGCCTTGTCGATCAAAAGTCTTTTTCTAGGACCGATCATTCCTTCTTCAAAAGAATCTTCAATCACCAGCTTCAGCTCTTCTTCGCTATGCGCGCGGGCGGGGCCTTTTGTTGCGGGGATGTGTAAAAACCGAAGGATTAAAGTGGTTAGCCCATTCAGCACCCATAAAAAAGGAAAAAAGATCAGATAAAAAATTCTCAACGGCACCGCCACCAAAAGACAAATTGTCTCGGCCGTTCGAAGCGCCATCGACTTGGGCACCAGCTCCCCCAACACAATATGCAAACTGCTGATGATGAGAAAAGCGGCGGCAAACGCAAGCGAGTGAATTGTGGAAGGAGAAAAATGAACAGTTAATGTTGAAAAAGAATTTGTCAGGATTTTCGCAAATGCCGGCTCGCCAATCCATCCCAAACCGAGACTAGCCAAAGTAACCCCCAACTGAGTAGCCGACAAATAAGGGGGAAGGTTGTTGACCATTCCTTGCACCAGATGAGCAATCGGGTCCCCTCTTTTGGCCAACACTTCCAACCGCGTATACCGAATTTTCACCAAGGCAAATTCCGCCGCCACAAAAAAAGCATTGGCCAGCACAATCAGCAGCGTCAGCAAAACGTAAAACCAACTCCCTTCCATCGATAGAGAAAACATAGTTTTTTTGTATATAACATTCTGACGTCACTAGCCATCCCAAAGGAACTTCTTCCGTCGCTATTTGCTGTTTTAAGAAGGGGGGAAGAGCCGCCTTAAGAAATCCTAGAATCTTAAGGCGGCTCGGAGGGTAAAAGGAGGAAAGAATGAAGTGTGTTGCTGTCTTTCCTATGCCCTTACTAAATGCAAGTAGCTTGCCATGTTTTGATCAAAATAAAAATAGTGTTAACTAATTGATAATATTAAATTTTTATAGATAATTTATGACGCAATGTGACATAAAAAATGGGGGTTTTCCCCCCAAAAAATAGGGGGGTGGGGAGGAGAGTTCCCCGCCAAAAAAATGTTGTAGGAATTTTTTAAAACCTGTTATAGCACCCTTCACTTATGCAAATACATGTCGCCCACAGCCCCGATTCTGATGACGCTTTCATGTTCTACGCCTTGGCCCAACATAAAGTGGACGCCGAAGGTTTGGAATTTAAACATGTGTTGCGCGATATCGAAACCCTCAATCGCGAAGCCCTAAAAGGAACTTACGAAATCTCCGCCGTTTCCATTCACGCCTACGCTTTTTTGGCCGACAAATACGCGCTGTTGGGAAGTGGCGCCAGCATGGGGGAAAATTATGGGCCGATGGTTGTCTCGCGCGACAAGTGGAAAATTTCGGATTTGAAAGGAAAACGAATCGCCATCCCGGGCAAGCTCACCTCGGCTTATCTGGCGTTGCAAATGTTGGAAAATAATTTTGAACCGGTGACAGTTCCTTTCGATCAGATCATCGATTGCGTTTTGCGAAAAGAAGTCGATGCGGGATTAATTATCCACGAAGGGCAACTTCAGTATCAGGAAATGGGATTGAACTTAATTGTGGATCTCGGCAAATGGTGGTTCGAAAAAAGCGGCTTGCCGCTCCCTCTTGGCGGCAACGCTGTTCGGCGTGATCTCGGACCGGAGATGATGAAAAAACTGGCCCGCATCCAAAAAGCAAGCATCGCTTACGGCTTAGACCACCGCGATGATGCGCTCGCCCACGCCATGCAATACGCCCGCGACCTCCCGCGCGAAAAAGCGGACCGATTTGTGGGAATGTACGTCAACCAACGGACGTTGGATTATGGCATTGATGGCAAAAAAGCGGTTCGTATTTTCCTCGATTTGGCTTATCAGAAAAAATTAATTCCTCATTCCGTGCCTGTCGAATTCGTTGACTAAAATCCTATTGACTTATAGTGATATCATGTTATGATACTTATAGTATCATGAATACAAATCAATTTGTCATTAGGCAAATTCCCGAGGCCCTCAACGGCCGGCTTCGTGCCGTTGCCAAACGCAAGGGCAAAAGCCTCAACAAAACAATTGTGGGGTTACTGAGCGAGTCTGTTGGGCTAACGGATAACACCAAAAAGAAACGGGACCTATCCCGTTTTGCGGGAACCTGGAGCCAAAAAGAAACCTCCGAATTCAGCAAGCACACTAAAATTTTCGAACAAATCGACAAAGAAGTCTGGAAAAAATGAAACTCTGCCTCGATACCAACGCCTACGCCAATTTTAAAAGGGGAAATACAGAACTCAGCGATCTTCTGGAAAAAGCCGATGAAATTTTTTTACCGGCGGCAGTTTTAGGAGAATTGTATGCCGGTTTTTTCATGGGAAATAAGACCAAACAAAATATCGCCGAATTAACCGCGTTTCTTGATCTTCCTGGCGTTTCCTTTGTTTCGGTCACGATGCCTCTCTGCGAACGGTATGGTCATGTTATCCAAATGCTTCAACAACAAGGAACCCCCATTCCCACCAACGATGTCTGGATTGCGGCAACTACTTTTGAAACCGGCGCCCGCCTAGTCACTTACGACAAACATTTTGATCATGTCCCAGGACTAACCATTTATTCTCCTAATTCCTGAAAAAAATAAGCTCACCTTGCGAGTAATTTTTTACGCAACTTTTTCAGAAGGCTGCCGATAATAGAAGAACTATGGGAACCCCTTATTTTGGGTTGATTAATCGGGTTACCGCGGATCAATTCATTGATACCAAGGAATATGGCGAGTTGGAAATTGCCCTTTTTGCCGGGGATGGACTAGTCGATCCCATTGAGGCTCAGGCCTTAGACATACTCGCTAATCCTCTTATCTATGGTAAGTCTCCCGACAATTTTATTTTCGAAAATCCGGAAGACCTCTCAAAAATTAACCTCCTGCTCGATAACAGCGCTTACACCCTCGAGCGATATGTACGTATTTTGGATGAGAATGGGCTCGATCCTTCAAATCCTCTCGAAAAACTTAAACCAGCAACGACCAATCCTCCTCCCGATGATCTCCCGACAATTGATGCTCTTCAATTCAACAACGATGGCACTTTTTCAGTAAGTCTGGTGCAAGGGGATCAAAATCTGGTTTGGAGATATGATGGCGAAACTGACTTAGACCGCTTAAGTGCTGAAACATATCCCTTTACTATTGCAACAATAATCAAAGCACTGATTCAATTTGGTAATCAGGAAGGAGTCAGCGAACAAGAACAGGAGGAAGCCCAATCTATTTTAAAAGTTATCGGGACTATTTATAGACAATCGGTAACCGGTGAGAAAGAAAAACAGCAAGCCATTCTATCCGGTTATTTGAAAGGTCAAGCGGCTCCGCACCCTGTTGATGACAATATCCTGAATAATTTAGCCAAAGACAAACCGGTAAATGGATTTCCCTCCTTTGTAAAAGGATTGACTCCAGATACCCCATCTCGCAACGCGATTGAAGTGGCTCTTCAGAGTCTGCCAAAGGGAGCCATTGATATTCTTCGTTCAACAACCACGATTCACCTGCTGAGTGAAAGTCAACTGGAACGGGAATATTATAATACTCATCCGGAACAAACTGATCGTGTTGGGAATTTCGATGGACTGTCCTTTCCTGATCCGAAGTTGCGCGGCAAGTACCAAATTCTTTTATCGTTAAACCTGGATCCGTACACTACGGCTTATGATCTAGTGCATGAGATCGGGCATATTATTTATTTTAATCTGATTAGAAAATCAGGAGGAGACGTTTCCTCAGGTAATTCTGACGACGGGTTGACCGGAGAAATCAATCGAAGTCTCTTTGAAAATCTCAAGCAAAACTCTTCTCATAGCATCAAGACAAATCATGCCACGATTTATGGAGCCACGACTAATCGAGAACAATTTGCCGAAAACTTTGCCATTTATCAAATGGGAAAATATGGGAATGATCTCCCCTTAGGGTATCAAAGTGTTGTCGGTGAAAGAGCCGATCGATCTACTCTCCTGAATGAATTTAAAGAAAAAAATCCAGATCAATATCTTCTCATGGCCAAGCTCAATCAGGCATTGGAAGGAAAAGAAAATTTGTATCCAGAAGATGTGTTCAGTTGGACGGCAAAGCTGGCCGCTGAAAATTTTGTTAAGTCCCATCCGGGAATCATTAACGACCAAACGGAAGAGGAATGGTTGGCCCTAGATTTTGATTTTGCAACGGAGAATCGTTATGATGAAATTAACCAAATAGAAGATCCTATTGAGAAAACCGCTTCTCTCATCGCTTTGGGCCAGCAGGATCAGAATTTTTACCCTGTCCAAAGGGACACCATTACTAATCTTCTTTTCGGGCTCAGTGATTCTGAGTTGGGGCCAAAACTTATAAAGGACTTGTCCGCTCAAGACCTTGAAACTCTAATACAACAAGCCATGGGAGGATTGGCTGATCTTTTTGAAGAGCATTCTTCCGACCAAGTCTTAAAAGATGAATTAGCTGACTTAGCCAGTTACGATCCATCAAATGATAATTACAACAAAGTTTTTATGGAAAACTCGGCTATCAAAGAAGGAGTGGCCCAACTTGTTGAAAAACTCCATACAAAATATCCGGACGACGAAGATTTTACTTATGATCAAGCTTTGATATTCATACAACAGAAAAAATATGATGAAGCCATAGTCACTCTAAAGGCTCTGATAGAAAAAACCTCTCCCGATAAGAAAGAAGGTTATTTAAGCACTCTTGCTGATTGCCAAATCAACCGAGGGCATCCCGAAGAAGCGGAAAAAATTTATACAGAACAAGGTTGGCTCGATTCATTAGTTCTCTTTTATCAAGATGAAGGAAATAACGGAAAATTGATCGATACTTTGCTAAAAGGGGTGAATTCAGATAACCCTTGGAGCGTCATTTCTCTTTCTTGGGAAGAAGAAGACGGACTTAAAGCAGCAACACTTACTCAGTTACAAACCCAATTTCCTGACAAGTGGAAAGAGATACAAAGCAAAACCTCAGCCTGGCTTACAAAACAGGCCACAGAACCGAATACTTTAAGCCGCGAAGACGTGGTCCACATCAAACAAGTTTACGGAATAAAATAAAAATCAAAATACCTACAAACTCTGAAGAATTTTCAAATTCACAAATTCAATTTTTATCCCTTTCTCTTTCCGGACAAACGGGCGATCGATATCATGGGCGACAACCAGGTTTCTGCCCATCGGATATTTTTTACGAAAAATCAAAAGAGCGTTGGGATCAAAAGCGCGCGCCGACCATTTACATTCAATGGCCACGGGAGGTTGCCCCCGATTCTTGATTACAAAATCAACTTCGTGTCCCTGTTTAT
>OBEQ011023820.1_pt1 | contig 23492 bp, 24 predicted proteins | sample 1670901 | NCBI WGS metagenome assembly OBEQ01 (sample SAMEA104232315, study PRJEB22302) | groundwater metagenome | biome: forest; feature: aquifer; material: groundwater | place: USA | collected 2011-08-07 | depth 5.4 m
CGGGAGGTTATAACAACTATCCAATCTTGAGGACCTGCCTGCTCGCCTCGCTGAAGCTCCGGCGAAGCGGGCCGGCAGGCAGGTATTTTTCTGGGTACCATTTGGGGTGACCCGGAACGGCCGCGCCTTTCTTAAGGCGGGCGCATGGCCGGGTCGGGGTTATCCCCAAATGGTCTGACAAAATGACGAAAGATTGGCTATAGTTTTTAACCGAATCGGGCTGCTCAGAAATTTAGGAGGGCTTGAGCGACTACATTCCAGTAATAAAAAAGCGGCCTTGACGAGGCCGCGCTTGTAAGCGGTTAGAACATCTTCAATCCGAAGTTTATGAATAAGTAGGGGACCAGCGTGCGTTTATCGCGGAGATTGTAGGTGATAATATCATTTTTGATACTGTAATCATCGAAACCGAATCTGATTATATTAACTCTCATTCCGCCTTCAACCAGGAAAGCCCTGGTTCTTCTTTGGGCGCTGAATTCCATGAAGGGGTAAATAGCCCCGTCTTTAGTTGTTCCCGCGAAGGGTATGTTTGAGTTTCTGTACGGGTAGATATGTTTGTAACTGACCGTTCCATCTTCGGCGTAACTGAAATTTGTCTTATCAAAGCTGAGTGACGGCATTCCCCATTCTATCCCGGCGGCAGATTTGAGTTCCAGTCCTTTCAAGCCAAAGGTCCTAAAAGCTTTTCCGCTGAACATATGGCCTAATTCGGCGTATCTTATATCGTCTTTTCTGTACCCCAGAGACCAGCCTGATAATTGAAGATGGTTTTTGTCGAAATAGGTCTCTATCTCAAGCCCGATGCTTTTATATTCCGGGCCGGATGGACCGCTTCTCCAATTAGTAAAAACATTGTTGCTTGATACATCTCCCCGCCAGCGGGCGAGGCCTATTTTGAGGTAAGTAGCACTATCAGAAGATGGTGTTTCTTCCGGCTTTGCAGGACTGTCCTGGGCGTCGGCAATACCGGAAAGGGTAAATAGGATAATGAGGGAGAGCATGGTCTTTTTCATTTCGCCCTCTTTACTTTTTCCCTAGTAATGCAATGAGGAGCGGACTCTCCCAGTAGTTCGGATAATTTGAGGGATTTCTGATGAGACCATAACCTGTATCATTGCCGGTATCTCCGGTCCACATAGCGTACCAGTATATTCTCTCAGCCCTAAGATAATTCCTGTATTGGGGGTATTCATTTTGGACGGCGGATATATGCAGATTAGGGTCAGTATTCCCGTGCTCCGTAACCCAGACTCGGTATTGGCGCAAAGGGCCGTTTATTACCCCTGTATAAGCGTTGGCGGCGGCAATCGTATAGCAATTCAGGCCGATGATTACCTTGTTAGGAGACATCCCGGTCAGACCGAGACTGGCCATTGTTTCAAGCTCTTCTGCCCCGTAAGTCCCGGCGCCGAAAGTAGATTCGGCAACCAGCATTTTATCCGGATAGTTTTTCTGGACATGGGCGTATATTCTCTTAAAAACCGCCATATATGCCTCAATGTTCATAGTGGGTCCGTTCTTGGGAAGGATAGTGGTTATTTCATTTCCGATCTGGAAATAATGTATTTCAGGGTATGCGGCGAAAATTTGGTCTATGTCCTGTTCTATATTTGAGTCGAAAAGATAGTAGTTGTCTATTATTCCAAGCATTTCAATGCCCAGCGAGCTGACCATTCTTATAGTCGAATCGTTCAGGCCCCAGCCTTTTATAATTCCGATTCGCACCCCTTGGAGTTTACCGGCCCGCATCATCAGAGATAAAGAGTCCCGATAGGCATCTATAGCTTCTCCGGTGGGGTGGACAACCACATAGGGGGACCACTTTGATATGGCATCTTGAATGGCGCCATTGTCGCTGGGAGAAAATGTCCCCGTATTACTTGGGCCTATGGGGGATAGCTTTGAATCCCGGCAGCTCACCAGTATAAAAGACAGCAAAAGGAATAGAAACAGCCTGGTTTTCATCATTTTCAGCCCTTAGATTGTCAAGGAAGCATAGCTATACTAGTACCATTAAAATAACAATTAGTCAATTGGTTGACTCCGGCTGTATTTTAAGTAAAATTAGTCTATGATATCTACATCTATAGCACTTATTGTTATTGTCGGTTTATTCGTTTTGTGGTTATCGGCTTCGTATAATGCCTTAGTCAGGGGTCGGAACAGGGTCAAGGAATCATGGTCGGATATTGATGTTCAGTTGAAGCGTCGGCATGATCTCATTCCTAATCTGGTAGAAACGGTAAAGGGTTACGCCGCTCATGAGAGCCAGGTTCTTGAGGGTGTAATAAAAGCTCGTTCGGCGGCCATGGGCGCCAATGGTTTGGCCGAAAAGGGTCAAGCCGAGAATATGCTCTCTGGTGCGTTGAAGAATCTTTTTGCCTTGGCCGAGGCTTATCCGCAGTTGATGGCGGTTGAGAGTTTTACTAAACTTCAGGATGAGCTGACCGATACTGAAGATAAGATACAGGCGGCCAGGAGATTCTATAATACCAATGTTATGACACTCAACACTATGGTTGAGCAGTTTCCCACCAATATCATCGCCGGCCGGTTTGATTTCCAGAAGGCAGAATTCTTCCAGCTCGATAACGAATCCGAGCGTGAACCGGTGCAGGTTAAATTTTAGATGATGGCAAGGAATTTAAAAATAGTTGGGTGGGTACTTGCTCTAATATATTTTGTCTTCTCTTTTGCGGAGTGGATTGATTACATAACTTGTACTCCGATGCTTTGTTCTCTGCCTATATTATTCTACACTCTCCCCTGGTCTTTGATATATGATATAGGTCGCTATGGTTTTGGCCCTACAATAAGTCTAGGCTATATTATACTGAACACAATTATTATTTACTACGCAATTTACTGGCTGGGAAGATATTTTAGTTATCGTAAAAAATGAAACTTATCCATTGGGAAAATAAAGCGGTAAGATTTTTGATATATTTTTATACATCTGTTTTTATAATTATTCGGCTGGCCTTGCTTGTTGTGTGCAATAGGGGTCTAAATAACTGTGATGTTTTTGGTCTTTTTCTTCTCTTGCCGTTGTTGCCATGGGTAGTTGTCTTTAAATATGTCCTGGCTGTAAATTTCTATTCAGACTTAACTTTTTGGTTTTCACCCGTGACCCTCATTAGTGTTTTTCTAAATGTCTTAATTTTAAATTATGTCGGCCTTGCACTTAGCAAATTTTTTACTCTCACAAAAAGTACACCTGTATAGTGTGACTAATTTATATGTCCAGTAATAATCAAATGTATCCAGAAATATATTGACCCAATGTCCAATTTGGGCTAGAATTGGAATATGAGCTTGAATATCACGGGACAATACAAATATATAGTTAAAGAACAGGAAAAACTTAGAAAAATGGTCAAAAAGAATGACCAAAGGTTAGCATTGCTCAAGAAATATATGGAACATGCGCAAACTGTTGCCAAATCAAGAGAAGAAATAAAAAAGGGGAAATTAATTCCGCAAGAAAAATTATTCCGTGGACTCGGATTCTAACTGGAAAATTTCATATACTCCAACCGCAGCTGATGATTTGCGGAACTTGCCTAAAGATATCCAGAAACGCATTGTTGAGAAAATGCGTTTCTTTCTATCAAGCGGGAATCCTATCAAATTTTCAGAATCGGTCAAAGATAAATCGCTTGGCAGTTTTCGTTTTAGGGCCGGAGATTATAGGGTGGTTTTTGATATAATTGCGAGAAAAACTATTTCTGTTGTTAATATTAATAAGAGAGACGAAATTTACAAATAGCATGATTAATCTCTACACCCAGCAGGAATCAAATATCAGGAAGACATGGTTACTGATAACCGTGTTTTTAGTTATGATTATCGCTCTGGGCTGGATGTTCAGCTATGCTTTCAGGGCGCCCCAGATATTATATTTTGACGTATGATTTAGTTTTTTGATGAGCTTTGTCGCTTATTGGCACTCGGATAAGATAGCTTTGGCTATGTCCGGCGCCAAGCCGATAGCCCGCGAAGGTAACGAGTATCTCTACCGGATAATAGAGAACCTCTGCATTACCGCCGGTCTGCCCCAGCCCCGCATCTATCTTATTGATTCCCAACAGATAAATGCCTTTGCCACCGGACGGGATGCCAAGCATGCGGCAGTAGCGGTTACAGCCGGCGCACTGGCAAAGCTTCAGAAAGACGAACTTGAGGGGGTTTTAGCTCATGAGTTGTCGCATATCGGTAACAGGGATATTTTGGTTTCAACTATTGTTGTTGTTCTAGCGGGAATGATATCGGTCATGGCTGATATATTTTTGAGAATGAACTTCTGGGGTGGCTTCAGGTCCAGGGACGATGACCGAGGAGGGGGAGGGGCGATAATAATGGTCATAGGCTTGGTCGTAGTGTTGCTTGCCCCTTTGGCGGCGATGCTGATGCAGCTTTCCGTTTCAAGAAAAAGGGAATTCTTAGCCGATGCCTCAGGGGCACTTCTCACCCGCTATCCGGAAGGTCTGGCCAATGCCCTTGAAAAAATAAGAGAGGACCAGGCGCCGATGAAGACCGCTTACAATGCTACGGCACACCTATTCATCTCAAATCCATTTAAAGGTAAAGACGGCGCGGGCTGGCTGGCTCGTCTATTTATGACGCACCCCCCATTAGAAGAGAGAATTAGGATATTAAGAGGAATGCATATATGATATTCATGCTTGCCCCGTCACCAAACGAGCATTTTTTCTGTAACTACATGCGGAAGTATGCTTTAGTATATGCTCGTTTTGGTGCGGGGACCCACCCGCCGTTGGAAGAAAGGATAAAAATTCTGCGTGGAATGGATATGGGCCAATGAATCCCGTACGAAGTCACGCTCGCGCCAAGGGCGCGAGTCTGAAGGACCTCGGCGGGGCTACTTCGTACGGGATGAAGCTTCTGATAGCTACAAAGAATCCGGGCAAGGCCAGAGAAATTAAGACTTTCCTTGGAAATGCTTTTGAGGTAATTTCTTTGGCAGAATTGCCTGGTGCTCCCGATGTCGAAGAAACCGGAAAAACTTTTGAGGAAAATTCTTTATTGAAAGCTAGGTCATATTTTGATGGTCTGGTATTCCTTCCGTGGCGGACGACAGTGGTTTGGAAATAGATTTTCTGGGAGGCGAGCCAGGCGTACAATCTAGGAGGTGGCCAGGCTACGAGGCCAGTGACCAAGAATTAATTGATATGGCTTTGAAAAAACTGAAAGGTGTTCCTTGGGAAAAAAGAACGGCCCGCTTGCGGGCTGTCGGTACATATTATGACGGCAAGCATACGATAGTTAAGTCCGCCGCCATAGAGGGCGTTATTATTGAAGAGTATGCCGGCCATTGCGAGCCTGGCTATCCTTTCAGGTCAATATTTTGGATACCTCGATTCGGGAAACTCTATCAAGACTTGACCGAAGAGGAGCATGAACAGATAAATCACCGCAAGGCATTGTATGAATCTCTTGCCGGGGAGATTGCCCATCTCATAGACAAGAAATAGTTTTATTGATATTTTACCCTCAGATTTTTTAAATTGGAGGTATTGCCGATGGAAAAAGGCTTCGTTCTTCGTGGACTTGGAGCGAAAATTAACAAAGACGACCAGAGTAAAATCAACGGGCTTCTGAAGCAGTTATCAAAACGGGCCGGCAAGTTAAATGACAAGGAATTTGAAGATGTTCTTAGTCAGCCTAACTTTCATATTGTAGTTGTCCGCGACTTACTGAAGGGCGAAATACTGGGCATGGCCTGTGTATGTTTTTACAAAACTTTTAGCGCCAAGCGCGGTAAGGGGATAGTTGAGGATGTAGTTGTCTCAAAGAACTGCCGCGGTCTTGGTATCGGCAGAATTTTGATGGAGGATTTGATAAGATTGGCGGCTGTTAAATTCTGCTCCAGACTGGAACTGACCAGTAATTCCAAGAGAAAAGAAGCAAACGAACTGTATATAAAACTTAATTTTAAAAAGCGCGAGACCAACTGCTATCGCCGCAAAATAACCCGCAAAGACCGACCCTACTAGACCCCTCTCAGTAGGGCTTTTTAATTGAAAAAATAGTATAAAGAGGGTAGAATATTATAGCTTTGCCTGCCTGCCGGCAGGCAGGGAGAGGTCGCCCCGCCCAATCTATCCCGCCATCATACGACGACTGCTCCGCTCTCTTCGTTCACGGGTTGCTGACCGCCAACAGAAGGGGCGGGATTAGGGCGGGGCAAGCATAGTGGGTCAATGATGGAGGGTTCGCCTAATGGTATGGCACTTGCTTGGAAAGCAAGCGGGAGCAATCCCTTACAGGTTCGAGTCCTGTACCCTCCGCCGTGCAGGCCCTGAATTCGATAGAACACAGGAACTGGCGTACTGTCTCATTGTTATTTACCGAGAGTGTTGCTACACTCTTTTTAGCTAATTAAAAACGCGGGGCGTTGATTGGATAAGTATTTCAGTCCGGAGAGAATCGCCAGGATAAATGCCATGGAAGCGTTTGAAGGATTAGCGGCCATTGCCCTGGAAATTTTAGAGGAAATGCCGGAACCTGTAGTACAGGTTTGCGGGCCGATTACCAATGGCGGGCTTGGTTCTGTTGAGAAGAATTTGGCGAAAATTGGCGAGGCCATCCGGAAGCTTGAGGCTGAAGGCAAGAATGTATTCAGTCAGCTTCCGTTTGAAGGGGTGATGCATAGAATTAAAGAAACTCCCTACTACCGGGGAGAAAATCATCTTCTGGAGGCTTTCTATCTTCCGATATTTGAATCAGGATTAGTGAAGACCCTATATTTTGTCGAGGGATGGGAGAGTTCCTATGGTGCATGCTGGGAGCACGGCCAGGCTTTTAAGTTGAATCTTGGCGTAGAGTACCTTTAGGCCGGTTGCTTAATTAGAAGAGCTTTGATAGGCTCTTTTTAGTTTATTCGTACATTAAAAAAGGCCAGCCGGATGAAAAAGCTTTTCGTATTTGATTTGGACGATACTCTTATGGATAATGTCCATGACTATGCCGAACCGATACTCCAGTCGTGCCGCGTTATTATTGAGGAGCTTAAAAGTGCGGCGCCGCATGTCTCTGTTATTGTTGCTCTTGAAGAAGAAATAGACCTAGCCCGCAGATCACAGGTCAATCCCAATACCGGAAAGACCTACGGCTATTCGATGGAGCGTTTTCCCGGTTCGCTTGCCGAAACATATAGGCAGATCTGTGCAAGGGCCGGGGTTGATGTAAAAAATTCGACCGAGAGAGCTCTATATAACATAGGATTGGGAGCTTTTAGTGGTAAGAGCTATGCAAATAATATAAAGCCGGATGCGTCTGAGGTAATAAATTTCATCAAGTCTCAGTGGGGCTCGGTAGTCATTTATACTGCCGGCGATTCAACAGTTCAGTCTAGGAAAATTGAGGTTTTGCGGCAGGTGGGGAGAATCTCATTTGATGACGTCAGAATAGTAGATAAAAAGTCTCAAAGCGATTTCGAATCCTTGAAAGAGAGTGTAGTTGTCCGTCATCGCTGCTCCAGTTTTTATAGCATCGGTAATAATTACAAGTCAGACATTGTTCCAGCCCTGGAAGCCGGGTATAGAGGAATTTATATTCCCGTAGAGACCTGGGAAACTATTGGCAAGATGGATGGTATTCTTGACGAAGTTAATCAGGAGCGGTGTCTTGTATTTCATTCTCTTGCCGAAATTAAAGAAAAATATTCTGAGTTGAAGTAGTGATAAGGAGAAATCAATGTTGAAATGGGATTTTAAGTCGGTCAAAGGAGGCAGTTTCGGTAAGGTTACTCTTGGCGAATTGTCTCCCGAGCAGGTCAAATCGATTGGGATATATGATTGTGTACTTACGGCAGCCATGAATTCTGATGTTGCTAATCCGAAGTTCTCAAAATATTTCTGCAAAGAAGGAGTAAGTCGCTGGGGTGCACCTGTTTCAAAAGCCGGCAATATAGAATACGGTTTTTGCCAGGCTTTGCACGGAGAAGAATCAGTAGTCGGAGCGTTCAGGGCTTCTTGCGACAGAAACTCCGGCCACGAGACGATAGTTCTTGGCATTATCGATGAAGAGTCCGGTATGCCGGCTGCTCCTTGCGGGAATTGCCGGGATATCATGCTTGATGATCTGGGGGCAAATCTAGAAATTATTTCCGGGCCTTCAAAGGGCGGCCTTGCTGTTGTCACCGGGTTTAAAGATTTTTTGTTCGACAGTTTCAAAGATTGGGCCGGTTTTAATGAAGGGGCAGATAAAAGATATTCGCCGGGAGCGGATAAAGGGGCCATATTTCATTTTTTTAACCAGGTCATGCAAGTCACGGATATGGTCAAATTAGGTCGGCGCCTGGAGAATGACCCTTATTCTCCGAAAGGCCTGTCTCCGGGAAGAAAGTACTATGCGTTGATAGCGACCGGTAAAAATAAATTTTACGGTGCTCATCATCTTATGTGCGACTATCATCCGGTTTATGCCGTCGAAAGAGCTGTCATCAAAGCATTGGATGAGCAGAAAGACCCGTTCATTAAATATGCAATCATATTGACCGAGAATGATTCCGAAGATTCTGGCGGATTTAAGCCGCCCCATGTCATGTATCGCGACCGTCAGCATTTGTACGAACTCAATCTTTACCAGGAATTAATTTTAAAGAAAGAGGTAGATCCGCCGGTTTATCTTGTGACTTGCAATAATAGGCCCGGCCAGAAAGTACTAGGCCGGGTTTGGCGAACTAGCGTAAAGGAGTGGCTCCCTTTCCCGTTTTCTGCCCGCCATTTCGGGGCGGAGTTCATAGAATTTTTAACCAAACACCAGGAGGAGAGACAATGAGTAAGCTTGTTCGGGATAAAGTGCTGGATCTTCTGAGGGCAGAGGGCGGCAACCCGGTAACCCATATTGCCGACGACCAGGAGTATTGGAAAAGATTGCAGGCCAAGTTATTGGAAGAAGTTAAGGAACTTTTCAATAGCAAAGACGATGCTAACTTCAAAGAAGAACTGGCGGATGTTATAGAAGTGATTTTGGCCATACAACGGTTTAAGAATATCGACCATGGCGAATTATTCGAATTATGCATTAAAAAAGAGTATGAAAAAGGACTATTTGATAAGAGGATAGTCCTTGATAAGCGCTGATAAGAAAAATCCCGTATAAACGGGATTTTATGTTCCTTCGGACCAGTTATTGATATAGAGTTCCTGTTCGGGTGTTAATGTATCTATTTTTATGCCCATAGCTTCAAGCTTGAGGCGGGCAATATTGCGGTCTATTTCTTCGGGGACGGAATAAACTTTATTTTCCAGTTTTTTGTGATTAAGAAAAATATATTCAACGGAAAGAGCCTGATTGGCAAAGGACATATCCATCACGCTGGGGGGATGGCCGTCGGCGCAGGCAAGATTGACCAACCTTCCCTGGGCAAGTAAATATATGCACTTGCCGTTCCTGAGTTTGTATTCCTCAACCATATTCATTGTATTTTTTCTTGAAACCGATATTTTTTCAAGAGTGGCGATATCTATCTCAATATTGAAGTGTCCGGCATTGCACAGTATTGTTCCGTCCTGCATTTTTTCAAAATGCTCTTCTCGGATGACATTTTTATTAGCGGAAACGGTTATGAATATGTCACCGAGTCCGGCCGCTTCGGCCATCGGCATCACCCGATATCCGTCCATGGCCGCTTCCAATGCGCTGATGGGGTCAATCTCGGTCACTATTACATTTGCCCCAAGACCTTGGGCTCTCATGGCCACTCCGCGGCCGCACCATCCGTATCCGCAGACGACGACGGTTGTGCCGGCGATGAGAATATTGGTTGCCCGGATTATGCCATCAAGGGTTGACTGGCCGGTGCCGTAGCGGTTATCAAAGAGATGTTTTGTTTTGGCATCATTAACGGCGATGACCGGAAATTTAAGGAGTTTCTGCCCGGCCATATTGCGGAGGCGGATGACGCCGGAGGTGGTCTCTTCTGTGCCGCCCATGATATTGCCCACATCATTTTTTAAGGCTGCAGTAGTCAGGTCAGCACCATCATCCATCAATATCATCGGATTATGGGAGAGGGCCGCTAGGGCATGTTTTTGATATGTTTCGGAATCTTCTCCTTTTCTGGCAAAAACAGGAATACCTGAATTTTTAACTAACGATGCCGCAACGGCATCGTTAGTGGTGAGGGGGTTAGAAGCACACAGCCGTATATCGCATCCGGCAGATTTAAGGGCTAGCATCAGATTGGCCGTTTCGGCGGTAACATGGAGACAGGCGGATATCCCGACGCCCTCTAATGGCTTTTCTGCTCCGAATCTCGCATCTATGGCCGATAACACCGGCATAAACCGTCTTGCCCAGAATATTTTACGACAGCCTTCTTCGGCCAATGTCGGGTCTTGTATGTCAAAGTCTTGGTTTTCCATCATCTTGGGTCCTTGATTTTTAATGTACCAGACCGCTTCCTAAGTTAGTCTATATTTCATAATTTTTCAAGTTACCAGGGTGTTTTGGTACTAATTGCGGGAGAGCTTGTTTTTGGGGCACGGCATAAATTCCTGCCTGCCGGCAGGCAGGTCTGCTGAAATTTTGCCTCTATCCCTCGGCTCGGCCAGCCTGCGGGAGTCCCCATAAATCAACTCTCCCGCCATTAGTGATAGCTTTTTTAGGCTCCGCAGGCTTTAGTTGACATTATATCCGCAGAAGTGTAATTTAGCCTTAAATTGATGCACTTTGTCAATTAAATAAAAAAGAAAAAGGAAACGAAAATGTTGAGAAAATTGATGGTTTTTGTGGCTGCATTGATGTTTTTGTTGCCGGCTGTTGCCAGTGCTCAGTTCGGGAAGAATAGCGTCCGCTATCACTCGCTTAACCACTTTACCGAGTCGCAGCGTTTTGATGTTTGGCATGATTTTGATCTGAACGACCCCGCGCAGATGGAATATCTGCGGCAGGTCATTGAGAATCTTGAAGGTGCCCGCGACTGGTTAGGAAGTTCTAAGGTGTTCAATCATAATATCGAACAGAGAATTCCGGTCTTTCTTTACAGAACCCACACTGACATGGAATCAAGCAATCTTGTCGGCGGATTTATGCCCGAAGGAGTCGGTGCTTTTGCCGAGTCACAAAGAAGGCGCATGGTCATTAAGGCAGATTTCTCGGGGCCATTAGGCCGGGCTATCGGTACTCACGAATTAACCCACGAATTTCAATTTTATATTGAAAATCCGAACATTCTTCAGAGGAAAGTTAATCCCTTCAGATTACCGGACGGATATTATGAAGGTTGCGCCGAATTTCTTGCCGGTCTTTATGACCCTCATACGCGGGATGATAACCGTCGCAGGGAACAACGGAGCTTTGCCTCAAATCCCAAGTCATTGCCGACTTGGATAGCGTTGCATAATAGCGATAGGGTCAATCCCTATACAATGTGGTCCATGATACCGGAATTCCTTGAAGATAAGTATTCCGGGGGCATTGCTTTCTGCACCCAACCATTAAAGAATAAAACGCGATTAGGTGAGTTCGTTTACGATCTGACCAGGGGAGAACTTGGCAATCCGGATGTTAATTCTGAAAAATTTGACCAGCATGCCCGGCATTACTGGGGTACGGAACGGGGATTTGAAGTTGACAGGATAAACCGCCCTAAGCCCTATGAGGAGAATAATAATTTCAAGGGTCGGACTATCACCCCCTATGGCCACCCCTATCCGATGCGCTCTTTGATGCTCTCACCCGATGGTTATCAGGCCGCGGCCTTCACTATTCAGAATAATGGAGTTGCCATAGTAAGATACGATATACCGAAAGAAAATGTTTACATCTCCAAAGAAGATAGAGAAAAAGCAAAAAAGAGAAGTATATTGGGGATGCTAAGATCCAATCCAAATCCGATAAAAAATCTGACCCCTCAGCTTCCTCCGATACCTTGGGAGTATATGGTTGTTCAGGGACTTGAGGCTTGGACTATATTTAACGGTTCAGACGGTAGCTGGTGGCAGGAGCCTTACTGGGTCCTTGAGGTTAAGGGCGTTCGTCAAGAACTTGAGGAAAAGAATCAGTCGGTTGCCAAGCTTAGTAAGGTATCTCAAAAGGAAAGAACCAAAGACCATAATTCCCAAGTCGAAGTACTTGAGAACGATATAAAGCTCTTGGAGAAAAAACTCGAAGAATTAAAGCGTAAGCCGAATGTCAACGAGATAGATTTTTTCGCAAGAGTGAACAGGGACCACGCCTTGGTCATTATCGATGCCGAGACCGGGAAGATAATTAAAAAGATAGAGTTCAAGTCAACGCTTCTTGACCAGGCATTTACGCCATCGTTCAGTAAAGATGGGAAGAAAGTATATTTTTCGGCTGCCAAGAATACGGCACGCGATATTTATGTGATCGATCTCGAGAGTGAGGAAGTTACCAACCTTACCAAGGATGGGAAGTTTAACACTGCGCCGGCGCTTTCGCCCGACGGCACTAAGGTTGTATATGTCGGTTTTGACGGCGATTTCCAGCATCTTTTCATGCTTCATCTTGAAGATGGCCGGAAAGAACAGATTTCGTTCGGCGGGTTCAATGATTCCTCGCCAAGCTGGTCCGATGACGGTTCGACTTTGGTTTATACCTCGGACGAAGCCAATATGATATGGAACCTTTATACGATGGAGCTGGCGACCCATACAGTGAGCCAATGGACGGAATTTATAGGCGGGGTTGAAACCCCATCATTTGCCAGAGGCAGTTTGGACAAGGCCTATTATGTTGTTTTCAGGGATGATGACCAATATCGTGATTTTATCTATCCTAATTACGAAGCATTTGAAGCTAAGTTGAAGAAGCCTATTCGCCAGTATGTGGCGGCTGATGGCGGAGATTCGAACATCTTTGCTTTTAATCCCAGTCGCAATCTTTTCAGGCATCAGCTTGATTCAAATCAACTTCTTAATCCTAAGAAGGCACCCGAAAAATGGACTTGCGACGGCGGAGATTTATCCGTGGGCGTAAGCACATATTACGGGATGTTCGGCCAGAGTTATTTCGGATGCAATAACATGCTTAATACCAAACAGCATCTTGGACAATTCGCAATGTATGGCTATTTCAGGATAATTGATTACACCTATGTCAATCAGGAAAAGCGTACCGGCTGGCGGATGGGCGTCCATAACTATCAGGTCCCGCTCTACTATCAGTTCTATGATATCGTCAAGCAATATCCTAACCAGGCCATTCTCCGGGGCACCTGGATGAATGAAACTTCGGTAGATTTTACCTCTCATTACCCCATCAATAAGTTCAATCGGTGGGAATTGTATTCCAGGTTGCGTCATCGTTCATTCAATGTTTTTGGAAATAAGATCGGGGATATTGATGAGTCTCTCATCGCATCGTCTCCTAATTTTAACAGCCAGGATCTCCAGATGTTCAGGCTATTGAAAGATTCTAATGGTTCGAGTCTTGGTTTCGGAGCGGCTTTCGTCAGGGATACGGTCCTTTATTCCCAGAATACATGGGGGCCATGGAATGGGAACACCTTCAGGGCCCAACTTGAGGTTGCTCCGCCAGTAGGCAATGCATTCGAAGGATATGTTTCAACTACCGTCCAGGCCAGGACCTACAAGCGTCTTAGCGATGGTGTTCTTTTTGCCGGTCGAGTCGATCTGATGACCAGTTCCAGGGCTAATGGAGATTTTATGCTTCTTTGCGGTCCTGACCGTCTTCGTGGTTGCGGATACGGAAGTATTGTCGGTAATCAAATTGCATACGGAAGTATGGAATTGAGGTTTCCGGTCCTAGATGCTATTGTCGGTCCGGGAAGATTAAATTTCGGAGGAGTTCGGGGATTTTTATTCACCGATGCTGCCCTTGCCCGCTTCAGCGGCGAGACATTTCCGGCCCAGAAAGTCAGAGTTTATGGTTTCGGATTGCAGTATATCGAGCCTCTGGCCGGCCTGCCGTTGCAATTTGTATGGCGGCGGAATAATGGAAAATGGGAACCGACATTTTACATCACTTTGAATTGGTAAAAAGCCTTAATTTATGGCTCAACCCCGCTATTGCGGGGTTTTTGTTATTATTGTATGGTAGTCGCAAGTTCATTTACATCACAAGGTGAATAATGAAGAGTATCCTGGGAGCTATTATTTTTGTTGCTGTAAGCTACTATCCTTATATGGCCAGAGCAGATGTTATTCTCGATACCGGAAGCGCATCTCTTGCCTCCATTCAGTCGGATGTATCCGCTCAACCGGCGGCAGGTGTGCCGAACTCATCGGTACCAGATATCAGTAAGTGGAATGTTATTAATGTATCGCGTATTGAGCTGGCTGTCTCCGATGGAGTAGTTGCCTATGTCGGCCTTGAAATAGAGTACAATAATCCGGCCGATCAGAAAGAATTTATTCGCGTTATCCGCCGCCATATTCCGCTCATCATAGCAAAGCAGAAAAAGCAGGACGAACACCTGTTCAGTGATATGGTGGTCACATTCTATACCAGGAAAGAACAGGAGGATACGCTCGGCTCTGCTTCGGGCAAGTCCGACCCTATCGTTTATGTTCATTGGCGTATAAAGAAAAATATCCGCAATGGCAAGGATGAGCAAGACGGGACTGCTGATGTCTGGATGCGGTCATTCGACGGGAACTGGTCCCGATTCAAGAATATGAGTGTGGATATAGAATTCCTCAGTGAGAATGTCGGCAACGGTAAGCCGCACAATGTTTTTACGGGGATGAAATATAAGGTGGGCGATGTCTATAATATTATCAGAATCAATAGAGATGATCTGGTGCGACTGTTTAAGGCGGGGGAGTAGTCATGAGAAAAATCCTGTTCGCCATGGTTCTTATTTTCGGTTTTGCCTCCCTTGGTTATGCAGATAAACAGATTAAAAAGGCTACGGAAGATCCGGTCAAGAAATATAAGGAAGAATTCTTATCGAAGTACGGATTTTTTGTTACTTCGGATAAGCCCGTCCTCTACTACATGGATGCCCTTGGGATTGTTGGTAAGGAAAACGAAATTTTCAAGGGCCTTAAAACAATTGAAGATGTTGATAAGTTCATAGAAGTTTTCAGGAAAGTGAGGGATACCGACCCCAGTACGCCCGAGAATGAATTCATGGACCTGATAGACCAGAGGCTTCAAGATATTAAGGATGAGATATTTGCGACAGACCCTGACATTCCCGGCGTCCGCTTTGATAGCAACGGCGGTCTGAAGGGAGACATGGCCCATGTTTATCTGTTGTATGGAGCGCCAGGGCCTCAGGCTAAGGCTAAACTTTCCGAAGGAAGAACTCATGTGGAGCTCATGGTCTGGTATTATTTTAGTCCTAGCGGTAAGCCGCTGTTTAGATTTCTGTTCTACAATAATTACGGCTACATGCATCTGTTCAAGAAGCATTCAGTCGTGCTTAATTTTGAGAGCATGATGGACCCGGCGTTTTCTCCCCTCAAAGAGCTGAGCATCAGAGCCGTCTCCGCCCCTCAGGAGCTATATGAAATCTGGCAGGAGCTTGAGCAGGAAGATCAGGATTGGCTTTTCCGGGCCGCTTTGTTTGAATTTTCCTATTATAGCGACATTCATATCTGGGACGCCTTGAAAGCTCCGGAGCCGGCATCATTAACCGCTTTAAGATTCAAGCCGACCATTCTTGGTCAGCCCGGAGACCTTACAGGACGAAACTTCATTAATAGTTCTTACAATTCTTTTATCCCGGCTATTTTAAGGATGGCAATTGATAAGCAAACCGGGGCATACACGACATACTTACTTTTCAAGTATACCGATCTGGATTGGGAATTAACCGGTGATAATGTGGCCGAATGTCTTCTTACCGTGAGGATGAGCTTTCAGAATAAAACTACCAGGGAACTGAAAGAATTTTTGACTGGCATCAGGCTTTCGCCAGGGAAGGAATATCTGGAGAAAAATAATATGACCCCCAAAGAGTTCATAGAAAAAAATAAGGATAGCTACTTTGCCGTTCACCTTATCGGGTTATCGAATGTTTTCGGCGGTTCTTTGCAGGGCACTTTGGCAAGCTTGTTTAAAGAGCTTAAGCCTGGTACCTATGTCGTAAATGTCGATCTGCGGCATGATGTTACCAAGAAGTCTGCCGGTGGATGGCGCGAAGAGATAGTAATTAAATAATACATAAATAAGCCCGCTTTATGCGGGCTTTTATTTTTGCCTTAAATATGGCAGAATAACTTTGAAATGTCAGATAATATCTCAAAAATAAAGGACCGGCTCAGCGTTATCGATGTCATCTCCGGCTATATCAAAGTCCAGAAGTCGGGCGTTAATTTCAAGGCCCGCTGTCCTTTCCATAATGAGAAAACCCCGTCTTTTTATATTTCTCCGGAACGGCAGATATGGCATTGCTTCGGCTGTCAGAAGGGTGGAGATATTTTCGGTTTTATAAAGGATATCGAGGGGGTTGAATTTCCGGAAGCTCTCCGTATCCTCGCTCAAAAAGCCGGCATTGAGCTCGATCATTTTGATCCTGCTATCCGCGATGAAAAAACAAAACTGTATGATATATGCGAAACGGCGACAAGATTTTATGAAAAGCAGTTGGCCCAGTCCAACTCCGGCAAGAGTGCTCTTGAATATTTAAGGAGCAGAGGGATGGATGACGCTACCTTAAAAGAATTTCGTCTTGGGTTTGCGCCGTCAGATTGGCATTCGCTCAGTAATTTTTTGACGGATTGCGGTTATTCAGCCAAAGAAATAGTGGCCGCCGGTTTGGCTATCAGCCGCAATAAGGGAGAAGAAGGCGAAGTTTCATCTGCCGGTATTTATGACAGGTTCAGGTCAAGGATAGCGTTTCCTATTTCTGACGCCAATGATCGGGTCGTCGGTTTTACAGGGAGGATATTCTCGGCCGAAGGGTCAGTCTCGCCGGGCGGGGAAGCTGAACTTGGAGCAAAATATATTAATACTCCTCAGACGGCTATTTATGACAAAAGCTCTGTTTTGTATGGGTTAAATAAGGCCAAGATGGAAATAAGGAAGTCCGGTAAATGCGTCTTGGTAGAAGGCAATATGGATGCTATAATGTCTTATCAGGCTGGAGCCAGGAATGTCGTTGCTTCTTCGGGTACGGCGTTAACGCCGAATCATCTTAGAATTCTGCAACGGCATACCAATGACCTGAATTTCTGCTTTGATACTGATAAGGCCGGAGCGCTTGCTACTCGAAGGGGTATTGGTCTTGCCTTGAGTCAAAATTTCAATGTTAGGATGGTCGAGATGAACGACCCGGAGTGCAAAGACCCGGCTGATTATGTGAAAAAATACGGCGACGGCTGGCTCAAGCTGGTTGATGATTCAAAGCCTGTCGTCGAATTTTATTTTAACAAATCAAAGAAGGAATATGATGCTTCTTCTCCCGAGGGTAAAAAAATGATACTGGCCGCCGTCGGGCCTCTTGTAAAAAGACTGGTCAGTCATGTGGAGCAGTCATACTGGCTCTCTCAACTGGCAGTTTGCCTTAGAGCAAAAGAGGAGGATGTAAAGGCCGATATGGCCATGATGAAGGATGATTTGGCCGAGTATGGACATGCTTCGGTAGCGACAGAACGCAATCCGGAGAAGGCAGTTGTTAAAAACTCGGAAGGCGATATACTGAGTGAAGCATTTCTGTCCCTATTAATACTAAAACCGGAGTTTTTTCATGCAGAGGTCAAGGATATAGAGCAGGCCTTATTAAGCCCCGCCGTGGCCAAAGTGGTCAAGCAGTATTTAGCGACAGATATCCATAAATTTGATTTTGATAAATTCATAAAGAAGTTCGACGGTGCGACCTCGATGAACCTTGAATTTGCATATATCAGGTCCAAGGAGGCGTGGAGGGATTTTAAAGATGATGATTTAAAAAAAGAGTTTCAGGGTATTATACAGAAATTACAGCATCGTTCAATAACCGGACAGCTGGTAAGCCTCGAATTCGATATAAGAGAAGCCGATATTGCCAAAGACAAAGCCAGGCTCTCCGGTCTTTTGAAGAAATTTAATGAATTAACCCAAAAATTACCGAAATAGCGTATGTAAGTTCTATTAAATAAAAAAGTTATGTCTAAAAAGAAAAAAACAACCAAAAAGTCTTCTTCTAAAAAGCCTTCAAAAAAGGCTAAGGTTAAAGTAAAAAAAGTTAAGAAAATAATAAAGCAGAAACGGGTGAGTGCCAGCGGCAGAGCGGCTATGACCGAAGATGCCCTTGCTGCCTTGATAGAAAAGGGAAAGCATCGGGGGTTTGTTACTCAGGCCGAGATAATAAATTCCGTACCCAATATAGAAAAGGATATCACCGGATTGGAAAGGCTCTATGACCGTCTTGAGTCGGCCAATATCAACATCATAGAATCAGGCCGGGTTTTTGAAGAAGACAAAGCGAAGAAATATCAGGCCGATAAGAAACTGGAAGAAGAGATGGCAGAGGGTTCGACGACTTCGGATTCTGTCCAAATGTACTTGAGAGAGATAGGCAAATATCCTCTTTTATCCAGTGAAGAAGAGGTGGATCTTGCCAAAAGGATAGAAAAGAACGACGAATCAGCCCGTCAGAAACTTGCGGTATCCAATTTAAGACTTGTTGTTTCCATAGCCAAGAAATATGTTGGCCGTTCAGCCAATCTGAGCCTCCTTGACCTTATTCAGGAGGGGAATATCGGTCTTTTTAAAGCCGTTGAGAAATTCGATTACAAGAGAGGTTATAAATTCTCGACTTATGCCACCTGGTGGATCCGTCAGGCCATCACCCGCGCCCTTGCCGACCAGGGCAAGACCATCCGCATTCCGGTTCATATGGTGGAAACTATCAACAAATACCAGCAGATAGTAAGGCGTTTAGTTCAGGACTTGGGGCGGGAACCTTTGCCCGAAGAAACAGCGGCTGAAATGGGCGTGGAAGTCGATAAGATAAGATACATCATGAAGATTTCCCAGGACACCGTTTCTCTCGAAGCTCCAGTCGGTCAGGATGATGAGGACAGCAATTTGGAGAGTTTCATACCCGACGAGGATTCTATCACCCCCTCTGTCTCAACGGCCAGGAAAATACTCAAGACCCATCTTCAGGAGATAATCAGTGACCTTACTCCCCGTGAACAGAAAATACTTGATATGCGATTCGGTTTGACTGACGGAGTGACTCATACCCTCGAAGAAGTAGGGAAGGTCTTTGCCGTTACCCGTGAACGAATTCGTCAGATCGAGGCCAAGGCATTAGAGAAGATAAGACAGCATCATAAAGTGGAAAAATTGAAAGGATACTAAAATGATGTCGTTGTTTAAGCACTATAAATCGATAACTCTTTTATTGGTCGGCTTGATTGCCGGTTTTTATTTGAACCTATTTTATGCCCGTTACTATAGCAGAACTCCTATGTTGGGGAGCGTTCATCCTATTCGTGAGAAAAATACGAATTATAAATTTATCAGTCCGTTATTATCTTACGATCTGCCCCCGAATACTCAGCTTGCGGAGTTTAAAGAGCTTAACGAGAAAATAAAAATACTTATTGCAGAAAAACTTGCCGAAGGAAAAGTAGATCGATTAGGCGTCTATTTTAAAGACTTCACATCCGGTCAGTGGACGGGTATTAATGAGGAAGGATTATTCCAGCCCGCCAGCCTGCTTAAAATTCCAATTATGGTTGCCTATTTTAAATTAACAGAGACCAACAAGTCTCTATTGGACAGAGTTGTCAGTATAGTGCCTACAAAGGCAACAAGTTTTACCCGTGCGCCCTCAAGATTATATAAAGTCGGCTGGCAATATAAGATAGGCGAGCTCATTCGCGGAATGATCGTCGAATCAGACAACGATGCCGCCGATACTTTAATAGCCAATATTGACCCCGATTTTTTAAGCGGTGTTTTCGGCGATTTGGGCATCAGTCCTCCCAATAGCAATGATGAATCTCAGGCAACTTCTCCCAAGACTTTCGGGCTATTTTTCAGGGTTCTTTATAACTCTACATATCTTGAAAGAGATTTTTCAGAAAAAGCATTGGCAATTATGGATCAAGTTGATTATAAGGATGGCATAGACACCAGTAACCTGAAAAATATTTCCGTAGCCGATAAATTCGGGGAGCGGGTCATCTTGAAAGGCGAAGGCAGCCATGTTATAGATCTTAGCGACTGCGGGATTGTATATTATCCTTCGAAGCCCTATCTTCTATGCATTATGACGGAAGGAAAGAATGAGGATAATCTAAAGCAGGTGATTCAAGATATATCCAACCTCACGCTAGATGAAGTCAGGGGGGGGGTAACTAAATCTTAAAATAAATTAAAAAACTCCTTGTAAAAAGGAGTTTTGGCTTTAATTCGGCAGCTTGTGGCAGGCGCGGCATCGGGCTTCGTATTTATCTTTTCCTCCGACATCTATTCTGCTCTCATTTTGCTGGATAGCCTCCGGCTTTTTGTAGGTCATAGTGGCCGGTTCTTTTTGGCATTTAAAACAGGTTGTTGTCTCTTTTTTGACATCTGTGGCCATGCCCATCAGTTGCATCGTTATCTCGAACGGTTTGCCAAGATAATCCATATCGAGGCCGGCGGCGATAATTACAAAATCTTTGGAATCGTTGATATCCAATAATTCTTTGACTGCCAGAGGAAGCCATTTCCCGAAAAGATGTATCTCATCAATGGCGATAATGTCGGGATTATTGGTTTTGACAAGTTCCCTGAGTTCCTCAAGGGAACTGATGGAATGTATCGATATATCCTTATAGCTGCCCAATTCCCAATCCTTTTCTATTCGGGTCATTATGTTTCTCTCTTCCCGGGTATCTTTTTTGGGGGTAATGACCAGCATCCTCTTTTTATTGTGCTTATTTTTCCTTAAATAAGTTATGATGCCTTCTGTTTTTTCGGCGTACATAGCGCCGGTACTTACTTTGAGTTGAGATTGTGCCATAGCTGCCTCGCTTGGCCCTCACACTCTTTGAGAGTTGTGATGGGTTGCTTATGACTTAAAGTGCTTTCGCTATTCTATCACTAATATCAGGGCAGGCAATCCCGACCTTTGTTGAAAATTTTCAGTAATAGTATATAATATAGGTGATTTAGTGCTCATTAAAAAGGAGTCAAAAATGTTGCCTGTAGATATTATTCTTGTAAGGCATGGAAAGTCAGAAGGCAATAAGGCCAATAAAGCCAGCCGGCAGGGCGATAACCGCTTCTTTACTCCCGAATTTATGGAAAGGCACAGCCGTACATTTCGTTTGACCGATACCGGTATTGAGCAGGCAAAGGCGGCAGGCGATTGGTTGCGCGCGAATGTTCCTATGCCATTTGACAGATTCTATGTTTCAGATTACATAAGAGCCAAAGAAACGGCTGGTTATCTTAATTTGCCCAAAGCTGAATGGAGGCCCAAAGATCAGCTGCGTGAGCGGGACATGGCTCTTATGGATAATTGTCCTGATGATGAAAAAAAGAATCTATTTGAGCGGGAACGGCATCAGTTTGAACTTGATCCCTTTCTTTCTTATCCGGCCGGAGGGGGAGAAAACATCCCATCGCTATGTCTTCGTTTGAAAACTGATTGGGTGGCTCATCTGGCGAGGGAGTGCTCTGATAAGCGTGTTATTGCTGTTCTTCATGGACATGTGATGCGGGGTCTGCAGATGATATTTGAGGACCTTGGTCATGATGATTTCATCCGGCTTGATTCATCCGAAGAGCCGGCCGATAAAATACTTAACTGTCAGATCCTTTGGTATACCAGACGCGACCCGGATACCGGAAAAGTGGAGAGTTCAAAGCTGGTTGCCATCCGGTCAGTGTGCAACTATGGCATGAAGGGTGATTATGGCTGGCGGCGTATTGAGCGTAAGCGCTATTCCAACCAGGACCTATTGGATGAAGTAGCCCGATATCCCAGGCAGATTATCAGTGGTTGCAAATAAAAAAATTAACCAAGCAATTGCTTGGTTTTATGTTGGTAATAAAAACTGTCCGATAATCGGACAGCAAATTACTTTTTGTAGTTTTCTATAGGCACGCCATCGTACATTTCATCAATGCGCAATATCTGTCCTTCTCGGCTATAGCTGGCCAGTTCATAGTCCTCGCTCATCATTAAAGCTTTTATCGGTCTTGTCGGGCAAACATCAGTGCACAATCCGCAAAAACTGCATCTGGATAAATTGAAGTCGAAGTAATCGAGGACTTTAATTTTCATTCCAGCCTCGCGGTGGCCGCCCAGAACTATCAAGTCGTCCGGACAGGCTTTGGCGCACTGGTCGCAAACGATGCAGGTGGGAGCGCCAGTACTAGGCTCTACTTGAAGTCGAAGAATTCCTCGGAATCTTGGCGAAGTCGGTCGACGCTCCTTGGGGTATTGAAAGGTAAAGGCCGGTCCAGGGGTGTACTTTAAAGTGACCCACATTCCCTTTAAAATATCGATTAGAAAAATATTATAAAGAAACAACCGGAACTTACTGATTAGCGTTTTCAAGATTTACATTCTCGCTTAGGTTGTTTAAAAGCTCCACCTATTATCCCATAAAAACTTAAAAATAGAAAGTATGTAGATATTGGAGGAATAAAAAAACCGCTTTTGGGCGGCGGTGATAATTAATTACTCGGTGGTAACTGTCTCATCCTTTGCTTTAAGCGCGGCTATCAATGCCTGCCAGGCAAGAGTTGCGCATTTTACTCGCGACGGAAATTTATGAATACCGGAAAGAGATGCCAGTTCTCCCAGGGCATCCATACTTTCTGTGGCACCGGGCCCTTTGGTGAGCAGAAGGTGAATGGTATTGAAAAGTTCTTCGGCAGCTTCGGCGGTCTTTCCTTTTACGCTCTTGGTCATTAGGGAAGCGGAAGCCTTGGAAATAGCGCAACCGGAGCTCTGAAAGCTTATGGCCTTTATTTTCCCGTTCTCAAGGTCGAGATATACAGTCAGGGTATCTCCGCAAAGGGGATTATGTCCGTCCGCTTTACGCTGGGCATTTTTCAAAACAAAACAATTTCTGGGGTTTTTGTAATGGTCAAGTATGATTTCCTGGTAGAGGTCGGCGGTGTTTTCTGACATTTGACGGTTTACCCCACACTGTCTTCCAGAGTTATGCTTAGCAGTTTCTGTGCCTCTACGGCAAACTCCATAGGTAGCTCACGGAAAACTTCTTTGCAAAATCCGCTGACAATGAGGTTTACCGCGTCTTCGGTGGATATCCCGCGCTGACGGCAGTAAAAAAGCTGGTCTTCGCCTATCTTTGAGGTGGAAGCTTCATGCTCGACCTGGCCGGAGTTATTTTGTATGTCTATATAGGGAAATGTATGGGCGCCGCATTTATCTCCGATGAGCAGTGAATCGCATTGGGAATGGTTGCGGGCATTTTTTGCATTCTTGCCTATTCTGACCAAGCCCCTGTAAGTATTTTGGCCGTGACCGGCGGAAATGCCCTTGGAAACAATAGTGCTCTTTGTATTTTTGCCGATGTGTATCATCTTGGTGCCGGTATCGGCCTGTTGCCAATTGGCGGGCGTAGCGA